>Ga0116129_1001053_pt1 | contig 15755 bp, 14 predicted proteins | sample June2015DPH_17_2_FD_89732 | JGI IMG/M metagenome (GOLD analysis project Ga0116129, IMG submission 89732) | Peatland microbial communities from SPRUCE experiment site at the Marcell Experimental Forest, Minnesota, USA - June2015DPH_17_10 | ecosystem: Environmental > Terrestrial > Soil > Wetlands...
ACCTGCCGCACAACAGCGGCGGCAGCAGGAAGCGTCGCAATCGCAAGAGAAGATCCTTATCAAAGCCGGGAAACTGGTGGACGTCCGCGCGGGGCGCGTGCTGTCGAACCAGAGCATCCTGATACAAGGCGACCGGATCGTGCAGGTGGGGCCGGATATCGCAGCCCCGGCGGGCGCGCGCACCATCGACCTGAGCGACGCCACGGTGCTGCCAGGGCTGATCGATAATCACACCCACATTCTGCTGCAGGCGCATCCCACGCCCAGCGATTACGACGAGCAGTTGATCAAGGAATCGATTGCGTACCGGGCGATTCGCGCGACGGTCTCGGCGCAGATCGCGCTGAACAACGGGTTTACGGCGATTCGCGACCTGGAGACCGAGGGCGCGATGTATGCCGATGTCGACGTGAAGACGGCGATTAACCGCGGCGTGATTCCGGGGCCGCGGATGTTTGTGGCCACGCGTTCGCTGGCGCCGACGGGCATGTATAACCCGACGCGCTTCGCGTGGGAGCTGCAGAATATGCCGACGGGGACGCAGTTCGTGGACGGGCCGGACGAGATCCGCAAAGCCGTCCGCGAGCAGATCAAGTACGGCGCGGATTGGATCAAGTTCTACGCCGACGGCGGCACGCAGTTCCGCGACGGGGGCGTGCATTCGCGGCCGAATTTCAGGGACGAGGAAGCCAAAGCCATTGTGGATGAGGCGCACCGGCTGGGCCACAAGGTGGCGGCGCACGCCGGCGGCCGCGAGGCTATCGAACAGGCGGTGAAGGCGGGAGTGGATTCGATCGAGCATGGCAATGGCGTGGACGACGCGCTGATCGATCTGATGATCCGCCAGGGGACGTACTGGTGCCCGACGCTTTACATCTATCAGCGCGGCGGCCGCAATGCGAATTCGGAGTTGAACCAGTTTCGCGCCGCGAATTTCAAGCGGGCGGTGGAGAAGGGCGTGAAGATTGTCTACGGGACGGATATCGGCGGGTATGCGTGGACGGAGACGGAGACGGGCGATTTCGCCATCATGGTGAAGTGGGGCATGACGCCCATGCAGGCGATTCAATCGGCAACAATTGGCGGTGCGACGGTGATCGAGCAGCAGGAGCGCTTCGGGTCGATTGAGGCGGGGAAGTTTGCGGATATTGTGGCCGTGGCGGGAGACCCCACGGCGGATATCGCGGCGCTGGATAAGATGCTGTTCGTGATGAAGGGCGGAGTGGTTTTTAAGGGCCGGTAACGCCGGCGGTCTTGCCGCCGGTCTTTCGTCAAGCGCGTGAAAGCCACCGCGGCAAAAAGCACCGGCGGCAAGACCGCCGGCGTTACCGGAGGACGTCTTCGAAGAAGGCCAGGGCGCGCGGGTCGCGTGAGCCTTGCAGAGTGTTCATCGCCTGCTTGCGCACCTCGGCGTTTTTCGTGGTCTTGATCACTTGAATCAGCAGCGGAATGCCCTCGCCGTCGGGCAGTGAGTTCAGGGTGGAGATGGCGCGGCGTTGTACGGTGACGTCAGGGTCGTCGATCGCGGCCTTGAGCGTGTCGAGGATCTTCGGCTCGGGACGGCGCACCAGGGCGCTAAGGGCTTGCGCGCGTAGCTTAGGGTTGCTGTTGCGGCGTGCGGTTTCGAGCAGCAGATCGAGCGCCGCGGGATCCTTGCTGTTGCCCAGGGCCTGTACGGCGCGTTCTTTGATCCTCTCATCAGTATCGTTGGCGATTAGATCCTTGACCATCTCGAAACCGTGATGGCCGCGCTCCGACGCCAGTAGGGATACGGCCCGCTGCCTGATCGACAACGGCTGCTGCGCGCCCGCCAGCCGGTCGAGAGTCTGATCGGCGGAGGCGTCGGCGTGCATGGCGATCGCGCCCATCGCGCTCGAACTGCCCGGTTCCCGCTCGGTCACAAAGGTCGCGAGCAGGGCCACGCTCTGCGCCGGCTGCACATCGGTGAGCCAGTGCATCGGCACGCCGCCCGCGTCGATTTCGCAATCGGGCGAGACGTAGCGGATGCGGCTGACCGCGTTTTGATCGACGCGAACGATGATGATCGCGTGATCGGGCGGCTCCAGATGCACCACGCCCTGGCCGGATACCGATTGGCCGTCGCGGAAGACGTACTCGCATCCCATGTTGTAACTGCGGACGGAGGGAACCGCCCAGCCGATCCACGCCGGCTGCGGCGACGCGGTGAGCAGCGAGCGGAAGGGCGCTTCCAGACCGGCGCCGGCGGAGCGCGTGTCCAGGTTGGCGTTCATCAGCAGCTTGGGCTGGGCGGCCAGCGGGAGCGCCGCGGCTACCAGACAGATGGCCGCGGCCGGCAGGCAGAGCGCCCGGGTCATTTCAGGATCTCCAGAAAGAGCTCGTTGGCTTCGGTGGTGTGCATGTTCTGAAGCCGCTGCAGGATGTCTTTCTTCAGGTCGATGTTCGGCTCCTTGTGGAATACGTCAACCAGCGCTTTGGCATTCCGCTGGTTTGCGAGGTGATTGATGATGGAGCGTTTCACCTGCGGGTCCTGCTCGGATGCGTAGAGGGAAGCCATTGTCTCGCCCATGTTGGGCGCCCTATAGGAAGCGAGCACATTGATAGCCGCCATGCGCACTTTGGGGTCTTTATCTGTGCGGGCCACTTCGGTGAGCTTGTCCGTGTTGCCGTTCCTATACATCGCGTTGATGATCTGAATTCTGCCCTCGGGCGACGCTTCGCCCTGTAAGAGCTGCCACAACTCGGCGTTGCCGGAATTTTCGCCCAGTCCGCCAAGGGCGTCGCTGCGCAATCCGGAATCCTTCTCGGATTTGAAGATCTGCAGCAGGTGGTCGGTGTCGCGGCTATTCTGGAACGCGTTCAGAATCTCGCGCTTTACCGCCGCATCGCTGGTGGAAGCGTAGATCTCCATCAGAACCTGCGAGCGGTTCGGCTGCTGCTTGTTCTCAACCATGTACCGGATGGCGGTCAATTGAAGATCGGGATTGCCGTTGCCGCGCGCGATCTGTTCGAGCAACTGCTGGGCGCGGGGAGAACTGTTGGTAGCCAGTACGTAGATGGCCTTCTTCTTGAGCTTAGGCGACGCCGGACCTTTCAGAAGCTTCTCGATCAGGGGATAGGTGCGCTCCGGATCGGATTGCGACAGGCCGTTGAGCGCCATGAGCTTCAGATCGTCGTCCGCCTCGTTTTCGGGCGAGACCGGCTTGCCCGATGCCTGCTTGACCTCCAGCTCGAGCGCTTTGGCGTCCTCAAGCCAACGGCTGCTGGCGTAGGCGGTGCGCAATTGCGCGATGGCGGCGGTAGCCTCGTCGCGGCGTCCGAGCTTGTTGAGGGTGTACGCCTTCCAGTAGATCGCTCCATCGGCCTTCGGTCCGCCGCGGCTGACCACTTCGGTGAAGTCGTCGAGGGCTTGATCGTAGTGATGGTCGTCAAGCGCGGTGAGGCCGCGGCCGTAGAGAGTGTTGTCGTTGCGAACCATGGCGGCCCGGGGACCATCCATCTTGATTTGTCCCAGCGCCAAAGGAGTGCGAAAGGCGTCGAAGTTGAAATTGCCGACTTGCTTGCGCGCCTCCTCGTCCATCTCGCGGGCTTGTTCGCGTGCCTGCTCGTTGAGTTCGCGGGCCTGTTCCCGCGCTTGCTCGGCGGCCTCTCGTGCTTGTTCGCGCGCCTGCTGCGCCAGATCGCGGACTTGATCCTGATCTACTTGGAAATCCATTTGGATGCCGCCGTCGGGCTGGGGTCCACCCTGCCCCTGTAGCAACCTCATCGGCCGAGGCGCGGGAGCGGGCATCGGTGGGACCGGCGGGTCCTGTGCGACTGGGGCTGCCGGCGCTGCGGGCGGCGCGGGAGGGACCGGAGGGTCTTGCGCGACAGGCGCTGCCGGCGCGGCGGGTGGCGTGGGCGGGAACGGGGGGTCCTGCTCGAATAGTGCGACCGGCGCGGCGGGCGGCGTGGGCGGGAACGGAGCGTCCTGTGCGGATAGTGCTGCCGGCGCGGCGGGCGGCGTTCGCGGCGCCAGGGCCGCCCGTGCTGCGGGGGCGGACGCTGGCGTGGGCGCCGCTGGGGGCGTCTCCCATTGCGCCGCCGCTAATGCCGCGGTCGCAAGAACAGCGGAGATCAAAATGATTGGTCGTGAGTTCATGTCGTTTTACCCTCTTACTTGCCTAAAGTGTTTGCCGGCCGCCAGTGGCGTTCGGTTTTTCTTTCTCTTGAGTGCGGACGTTGGAGCCCAGCACCCGTATCTTGAACAGAATGCCTTCGGCCTTGAGCTTCTGGCGTAAATCGTCCAGCTCGGCGGGCGAAACCTCGGATGGGCCGTGAGCGATATCGAGCAGCACGCGGTCGAGCTCGTCAAGCACGTTGGCCACCGCCGTATCGCCGGTGTGCTCGGCGGTCTGGCGGTAGAGGCGGCTCTCACTGACCAGGCCGGCGGCGCGCTCTTGCTCGGAGGAGATATCGAGCTTGGCGTGGGGATCGGGATCGGCGTTGGCCAGCTCGATGAGCACCATCTGCGACCGCTCCAGATAGTCGCCGACTGCCACCAGCATCACCCGCTCGCCGGCTTGTGGATCGGCTGCAGCGGTGAGCTGCGGTTGCGGCCGACGAGCGATTTGCGGCATTATCTGCGGATAGTGCCGGCCGGCCACGAAGGCGGCAATCAACAGGCCCGCCATGGCCGCGGTGGCCGCAGCCCAGCGCCACTCGAACGACGGCAGCCAGCGGCGCCGGGGCCGCCAGGCGGAAGCGCCTGCCCCACTTTGAATGCGGCGCCAGACTTCGGCGCCATACTCGGGGCCGAGCTCGGGAACGGGCAGCGCGTCGACTACGTTCAATACGCTCTGCAGCGAGCTGTACAGGTCGCGGCACCCAGAGCACTCTTCCAGGTGCTTTTCCGAGGAGAGAGCATCGCTCTCTTCGCCGTAGTAATGCAAAATCAGTTGCTCTTCAGTCAGGTGATTCATCTTGCTGCACTCACTAGCGGCTCGAGACTGCGCCGCAATTTCTGCACGGCGCGAAACACGCTGTGCTTGGCCGCGCCGGGTTGACACTCGAGCACGCGGCTCACTTCCTCAATACACATGCCCTCGAAGTGCCGCAATACAAAAGCGGTTCTTTCGGTGGCGCTCAAATCGTCCATGGCTTCGAGCACGCGCTGGCGCACTTCACCGCTGAGCGCCATGCGTTCCGGCGTGGGGTCCAGCGAGGGCAGCGAAAGAACAACCTCTTCCGCCCCGTCGTCCGTGCCCGAGGTCACGTGTTCGGAACGCCGCTTGCGGGCGCGCATCATATCCAGCGAACAATTGGCCGCAATGCGGTAAAGCCATGTGCCGAAGCTGGCCCGCTCATCAAACTTGGCGAGCTGTTTGAAGGCGCGCAGGAAGCTCTCCTGCACCACGTCCTCGGCGTCCTGTTGATTTCCAGTCATACGAAAAGCCACCCGGAACAGAGCACGGCTATGTCGTTCCACCAGCACCCGAAACGCGTCCGCATCTCCTGCACGCGCCCTGGCGACAAACGATGCGTCCGTCATTTCCATCCGGCTGTCAGTTAGACTGTTCACGCCAAAACCGGTTAGCAACGATTCCCGCGGCGGAAGAGCAGCCAGCCCGAAGCGATGGCCGCCAGCGTTCCCAGGGCGATTTTGGCCTCGAAAAGCCATACATTGGTCATATCCGCGGTGGGTACGACGGAGCAGACGATGGCGAGCAAGGTGACGGCGGCGCCGGAAAGCGCGCTGATGCGCTTGCCTGCCTTCCAGGCGCCGCCAAAGATGTAGAGGAACGGCGGGAAACCGACGAGCACCATGAGCGAAACCAGCGATTGGTAGGCGGCTCGCATGGTGTCGCCAAGCTGCATGGCGATTAGCAAAAACGAAGCCACACCGCCGAACACGAGTATGGAAACGTACGGCGTACCCCAGCGGGGATGGACGCGCGCGAACGCGGCGGGCAGCAGGCCATCGACTCCGGCCGCGAAGGGCAGACGCGAGACGGCGGTGGCCATGCCGCCGAACTGTCCGATGGCGCTCGCGAGGACGAGCAGCGCGATCAACGGACCTAACCACCCTGCGCTGAGCGCATTTCCAGCGGATTCGGCGGTTTCGGCGAAGCCATTGAGCTCGCTGATGCGTTCGGGCCGCAGCAGCACGAGCAGCGACGCGGTGGCGGCGATATAGAAAACGGTGATGAAGATAGACGCGATCCATCCGGCGCGCGGCAGGGTGCGTTCGGGGTCGCGGATTTCGCCGCCCATCATGCCTGCGAGCTCGAGACCGGACATGGCCCAGGCGATGGTGGCCCAGAAGTTGACGGTGTCCCAATCCCATTTGGGCGCAAGATGGAGGGGCGTGGCGGCGCCGCGCTTCATGTATACCAGCGCGGCTACGGCGACGAGCAGGGCGCAGAGAATCCAGGAGGATGCGCCGCCGAGGTTTTCGGTCCACTTGCCGATTTTCATGCCGATGAGATTCGCGCCCAAGGCGACCCAGATGGCGAGGAAAGAGATGGCGAGTGCCCCGGTGCGGCCGGGGGTCCAATGCAGGGTGTAGAATGCGGCGCCGGTGTAGAACATGGCCGCGCTGGGGAACCAGAAGGCGATGCTCAGCCAGTAGAGCCAGAAGGCGATGAAGCCGTGCCAGGGACCGAAATCGTGGCGGGTCCAGACGTAGAGGCCGCCGGCGCCGGGGTATTTCACGATGAGCGTGCCTACGGCGATTGCCAGGGGGATCACGAAGAGGAGAGCGCCCAGGACCCAGAGCGTGAGCGACCCGGGGCCGGCGTGCGCGGCGGCGGGGATCCAACGGGTGCCAACGATGCAACTGATGGCGAAGAGGGTGATGTCGCGGAGACCGAGCTCGCGGCGGAGAGTCATAAAGTAGGGCGGCCCCCCCGGTCCGCGGCCGACGCCCTCGCCGGCCTCTCGCAGATTACATGAAGCCGCGTTGGCAGGGCGAAGAGCGGGTCCAGGGGGACCCGCACGGACCAGGGGGTCCGCCCTACTTCAGGCATTTGCTGTGCTCAATTCGCCGCTCAGTTCGATGCGGATCCGGCGGAGGCCTTCGGTCAGGAATTCGGGCTTGCCGCCTAGCCACAGGCGCAGGTAACCTTCCAGGCCTAAGTGTGCGCCGGGGACGATCAGGACGCTTTGGTTGATGCGGACGCGCTCGGCTAACTTATAACTCGGCGTGCTGGAGTGATATTGCATGAGACAGAGCGCGCCGGCTTGCGGCTCGCGGAAGGTGAGGAAGCCGCCGAAGCTATCGACCCATGCGCGCATGATGGGCAGATTGTGCTGCAGGATGGAGCGCGTGCGCGAGTAGAGTTTCTCGCGGTTTTCGGGTTGCACGGCGATGCGCGCTACGGCATCGGAAATTTTGTTGGGGCCGATGGTGAGGTAATCGTGCTGGGTCCAGCATTCGGCGATGACGCCGGGCGGCCCGACGATCCAGCCGATGCGGACGCCGGGGATTCCGTAAGCCTTCGACAGGCCGCTGGTGACGATGACGCGGTCGCTCATCCCCCAGAAACTGCGCGTGCGCTCGCAGTGGATTTCGGCGCCGAGATAGACCTCGTCGGCGAGCAGGTAAGCGCCCGTCTGTTCGCAGCGGTCGACAATGCGCTGCATGGCGTTGTGCGATAGCACGGAGCCGGATGGATTGTTGGGATTGGAGAGATAGACGAGGCGCGTTTTGGGAGTGACGGCGCGGTGGAATTCCTCCCAATCGGGCTCCCAATTGTCTTCGATGCGCAGGCTGAAGCGGCGCACGGCGGCGCCGAGACTCGCGGGTACCCCGCCGTACTGCATGTAGTTGGGGACCTCAAAGGCCACTTCGTCGCCGGGGCGCAGGAGAGCGAGCGCCAGCAGGTAGTTGGCTTCGGATGTGCCGTTGGTGACCTCGATGTGGTCGGGCGTGGCGCCGGGATAGAGGGCGGCGAGACCTTCGCGCAGCGCGATGGTGCCGTTCGACTGGCTGTAGCCGAGCGGCATATCGAGGATGGCGTCGAGGTCGAGGCCCATGGCGGCCAACTCGCGGAGACTGACGGGGCGGACGCCGCTCTCGCTCATGTCCATTTCGACCACGTTTTCCCAGGTGGACTGCATTCGTTCCATTTCAAAATTTTCGATTCGCATGTCTTAGGGCACTATACAGAAATTCGAGGGGGAAAGTGTGGAACGAAGCCAATTCTGGGAAAGTGGGGCTTTTCGACGGTAGAGTAGGAGAGGGCGAGCACCGAGATGCCGTCACACTCTCGCGGTGTTGGCTCACGTATTAATCACCCGCAAGGCCACTCGTGGATATCCTATCGAGAAGTAGTTTGCCTATCCCTTTAGATGCCGGTTCACTTCCTCGATCAGTTGCGGTATCGGCTTGAAACATGGATGGGCATCCGTCATGTCGCGCAGCTTGTCCGGGCTCCCGCTTCAAGGCCTTCTCCGACGGGAACATAACCGACGATCTGGTCGTGCGGGCGCGGCATCAGAGCCAAGGCTTGGAATCGGGCACGGGTGGTGGATCGCGACGGCTACGTTTATTTCTGCGATTCGCGCGATTCGAAGATCTGAAGTTGCCGCGGCCGCAGTTGTAAGCAAAAGCAGCCGGGTGCTCTCGGCGGGAAAGGACGCGTTCACACGAGTGTGAACGCTGCACGCACGAGTGCGTGCGCCACGGCTGCTGGGCTATGGCTGCTGGATCAGGGCTGCTGGGTCACGGCTGCTGGGCTACGGCTATTGCGCGGCCCAAGCCAGGCCGTCGGCGCCTTTACCGGCGTCGATGAGCCGGGTCACCTTCCAATCGCTGAGCGAGATTTCGGCCACCTTGGCGCTGGAATCGCATGAGACGTAAGCCGTGCGGCCATCGGGGCGGACCAGCATCTCCTGCGGCGCAGCGGGCACCGTGATGGTATGCGTGACCTTCATCGCGCCCAGATCGACCACGGCTACCATGTTCCCCTTGGTTATCGGAACCAGCAGCCACTTGCCGTCGGGAGTCACCGCCGTGCCATAGCCTTCGCCGGGCAGATCGACCCACTGCTTCAGTTTATTGGCGGCCGTGTCGATCACCGCGAGGCGCGGCGCATCCACATCGGAAGTGAACGCCAGTTTGTCGTCCACGGAGAGCGAAATCCGCTGCGTCTGCTTGGCGATCGGAATAATGGTGATTACCTTCCGGGCGTCGAGATCGAGCACGGAAACCGTTCCCGGGCCCACGTTCGCCGTGTAAGCCCGCTTGCCGTCGCGCGTGATGGCGAACATGTGCGATTCCGCCTGGCCGGTGGGAACTTTGCCAACTTCTTTCATGGTGTGCGGATCGATGATGGCGATGGCCTTATCGAGCTCGGTGCTCACGTACAGCAGGCCGTTCTTCGGTCCGAAGTGCGGGCAATGCGGGCGGACGCCGTGCCCGAAATCGAACTCGCCGGTTATCTTGTGGGACGCGAGATCGATGGCCACCATCTTCGTGCCGTCGGTGCCGGGCTTGCCCACGCCGGAGTTGCCGTAGATGGGGACGTATGCCGTGCGGCCATCCGGCGAGGCAATCACTTCATGGCCGGTGACGCCGCCTTCATCGATGGCGGCTACCTGCGCGCCGGAAACGGGGTCGATGATGCCGAGCGTGTGGTCGCCCTTGTTGGCCACCAGCACCCAACCTTTCGAGGGCATAAGATCGGCGGTAAATGCTGGCATAATCGCCAACGCTAGCACGGCTATCTTGCGTAAGTCCATTGTGGTCGCTCCGCTGAGATTATACCGCTTGCGGGGCTAAGCGATGGGTTCGGGGCGTGTGCTTGCGGACCAACGCCCCAGGGCATGGGCTTGCGCAACGCGGTCCCGGTATACTGAAGCGTGCAACCGGCGATGGAGACGCTGCCAGAGAGGCTCGACGCCGTGCGCGCGCGGATGGCCCGTGCGGCCGAGCGCTCACGCCGCGACCCCGCGACTATTCTGCTGCTGGCTGTCACCAAGATTTTCCCCGCCTCCGTCATAGTGGAAGCTTACGATCTGGGCCTGCGCAATTTCGGCGAGAACTACGTTCAGGAATTCGAAGACAAGGCCCCCGCAGTGCGCGGCCTGGCCGGCGCGCGCTTCCATCTGATCGGCCACTTGCAGTCGAATAAATCGAAGAAGGCCGCCGAGTTGTTCGATGCCATCCAGACTGTGGATGCGCCGAAACTCGCGCGCCGGCTGAACGAACAAGGCCGCGCGCTGGACGTGATGCTGGAGGTGAAACTTTCCTCCGAAGACGCCAAGAGCGGGGCTGCGCCGGAGGAGTTGCCGGACCTTATCGCGGCGGTGCGCGCCTGTTCGAACCTGCATCTGGTCGGCCTGATGACCATGCCGCCGTGGTCGGACGACCCCGAGGCTGCGCGGCCCTATTTCCGCCGCCTGCGCGAACTGGGAGAGCGGCACGGCCTGAGCGAGCTTTCCATGGGCATGTCGCACGATATTGAGGCCGCCATCGAAGAGGGGTCCACGTGCGTACGCGTGGGCACGGCGCTGTTCGGCAAGCGGAAGAAGGCGTGAACGAAGCTGCGGCGAAAACTGCGACGGTTTTAACGGCTGGCTTCTACTCGCCCCTGCCGCCTGCGCGCACGGGCGTAGCCGATTACGCGGCTGCGTTGCTGGCCGAATTGCGCCGCCACGGCAAGGTGGAGATTGCGCCCGCGCGATGCGACGTTGCGCTCTATCACCTGGGCAATAACGCGCTCCATGCGGCTATTTACCGGCGCGCCCTGGAGCAGCCCGGCGTGGTTGTGCTGCACGATTCGGTGCTGCACCATTTCCTGTTGGGCCAACTCTCTGAGGCCGCTTACATCGAGGAGTTCGTCTACAATTACGGCGAGTGGAGCCGTGGATTGGCGCACGATCTCTGGCAGTCGCGGGCATCTTCCGCTTCCGACAACCGGTACTTCGATTCGCCGTTGCTGAAGCGCGTTGCGGAGTGCGCGCGCGCCGTAGTGGTGCATAACCCGGCGGCCGGCGGCGTGGTGAAAGCGCACGCGCCGCAGGCCCGCATCGTCGAGATTCCGCACTTGTTTCAACCCCCGCCGGCCGCTTCGGAGGCCGACCGTCTGCGCTACCGCCAGAGCCTGGGGATTGCGCCGGGCGCGTTTCTATTTGGCATGTTCGGCTACTTGCGCGAATCGAAGCGGTTGATCCCGGCGCTGCAGGCGTTCGCGGAAGTTCATAACGCACTGCCGGACACCGCCATGCTGGTGGCGGGCGGCTTCGTCTCTCGGGATCTCGAACGCGCCGCCGCCCCGCTGCTGGACGCGCCGGGCGTCATCCGGCTTCCGCATCTTTCCGAGAATGACTTCTGGCTGGCCGCGGCCTCGGTGGACGCATGCATCAATTTGAAATACCCGGCCGCGGGTGAAACCTCAGGCATCGCGATCCGCCTGATGGGTCTGGGAAAGCCGGTCATCCTCACGGATTCCGCGGAATGCGCGCGCTATCCCGAAGATGCGTGCGTGCGCGTGCCGCCCGGCGCGGCGGAGGGCGATAGCCTGCGCCATCATATGACGATGCTGGCATCGGTGCGCGAGGCGGCCAGGGCTATCGGAGAAAACGCCGCGGCGTATATGCAAGAGCGGCATCGGCTGGATCGCGTTGGCCGGCAGTATTGGCGACTGCTGGGTGAAGTCGCCGGCCGATAACAAACCTCCGCATCGCAGGCCGTGGGCGGCCATGGACCCGCCCCGCCTGGCGGGCGCTATATTGAGGTGTGGGAAAACCGTGGCGGCGCATGCTGGTTCTTGGGCTCGCCTTCGTGCTTGCGATTACGGGCACTTTCGTTTTCGCCTATAGGGCCGGCAGGCAGGCGCGGCGGATCCGCGCGGAGAATGAACCGATACGCGCGTGGATGTCCATCCCATTCATTGCCCATACGCGTCATGTTCCGGCCCCGGTGCTGTTCCAGGCTATCGGGCTGCAGGCGGAACCGCATGACCGGCGATCGATCCGCCATATTGCGCACGACCTGAAGCGCCCGGTCCCCGACCTGATGGCGCAAGTGCAGCGGGCGGTCGATGCGGCGGCGCAAGCCTCGGGCAATCAACCGCGATGAGCGATCAGTTGCTGTCGGCGGTTTCCCAATACGGCGCGCCGGCGCTTTTCCTGGTGGTCGCGATTGCGGCGGTGGGAGTGCCGCTGCCGATTACGCTGCTGCTGATTGTCGCGGGGTCGATGGTGGCGCAAGGGGCGATGAATCTCTGGTGGGTGATAGTCGCGGCCAGCGCGGGGTCGATCCTGGGCGACCAGGCGGGCTATGCGATCGGGCGATGGGGAGGGCAGGCGGCAGTGACCAGGCTGAGCCGCTGGTTCGGCAAGGGCGTGGACCTGCAAGCGGTGGAGGCGAAAGCGAGAGCGTGGGGCGGGCCGGGCATCTTCATCACGCGCTGGGTGCTAAGCCCGCTGGGTCCTTGGATCAATTTGGCGAGCGGCACGGCGGCTTTCCCGTGGCGACAATTCGTTTTATGGGACGCATTGGGTGAGATTACGGGAGCGGCGATATACATCTCGGTCGGGCGGATTTTCAGCGACCGGGTGATGGCGATGGACGCGGTGCTGGGAGATGTGACGTGGGCGATCGCGGCGTTGCTGGCGGCGGTGATTCTGGGATATCAACTGGTGGCGTATCTGCGGCGGGCGCGGGCGTAGTCAGGCCTGCGATTTTGTGGCTGGTGGAAAGCCGGTGTCGGCTTTGGGCGCGGCTCCTTCTACTATCTGGATCAGCTCGAGAGCTGTTTTTCGTAACGGGCGTGTGAGCGGCAGCGTGGAGAGGCGAAGCAGCGCGGCCACAATCCTTGAGCCCAGATCGAGCAGGCGCATGGCGCGGGCCTGAGCCGGCGAATCGTCGACGACCCAGAAGAAGATGACGCCCATCTGGAAGAACCACAACACGCCGGGCATGTGGGGTTCGAGGTCCTTGGGTATGCGGATTCCGCAGTCCGCCAGGATGCGGCGAAACCACGCGAGGTCGATATCGCGAATCGCCTTGGTCTCAGCGCTGAATGGAGAGAGCGGATGCTTCGGGTCGGCGCCATTTCGCAATAGCGCGCGCAGTACGCCGCGATTGGGGGCGAAGTATTCCAGCTTCACCCGAATCAGGTCGCGCAGCCGCTTTTCCAGTCCGGCGGCGTCCTGGAAGGCCGCTTCGAGTCGCGGCTGCATCTCTTCGCAGGAACGCTGGTAGAAGGCCATGACAATAGCATCCTTGGACGGGAAGTAGTAGTAGGCAGCGCCAGCGGCGACGCCCGCCTGGGAGGCGATATCCCGCATGGTGGCGCTGTCGAAGCCCTCGTCGCGGAAGAGGCCGAGCGCGGCGGTCAGGATGCGGAGACTGGTGTCTTCGGCTTTCGGGGTAGGCTTGGAGACGGGCATATTTGAACGTGTTCAAGAATAGTATGGATGGCGCGGCGCCGGCTTGTCAAGCTCCGTTTTGAATGGGTTCAAAAGGAACTCCCGACGGGGAGCGAGGACCGGAATTGGCTGCCCGCGGCAATCCGTTTCCCGGAAGAGTAAGGTTCCAGGCGGTTCCGTGCATAGCCCGCCTGCCAGCGACTTCGCACTGCAAAGCGGAAGAAACCCAGCATACTCAATCGCCGGTACTCCATATACCGACTTCCCGTGACAAACGCGAACGCCGCGGGGCCGTCGATCTATGTGGAGGCTACATTGAACCTACAAGAATTCTTCAGGCGGCCCAAAGCGGTGGCATTCACCGCAGTCCTTGCGCTCGGACTGGGCGGACTCGCCATCGCCAGCGCCGAACGCGCGCTGGGTCCCAACCCGACGCCCACTTTTCAATTCGCAAACCCGAATGAACCTGCGACTCACGCCGGCTTTGCGCCGGTGGTAAAGCGGGTTCTACCCGCTGTGGTCAACATCTCTTCTACCAAGGTCGTGAAAGCGCCTGCCGGTATGGAACAGGGCGACCCCAGCGATCTATTCCGCCAATTCTTCGGCGGCGGCGACGACGGCAGCGGCCAGCCCGGCATGCCGCGTCAACCGCGCCAGCAGCGTGAACCGCGCGGACAGCGCGAGCAAGGCCTCGGCTCCGGCGTAATCGTCAGCCCCGAAGGCTATATCCTTACCAATAACCATGTGATCGACGGAGCTACCGACATTCAGGTGACGCTCTCCGACAAGCGCGAGTTCAAGGCTCGCCTGATCGGCACAGATCCTAAGACCGATGTCGCCATATTGAAGATCGATGCGGGCACGCTGCCCAGTATCGTGATCGGCGATTCCTCTAAAGTGCAGGTTGGCGACTACGCGCTGGCCATCGGCGATCCCTTCGGCGTCGGCCAGACCGTAACCATGGGAATTGTGAGCGCCAAAGGCCGCACCCACCTCGGCATTGAGGACTACGAAGACTTCATTCAAACCGACGCGCCTATCAACCCGGGTAACTCCGGCGGAGCATTGGTCAACGACCGCGGCGAGCTGGTGGGCATCAACACCGCCATCATCGCTCACGGATCCGAAGGCAATCAGGGGATCGGCTTCGCCGTTCCCGTGAACCTCGCCCGCACCGTGATGGACCAGATCCTCAAGACTGGCAAAGTCACGCGCGCTTACATCGGAATTGTTCCGCAAGACATGACGCCAGCCATGGCCCGCGCTTTCGGCGACAAGGACTTGAGCGGCGCGCTGGTGGGCGATGTCAGCCCCAACAGCCCCGCCGCGAAGGCCGGGTTGCAGAAAGGCGACATCATCATCAGCATGAATGGCAAGCCGGTCAACGACAGCAACGATCTGCGGATGACCGTCTCCATGATGGCTCCCGGCAGCAGAGTGGACCTCAAAGTGACGCGCGACGGCGCGGTCCGCGACATTCCGGTGACACTCGAAGAGATGCCCGGAACGCAGGCGGAGCTGAGGCAGAAGAGCGACGGAACCAAGAGCTCGCTTTCGGGCGTATCGGTTCAGGATCTCGATTCCGAAACCGCGCGCCAGTTTCGCGTACCCGCTAACACTCAGGGCGTGGTTGTGACCGACATCAACCCGTCCAGTGCGGCGGCCGATTCCGGCCTGATGCCCGGTGACGTGATCCAACAAGTCAACCGCCAGCCGGTAAAGAACACCGCCGATTTCGACCGCGCCATGGGCGCTTCGAAAGACGAAACGCTACTGCTGGTAAACCGGCAGGGAACCACGATGTACGTCGCAGTGTAGTGCTCCTACGAGGGCTGGACCAGCGTGTCCAGCCCCCGTTTTTTATTCCCGCAGAGCCAGCGCCTATTAACTCCGCAACGCCCACCCCCAATTCCAGTCTGTGCCCACCAGCCGAGAATCCCTACTATAGAAAGTTTCCCCACTGGCATCCCGATCCCACAGAGGCAAACCTTCCTGTTTGTCACTTGGCGCTTGGCCCGCTCCACCCGCGGGCCAGACTGCTGCGGAATTGGACCGTCTGGTTCAATTCAACTATGTGGAGTACGTCCCGGTAAGCGCCGGCCTGGCAGCGGATCCCCGTGCCTGGCCTGGGTCGAGCGCGCGGTTGGCAGGCGAAAGCGCCTGCCCCACGCCTACCCGGCTGGCTGGCGCTCGAGTTCCAGAGCATCCGCCGGAACGTCCGCCAGGGGTAGCGTAATGGTAAAGCGCGTCCCCTTTCCCGGAGCGCTTTCCACGTCGATCTTGCCCTCGTGCGCTTTCACGATCCAGGCCACGAAACTAAGCCCGAGTCCGAGACCCTGCTCCGGCCCCGGCGCCGTGCCCGAGCCGGGTACGCGGTAGAAGCGGTCGAAGATATGCGGCAGGTATTCGGTGGGAAT
>Ga0116129_1001055_pt1 | contig 15730 bp, 13 predicted proteins | sample June2015DPH_17_2_FD_89732 | JGI IMG/M metagenome (GOLD analysis project Ga0116129, IMG submission 89732) | Peatland microbial communities from SPRUCE experiment site at the Marcell Experimental Forest, Minnesota, USA - June2015DPH_17_10 | ecosystem: Environmental > Terrestrial > Soil > Wetlands...
GGCCTGCATCAGGACTTCAAGACTGTTTTCCGGTTCGAACACTGAGACTCTCCGACATAGCGTGGAAGTGAAGGGGATATTTCGCGTGCAAAGACTTCTGTGGAGGAGAGGTCGCGTCGCCTTATCGAAGGCCTCCATTATCCTCGCGATTGTGTTGGCTCTGCGTCTCGCGAAGGGCGCGATAGATCGTGTTGCGTGACACGCCCAGCCGTCGTGCAGTCTTGCTGATGTTGTTGCCGGTTTCCGCGTAAGCGGTCAGCACATGTGAGCGCTGAATTTCATGTAAGTCGTGTTTGAGCTCGCCGTTGCCTGATGCCTTGCCGGGCAGCCGATCGCTGCATGAATGTCCGACGACAGATTCGACTGCCGCGTCGTCGATCAGGTTTCCCTGTCCGGCCAGGGATAATCTCGAGAGCACGTTTCGCAATTCACGAATATTGCCGTTCCAATTCAGTTCCGCCAATCGATCGATTGCGCTTTCTGTCAGGTCCGCGGAGGGATCGATCTTCTCGATCAGATGGCGCGCAATGTCGGCGAAATCCGAGCGTTCACGCAGGGGCGACAATGTTACCTCGAGCGTGTTGAGACGAAACAGCAGATCGGATCGGAAGCGGCCCTTTGCTATTGACTCGTCGAGATTGGCGTTTGTCGCCGACACCAGGAGAACATCGACCTGACGCTTCGCGCCGCCGACCGGACGGACGGTCCAATCGTCCAGAAAGCGTAGCAGCACAGCTTGCAGTGTCACCGGCATGTCGCCGATCTCGTCGAGGAACAGGGTGCCGCCGTCGGCCTCCCTGAATAGTCCCTCTGCGCCGCCCTTTTTTGCTCCGGTGAAGGCGCCCTCCGCATAACCGAACAGCTCTGCTTCGATCAAGCTGTCGGGCAGTGCCGCGCAATTGACGGGGACGAAGGAGCCCGCCCGTCCACTGGCGGCATGGGCATGCCGGGCGAGTTGTTCCTTGCCGGTACCAGTCTCGCCGCATATCAGGATCGGCATCTTGCGCACCGCCGCGCTCTCAACTCGTCGCACAACTCCCGCGATCGTCGGATCAGCGGATACGAATTGCCTGGTGACCTCCTTTGGTGCCGGCAGCCGAGGCCTGGAAACTCCCTGGATCATCGGGAACTGACGCGTGTTCTCGATCGTCGAGATAAACTGGCTGCCGACTTCATCTTCAAGGTGCTGGCGTTCCTTGCGCCGCCCCTCATCGACAAACGTACTGAATTTCGTGCGAAAGACGTCGGCGAAGCGACGGCCCGGCGAGGCCGGCAAGCCGTGCAACAAGATGCCCGCGGCCCGATTCGCCGCGAGTATCCTACCCTCATTGTCGACGGCCAGTAGACCCGCGCTCAACGTGTGCAGATATTCGCCGCGATTGTGGAATGCGATCAGGATATTTCCGCGATGATGCTCGCGGAACAGCCCATTCTCGATCTGGGTCGCCGCCATGGCGACCAGCGCCTGGGTGTGAGCCTGCCTGGACATGCAATCCGACGAAGCATCCAATATTCCGGCCAGTTCGCCGTCGGGCGCAAAGATCGGTGCTGCGATGCAGGTAAGATTGTTGTAGCGCGAAAAGAAGTGATCGCGTCCATGTACGACGATAGCTCGTTTGAGATGCGCTGCCGTGCCAAGGCCGTTGGTACCGCAGATACTTTCCTTCCAAAGAGCACCCGGGCGAATGCTTGCCGCGTCCGATGCATCGCTGAAGCTCGGATCGGAAATTATGTCGAGCAGCAGGCCGTCCGCGTTCGCAAAGGCGATCATGAAATTGGAACCGGCGATCTGCTGATGCAGCGTGTGCATCTCGGCCAGCGCAAGGCCACGCACAAGCGAACAACGTTGCTGCTCCTGACGTAGGACAGCAGGGCTGACGAATTCCGGCGAAGGCGGGCGGAGCGTGTCGAGGCCGAATGAAATGCACCGCATCCAGCTATCGTAGATGTCGGCCGAAAGAAGTTCCGCCGGCGGCGCTCCGCGTTCCTCAAGCGTCATCCATATATTTTCGACGCGCCGGCCGGCAGTCAGCATTGTCGGTCCTCCCTGAACTGCCGTTCGGCAATTCCTCTCGATATTCGCCTTGTTCAGGCTTTCGTCGCGCACACCCGGCTTTTCCTGATCATAGATCAAACGCTCAAAAATCAAAATTGATCTTTGTCGTTGCCGCCGGCTTCGAAGTGTTCCGTCTCGGAACAATTTCACCATCAAGTTTGCTCCGATGCGGATCGGGGCGAACTTGTCGAGATACGGAGAACGCCAAAAAGATCAGTCTGTTATCGGCTTGGCACAGCCCTTGCTGACATAGTTGGCGAGACGGCGCGGACTCCATGCGCACAAAATAAAAAACTTTCAGGGGGAGACGTAGATAGATGAAAGCCGCGGTGCTCCATGCTTTCGATGAAAAGCTGTCGACGAAGGAGTTTGTCAAATACGAGGATGTGACAGACCCGAAGATTTCCCGACCGATGGATGTGATCGTTCGCATCGGTGGGGCGGGCGTCTGTCGCACGGATCTACATATCGTCGAAGGCATTTGGCGTAGCAAGGTCGACGTCAAACTTCCTTACATCATGGGCCATGAGAATGCGGGCTGGGTCGAGGCGATCGGGCCCGGCGTCGAAGGCATCAAGGTTGGTGACAGCGTCATTTGTCATCCCCTGGTGACCAGCGGACATTGCCTGGCATGCCGGCGCGGCGACGACATGCACGCACTGGATAGTTCGTTTCCCGGCATCAACGCTAATGGCGGCTATGCGCAATATCTTCTTACTGGCCAGCGCTCTCTCATCAAGTTGCCGAAGTCTCTGGCGCCGAAAGATGTCGCGCCGTACACCGATGCCGGACTGACCGCCTATCGTGCCGCCAAGAAGGCGTCCCGCCATCTCTTGCCTGGGGAATATGCCGCGGTGATTGGCGCCGGCGGACTTGGGCATATCGGCATCCAGGTGCTGGCGGCGCTCTGTGCCGCGGAAATCATCGTGATCGACCGCGCCGACAAGTCTCTCGGTCTTGCCAAGGAATGCGGTGCGCACCGTGTCGTGAAAGCCGACGGCAACGAGGTCGAAGCAGTGCTGGCTCTGACAGGAGGGCGCGGCGCTGAAGCCGTGATCGATTTCGTCGGCGAGGGCGATGCGATCGCCAAGGGCCTGTCGATGACGGCGAACGGCGGTTATTACTACATCGTAGGTTATGGCGGAAAGATAGACATTCCGACCATCGACATGATCACGACGGAAAAGACCATCGTTGGAAATCTGGTTGGCACCTACGCCGAACTGGTCGAACTGATGGCGCTCGCGGATCGCGGTCTTGTTGAACTACATACCAAGGAATACAGGCTCAACCAGGCAAATGACGCGCTGCACGACCTGCATCATGGACGCATCCATGGGCGCGCCGTTCTGATCCCATAGCGATGCTGCCGAAAGATCCGCTTCTTTGTCCGGAACGTCGAACGAAAGTCATGTCAGTGAGCGCCAGCGGACGCGGGCCACAAATAACCGCCGAGGAGGCCGCCGAACTGGAGCGCGCGCGGGAGCGGATGCTTGCCCGGCACAAGCTGATCGAAGGCATGATTCGGAACAATGAGATGCATCTCAAAAACGAGAGCGCGCGGGGTGGCGCGGAAATTGAACTCGAATGCGCCATGCGCGATGCAGCGCGGCCGGATGCCGGGACCGAAGCGCAAGCCGAATTGCAAAGGGCGAGGGCGCATCTGCAGACGCTTCGGGAGGAGCATCAGCGTCTGGCCGCCGAGCGGGAATGGCTCAATGCATCCTTGCTGGAATTTGAAAGTAATCCTTCGTCAGGTGAACACCAATGTTCGGGGCATGCATGATGGGCAAGATCGGCATCAAGGCGGCGGGAAGTGTTGGGCCTACTGAACGGGAGCATGCGCCGCCCCAACAACCGGAGTTGAGCGAGGAAGACCGGTCGAAAGACGGCTTCTTCGTTCAAATCGCAGAAATCGCGGAGGCCATGATGGCCAGGCACGGCAATGACTTCGCAATCGGCGCCTTCGTGCTCGCGGCGAAATTCGTTGCCGAAGGCAAGCCACTCATCAACCGAGCCAACGGAGGTAGGGAGGCGGCCGGTACCGTCAAACCGGTTTGAACAGGAACAGTGATTTCGTGAATCAAAGTACATTTTCCGAACTCAAAGTTTGTTGCTCGGAAATGGTTTTCGATGATGCGATCAAGAGTCCGCGGGATTGACCCGAGGGCTGCAACGCGAATGACGACGTTAACGCAACGTTCAAAGGAGATGGAAATGACTGCAGGTCTCACACTGAATAAAATTACGGCGCAGAGGGGCATAAGCATTGCCGAAGCGGCTAACCGTGTCGCGGACCTTGGCTGGACGCCAAGCTACGTGCAGGAGGCCATGACCTTCCCGACTGACTACAAGATATCGAAAACGCCGCGCGACCCGATGAAACAAGTCCTCCGGTCGTATTTCCCGATGCAGGAAGAAAAAGACAACCGCGTTTACGGCGCGCTTGATGCGGCGTTGCGTGGCGACATGTTCCGCAATGTCGAGCCCCGGTGGGTAGAGTGGATGAAGCTGTTCCTGGCGATCATCCCGTTCCCGGAAATCTCTGCGGCGCGTTCAATGGCAATGGTCGGCCGGTTGGCGCCCGGTGAGGAACTGCGTACCGGGTTTACAATGCAGATGGTCGATGAGTTCCGCCACTCTACGATCCAGATGAACCTCAAGAAGTGGTATATGGAAAATTATATCGACCCCGCCGGGTTCGATATTACCGAAGCCGCGTTTGGCAAGTGCTACGCTACCACCATCGGTCGTCAGTTTGCCGAAGGCTTCCTCACCGGAGATGCGATCACGGCCGCCAATGTCTATCTGACAGTGGTTGCGGAAACCGCGTTCACAAATACGCTGTTTGTGGCGATGCCTTCGGAAGCTGCGCGCAACGGCGACTATGCGCTGCCGACGGTGTTCCTTTCGGTACAGTCGGATGAATCGCGCCATATCGGCAATGGCCATTCGATGCTGATGGCGATGATCAACGATCCGTCGAACCATCAACTACTGGAACGCGATCTGAAGTATGCGTTCTGGCAAAACCACGCGATCGTCGATGCTGCGATCGGTACCTTCATCGAGTACGGCACGACCAACCGCGACAAGAACAAGGAATCCTATGCCGAACTGTGGCATCGCTGGATTTATGAAGATTATTATCGCACCTACATGCTGCCGCTCGAGAAATACGGAATCAAGATCCATCACGACGACGTCGCCGCCGCCTGGGACCGGATTGTCAAGAAGAACTACGTCCACAAGACCGCGCAATTCTTCACGGTTGGCTGGTCGGTGAACTTCTGGCGCATCGAGGCCCAAACCGAGAAGGACTTCGAGTGGTTCGAGCACAAGTATCCAGGCTGGTACGCCGAATTCGGTGACTTCTGGAAATGGCATGCCAAGCTCAGCGTCCCCGGCGAAACCAACATCCTTTTCAACAGCGAGGTGGGTTACGCGTACCCGCATCGCTGCTGGAGCTGCATGGTTCCCTGCCTGATTCGCGAAGACTTCGTCTGTGACGAAGTTGACGGCAAGATGTACACCTACTGCTCGGAAGGCTGTCGGTGGACCCACAAGGTGGCGTTCGCAGCGGAATATGAAGGCCGTGCTACGCCGGCAATGGGCCGCTTCAGCGGTCGCCGTGAATGGGAAGACTGCTATCACGGCTGGGACGTCGCGGACGCGATCAAGGATCTCGGGTTCGTAAGATCCGACGGCAAGACCCTGATCGCGCAGCCTCACTTGCGCTTCGACTCCAGGGACATGTGGACGCTTGATCACGTGCGCGGGCACACGCTTGGCAGCCCGCTTCGCGGGTTCCGGGCGCTCTCGCCGATCGAACGCGAGGTCGCTGTGGCGGACTATCGCAAGGGTTTCAAGATCAATCCTTGTCATTGAGCATAACAACCGGGTGGGGGCGGCTTCGGCAGCCCCCATTCCTCGGGGGGCGCGCCTCCGAAAAGTTTTCGCCGTCATGAATACAACAAGGGCAGACCCATGTCAGAAGCGCAGGTTCACAAGGTTCGGTTCGAGCCTGTGGGCACCGAGATGGAAGTGGAAGAGGGAGAAACCGTCCTCGACGCCGCCTTTCGTCAGGGCATCTCTCTGATGCATGGCTGCAAGGAAGGACAATGCGGCAGTTGTAAATCAAAGCTGATCGACGGCGATATCGAGCTGTTGAAGTACTCGACCTTCGCGCTGCCCGATTACGAGAGCGAAACCGGCCATGTTCTGTTGTGCCGTACCCACGCCTTCAGCGATGTCAGCTTCGAATTGCTCAATTACGACGAAGACCTGCTCAGCCGCTCGATCGCCGTGAAGTCATTTCCGGGGCGCGTCGCAAAGATCACTGCGTTGACGTCTGATATCAGGTTGCTGGAGATCGAAATCGAAAAGCCGCTCAAATTCTGGGCCGGTCAATATGTCGATCTGACGCTTCAGCGAGGCGCCATCACCCGTGCGTTTTCGATGGCTAACGCGCCCTGCGAAGGCTCCAGCCTGCGCTTCATTATCAAGAAATATCCGAACGGGGCGTTCTCGTCGCAGCTCGACGGTGAATTGAGCCTTGGCGACGCCGTCGTCGCCAAAGGACCTTATGGCACCTGTTTTCGGCGGGAGGAGCGGGCCGGCGCGATGCTGCTGATCGGTGGCGGTTCGGGAATGTCGCCGCTCTGGTCGATCCTGGCGGATCATATCGAGAGCAAAGAGCAACGGCCCGTGCGATTTTTCTATGGAGCGCGCACGCGCTCCGATCTCTTCTATCTTGAGGAACTGGCAGCGATAGCAGCGAAGCTAGAGGATTTCAAATTTGTGCCGGCACTGTCGAACGCGGAGGCGGATGATGAGTGGGAAGGTGAGACCGGCTTCATTCATGAGGTCGTCTTGCGGCATTTGCGCCAGGAAAAACTCGCCGGCGTGATCGACGCATACGCTTGCGGGCCGACACCGATGATCGACGCGGTGCTGCCGATCTTGCAAATGAACGGGGTCGAGCCCGAACACATCTATTTCGACAAGTTTACGCCGGCGGTGCGATGACGGCGTTTGAAAGTTCGTCGCAAGAAAGAATGTAAAAGGGAGTTACCCATGAGCGCACAACCGAGCAGAGCGGCCGTCAAGCCGGCAATCGTCAAATCCGGAGCCGCGGGGTCCGCGACATTTCCGGGTTCCGACAGCCGTAAGTATAACTATTTCGAACCCAAGGGCCGCAAGGCGACGCACTACGAGGACATGACGGTCGATGTCCAGCCCGACCCCGAGCGCTATCTCCTGCAGGACTGGATCATTTCCTTCCCCGATGGAACGCCGACTTATAGCAAGGACTGGACCGCGGCGAAGAGCTCCAACTGGCACAAATTCCGCGCCGTAGACCAGGAATGGGAACGAACGCACTACCAGCGCCAATCGACAATTTGCGGCATGGTGCAAAACACCATCGAGAACGGCCGAAAATCCGGCGCACCCGCCCGGTTCGACCCTGCCTGGGTAAAGATATTGCAAAATCATCTAGGCGCGTACAAGCACGCCGAATTCGGTCTCGGCACTTCGACCATGCAGGCGCAGCGCTATGGCTACACCCAGATGGTCAACAATGCGATCCTGACCAATTCCTCTTACAAGTTACGCTTCGCCCAGGACATCACACTCTATCTGAGCGAGATTGGTCTTGACCTGCCAGGTTTCGACATTGCTGCGGGCAAGCAGCACTGGCTCGAGGATCCAATCTGGCAGGGCGTACGCAAGTCGATCGAATCGATCATGGGTTCGAATGACTATCTTGAGCAATATTTCGCAACCAATGTCGTGTTCGAGCCGTTGGTGGGCGAATTATTCCGCTCCGGCTTCCTGATGCAGGCGGCCTCGGCGCAGGGCGATTTCATCACCCCGGCTGTCGTCTCGGCGGCGGAGGCGGACTATGAGCGGAACCTCGCCAATACCGTCGAACTGTTCCACCTGCTCCGCGAGGATCCTGCGCATGGCGCTCATAATGTTGCGCTGTTCAACAAATGGCTCGTAAAACACGCCAGCCTCGCGCTTGAGGCCGCCAATCATCTGCAGCCGATCTGGTCGCAGCCGCGCGTCAAGGTCGCGACTTTCAGTGACGCCCTGGGGCATGCGAAGAACCGCATCAAAGGTATCGCTACCGAGCTTGGCCTGAAGGTTCCGGCCAATCTCGCATCGTGACCCAACCCGACATCCGCTTACCAAACCATTCAGGAGACCGCCATGCTGCAAGAGAACGACAACATCTTCAAATCCATGAAAGACATCACGTTCGAGGATACGGTGTCACATCAATGTGGAGTCACGATGAACGACAGCGTCGAAGCCCGTGCAATCGCCGACGTCATGAGTCGGCACGAGCATATCAAGGTGACCTACATGCCGGCGATGATCCGTATCGACGGCGATGGCAAAATGGAATTCAAGATGGACGAGATTTCGGAAGAACTGGGTCGGATCATGACCCCGCATCTGTTCGAGATTTCAACCTCGACGCACTACGGTCGCATGGTCATGACGGACGACAATACCGTCATGCTGTTCGGCGACATGAATGAGATGATGAAATACATCGTCTGACAATTGCACGAATGACGGTGTAGCCGGCCAGGGTGCCGGCCACACCAATCCGGCTACGCCAATGGCGGGCCTCATCAAACTCAAACCGCAAGCGCGAGCAGGAGAAACGTCATGTACAGGACTACCAAGGGTGAAGAGATCTTCGTCATCGATGGACACACCCATTTTTGGGATGGAAGCCCCGCGAACCAGAAGAACATTCATGGCAAACAATTCATCGAGTGCTTTTACGCCTATCATTCAAACCTGAGTCCGCCGTCTGAGAAGTGGGAATTGGAAAAATTCGAGAAGTATGACGCGAAGACCATGTTCGACGACTTGTTCGTAACCGGTTACGACGACATGGCGATTCTGCAGCCGACTTATCTCACTGATTTCTACAAAAATGGCTTCAACACCACCGAGCGCAACTCGGCGATGAAAAAGAGTCACCCCGACCGATTCATTCTGAACGGCGCATTCGATCCGCGCGATGGTACCAAGGGCCTGGAGGATCTGCACGCGCTGTCCGAGAAGCACAAGCTCAAGGGCGTCAAGCTTTACACGGCTGAATGGCGTGGCGAATCCAAGGGCTACAAGCTTACCGACAAGGCTTCCTATAAATATCTGGAGGCTGCGCAGAAACTCGGTATCAAGAACATTCATGTCCACAAGGGGCCGACCATCATCCCGCTCAACCGCGATGCGTTCGATGTGGCCGATATCGACGACGTTGCGACGTCATTCCAGGACCTGAACTTCATCGTCGAACATTGCGGCCTGCCGCGTCTTGACGATTTTTGCTGGATCGCGACCCAAGAGACCAATGTGTATGCGGGGTTGGCGGTGGCGCTGCCCTTTATCCATACGCGCCCGGGCTATTTCGCCCATGTCATCTCGGAGCTGCTGTTCTGGGTCGGGCCCGACAAGATCCTCTACGGCAGCGACTACGGCATCTGGACGCCGAAATGGCTGATCGACAAGTTCATGGCCTTTGAGATTCCAGCCGATGTCACCAAGGAGACCGGTTCTGTTTTGTCGATGGAGACGAAAGCCAAGATTCTCGGCCTCAACGCCGCGCGGCTCTATGGCATCGATGTCGAGGCCCAAAAAAAGAAGATCAAGGCCGGTGGTGGCTATGCCCACCTTCCCGAAGCCGTTCACGCCGCGCCGTGATCGCCATGAACGAACGCGCGGAACGAAGCGAACAGACACGAAGCCGGCAGCCCCAGGGCGGTCCGGCTGAAGTCTGGGAATGCCTGCAAGGCGTGACCGATCCGGAACTCGACGAGTCGGTTGTCGAGTTGAACTTCATCACCAGGGTCGATGTGGATTCGGAAAACCGGGTCCACATCGAATTCCGGCTTCCGACCTATTGGTGCGCCGCCAATTTTTCGTTCCTGATGGCGGACGACATGCGCCGGGCCGTGATCGCGCTGAACTGGGTCAAAGGCGTCAGCGTCGTGCTCGGCGAGCACATGTATGCCGACAAAATCAACGAAGGTCTCGCCAGGGGGTTGTCCTTTCAGGACACCTTCGGGGCCGAGGCCGAAGGCGATCTGGATGATTTGCGTCGGACGTTCCTGATCAAGGCATTCCAGCGTCGACAGGTGGCCCTGCTCAACCATCTCGTCGAAGCTGGGCACGCGCCGAGGACGATCGTCAGCCTGACGCTGAGCGAGCTTGACGGTCTTTCGGTCGACGATGAAGGCGCGAAATTGATGCGGCGTTATCTCGAACGGCGCGCCGTCGTCGGACCACGGCGTGCCGACGCTCTTGCGTTCATGGATGCCGAAGGCGCGCGGTTGAAGGCGGACAATTTATCGACCTACGTCTCGAGCTTGCGGCGCGTCGGCGTGAATGCGGAATTCAATAGTGCTCTGTGCCGCGGTCTGCTTTCCGTGCGCTTTGATCTCGAAACGCCCTTCGTGCCAAAATCGAAGACGTCGCCAAAAACGTCGGGCCCGCAGCACGTGCCCTGACACCGAAGTTCTGGACGGTGAATGACTTAAGTTAAGACGGCTTTTTCGTAAGAAGGTGAGGACATCCAATGCCGAAAATCATGCTGCATGATGAGGATGCGCGGGCGGCGCTGGGCAGGGGCGTCGCCAAACTCGCCAAGGCGGTTCGCGGCACGCTGGGCCCGAAGGGCATGAATGCGATCATGGACCGGCCGATCGGGACGCCCATCGTGTCACGCGATGGCGTCAGCATCGCCAGCGAGATCGAACTTGAATGCCCGTTCGAAAACATGGGTGCGCAGGTGCTGCGCGAGGTTTCAAAACAGACCAATGACGTGGCGGGTGACGGCACGACGACCGCGACCGTGCTGGCCGACGTGCTGGTGCAGGACGGCTTGAAGTGCCTGGCTGCGGGGGCCAATCCGGTTGAACTGGTCGAAGGGCTTGAACTCGCGGTCACCGAGACCATCGCCGCGTTGAAACGTTCGGCCAAAGCCCTGCAGGGTCCGTCCGGCTTGCGCGCGGTCGCCAGCATTGCTGCCAATGACGCAGCACTTGGCAATATGGTCGCGGAAGCCTTTGAGCGGGCCGGCAATCACGGGATTGTCGCGGTGGAATTCGGCAACACGGTCGATACGACGCTGGAGGTCATCGAAGGCATGGCCTTCGAGCGCGGCTATCTCTCGCATCACATGGTGACCGATGTAGAGAGAATGCAGGTCGTTCTCGACAATCCGTTCATCCTGATGACGGATCACAAAATCCAGACGGGCGAACAGCTCGCAGGCGTGATTTCGCTGGTCGAAAAGAGCGGCCGGCCACTGCTGATCATCGCGGAGGAAGTAGCGCCGCCGGTGATCATGCAATTGCTGGCGCGACGGGAGAAAAGCAACTTCAAGGTTGCGGCGATCCATCCGCCCGAGTTCGGGCATTGGCGCAAGGCGATGCTTGAGGATATCGCGATCACGACCGGAGGTCGCGTGATTTCGGCCGATCTTGGCGGCAAGCTTGAAAAGGCGGAGCTGCACGATCTCGGCTCCGCGCGCCAGGTGCGCATTTCGTCTTCAAAGACATTGATCACGGCGGGCGCGGGGGATCCCGGCAAGATCACCGCGCGCCGCGAACAAGTATTGCGCCAATTTGATGCGGCGCCGGAAAATATCGAGCGCGACAAGTTCCATGAGCGTATCGCCAAGCTGTCCGGCGGCACCGCCATGATCCTGGCCGGCGGCGCGACACCGGTCGAGCAAAAGCGCCGTACCCAATTGATTGAGGACGCAATCAACGCCACCCGTGCTGCAATTGAAGAGGGTATTGTGCCGGGGGGTGGCGTCGCCTTGCTCAAGATCGCGCCGAAGCTCGACGAAATGATTAGCGGGTTGAACGGCGGCGCCAGGCAGGGAGCAGAACTGCTCCAGCGCGCCTTGAGCCGCCCGCTTTTTTACATTGCCGCAAATGCCGGCCTGAACGGCGAAGCCGAGGTGACCAAGGTCGCAAAGGGCATGAACGGCCACGGACTTGATGCGCGCAACGGCGCATCCGTCGATCTTATCAGCGCCGGTATCGTTGATCCGGTGAAAGTCTGTTACAGCGCGGTTCGCAACGCTGCCTCCGTCGCCGGGCTGATTTTGACGACGCAAACGCTGATCGCCAAGAAGCCCGACGACTACGATCCAACGGCGGCCCCAGCCCGGGGCGGCGGCGCCGAGCTGCTTTGATACTTACCGACCGCCCGCTATTCGGTTACGTGGCCTCGCACGCCGCAATAGTCGCGGCATGCCGGGTTCGACGAACCTGCAGATCATCCCGGCTTCTTTTGCCCGAGTGCACGATAGATGGTATTTCTTGAGACGCCGAGGCGTCGTGCAGTTTCGCTGATATTTCCGGCGGTCTCGGCATACACCATAAGGATTCGGGCCCGTTGGATTTCGTGAAGCGATCCGGGTTCCGTTTGCGGGGGCTGATCGATCACGGCCTCCAGGCCGGCCTCTTCGATAGAACCGTCGGCGACGGCGAGGGTGAAGCGCGCCAGCATATTGCGCAGTTCGCGGATGTTGCCGGGCCAAGGACGAGCGGCTAGATGCGCAATGGTCGCCGGCGTGATTTCGCAATTTGGATCAATGGTACCGAGCAGATGGTGAACGATGGCGTCGAAGTCGTTGCGATCACGGAGTCTCGGCAGCGTCACCTCGAGGGTATTGAGGCGATAGAGCAGGTCGGATCGGAAGCGCCTTTCGGCGATGGCCTTATCAAGGCTGGCGTTGGTGGCGGAGATGAGAAAGACGTCTACCTTCGATCGGACGCCGCCAACGGGGCGTACGGTCCAGTCGTCAAGCAGGCGCAGAAGCACGGCTTGCAGTGCGACGGGCATGTCACCGATCTCGTCAAGGAAGAGTGTGCCTCCGTCAGCCTCTTTGACGAGTCCAATTGCGCCGTCGCGCCGCGCCCCGGTGAATGCACCCTCGGCATAGCCGAAGAGTTCGGCCTCGATCAGGCTTTCGGGCAGGGCGGCGCAATTGACCGGGACGAAGGCGCCGGTTCGTCTGCTGGCGTCATGGGCGTGGCGGGCGAGCTGTTCCTTGCCGGTACCGGTCTCACCGCGGATGAGAATCGGCATCTTGCGCGCTGCCGCGGTCTCGACTTGACGGACTATGGTCCGCACCGCCGGATCGCGGGCAACGAATCCGAAGGCCGCGCTCCCAGCGTTGCACTCAGGAGGCCGAGGTCCCGGCGTCGAATCTTTCCGAGGAGACGGCAAGCTCGCGGTCTCGCGGCGTTCAAATTCGGGTTTCAAGTTCTGCATGTTACGATCAGCCATCGGCGGGCGTCGCCGTGCATGCAGCACCAATATGGCGCCGATGCCGGAGCTTCCATTCTCAATGAGATTGAAACTCGCGTTTGGAAGCAGATCTTTCAATTTGCCTGGCCATTCATCGAAGGGAAGCGTCTTTAAAAAGCGGGTTGGTGCATCGCCGCGAGTGCCGTGACGGTCATTCCGGAGAGCGTTCAGGGCACGCTCGGTTGCGTGGAGAATCAGACCTCGACGGTCAAGCACGACACAGTCGTCGCTCGACCACAGCGATCTCTTGGCGAGAAAGCGGCAGAGCAACTCCTCGTGTTCTTGTCGGACTGATTGCGCCAACACGCTTTCCACATGATGACCGACGGCGACAGCCAAGGCGAGGCTCTGCGGACTGAAGGTGCTGGCGGGCCCCGAGATGTCCACCACGCCAAGCAGTTCGCCATCAGTAGGATCATGAACCGGAACGGCAGCACAGGTCCACCGCTGCACCTTCGAGCAAAAATGCTCTGCGCCGCGGATCTGAACAGGCTTCGATTCCGCTATCGCAGCCCCGATAGCGTTGGTGCCAATGTCAGCCTCGCTCCAGCGTCCTCCATGTTCCAGATGAACCATGCGACCGGCGTCAATGACCCTGTCATCGCCCTGCGTATCGATGATCAAGCCGGTGGGATCGGTGAGGATCATGATTGAATTCGCGTCGCTCAGGAATGTTTTCGAATTCTCGAGAGCGCGGCGGGCGGCATGACGGAGCGAAGCGTGTTTGGAACGGTGACGAAACAGTTCTGCGTCTGCAACAAGCGGCGCCCTCGCACGGTCGATCGTAACCCGATGGCTTTTGGATCTCTGCCACGATGCTGCGACCGATGATCTCAAATCAGATGATAAGGTTCCGCGCTCGATGAACTCCTCCCACGCGGCCAGTACTTCTCGTTGGTCCATAGCGGCTCCTCCAGGGTGAAAAAATTCAAGACCCGCTCATCGACGGGCCTCGGCATCAATCACCTGATTACGGGGCTGCTTGTCGCAATTGCCGTTTTCACGCGAAGCGCAACGTCAAAACCCTTACAGGCTCCCAGACGGCCGCCTGCATCGAGTCGTGAGGACGGCCGTGCCATCAATCAACCCATCCAGCGTTTACTTCCCAGACGTCCCATGCGGTTCTTTTGCGCCCGCCGACGAGCGCAGCCTATACTTCTAGGCTGCCTCGCGCAAAGGAGGAGTCCAATGGTCTGGAACCTGTTACGTGTCATGGAAGGGCCAAGGAGCCTGTCCCGCGCGGGCGGAGGGACGATCCGCCTCTGGGTTCGATAGCGCTCCAGAAAGCGTCAGGTTTTTATCGCAGAGTTGTTGGATTTGTTGCCCGGCTTTCAGTCTTTTTGATGAAGTGGACCGTCCTCTACTCACCTTTTGGGATATGCGGTGAAGACGAAATCTTTTGCCGCCACCGTCGTATGGCACGCATACCCGCATTTCGCGCCGGATCGATCCGATCAACCGTTCGGCAAAGCCGTTCTGCCAAAATGAGGCCGGTGTGGTCGGCCTGTCCCGGATGCCCATGGCGCGCAATCGGCGTCTGACGACGGCACCGTAGATCCGATCGCGATCCCGGATCATGTAACCCGGAGCGTCAGGCGGCGATGGAAATTGACTCGCCCTCGGAAGCTGCGGACTCCGTTGTCTCGTTGAAGAGTGTCCGCAACAAGCGCCATAGTTTACGATGGCCCGCAGTTTGACCGCGTTGTGTTAGATACTCCGCAATATCCATTTTGTCTGCCCAGAACTGAACTGTCCCGTCCGCTCGCGCCCCCAAATACATCCAGTGCTCGACATACAAACGTTTCGAGTCGGTATCGAAAACAAGAGTCCAAAGGTCCTCGTGCGTGACATCCGGGACCTTTATCTGCCGGTGCAATTCGTGTTTCAGAAGGGCCATATTTTCGCTCCCGTTTGCGTTGAAATACTTAGGCCACCGTTCTTCAAAAATGTCCCGCGACGAGATCGTAAGATCCTCTGCTTCCGCGAATATAAATCCCGGTGGCGGCCGCACATATTTTATCTCGGTTCGCATCAAAGGCGCTGAGAAAACCCAACTCATCGAGGCGGATATCGGGCTGAATTTTCCTCAACGTATCCTCGTTTATAAAAAAAGAGGCTTCAATCGCACTATCATGCCCCAAGAATCTCACGGCACGCCGCGTAGTACCATATGATCGGCTGAGGTTTGGGAAATCAATCATGTGTTCGCCGGTTTTGCCATGCGATCAGCCCATTGACGCTCCAGGCGGCGATGGACGCCGAGCGGATACACGGGACCCATTGGTCAGCCTTCCTGACACACTTATTCAGCTGAAGAACGAC
>Ga0116129_1001056_pt1 | contig 15719 bp, 8 predicted proteins | sample June2015DPH_17_2_FD_89732 | JGI IMG/M metagenome (GOLD analysis project Ga0116129, IMG submission 89732) | Peatland microbial communities from SPRUCE experiment site at the Marcell Experimental Forest, Minnesota, USA - June2015DPH_17_10 | ecosystem: Environmental > Terrestrial > Soil > Wetlands >...
GATGAACGACTTCGACGTGCGCCTGGACTTCAAGCTCACCGACAGGGACAGTTTCTTCGCGCGTTACAGCTATGGGCAGGACATCCAGAACAAGGCCAGCCTGTTCCCGAATCTGCCGGCCGGCTTCGGATCAGGCTACAATCCCGTCCATCCCCGTGGTGAGGCGGTCGGCTATACTCGTCTCCTCTCGCCCAACATCGTGAATGAATTCCGCTACGGTCACATGTATGACTTCTTTGGATACATTCCTCCCCTGAACAATGTGCCGGTTTCGGCCAATCTGGGCATCCTGAACGCAAACCGCAGCCCGCTGCTCGGAGGCGGCGCCGCGATCAACGGCGGCTGGCTGGCTTACACCGGTGACGGTGGACCGTACACGGTCCCACAGTCGGATAATCAGTTTGTCGACCAGCTCTCCTGGTCCAGGGGCCACCATACCCTGAAGTTCGGCGGCAGCATCGAGCGGCGCCAGGTTGCCTTCTTCCAGGGCAATAATGCCAAGGGATTGTTTGATTGGAGCGGTGCGCAATGGACGGGCTTCTCTGTTTCCGACATGCTGGTCGGTTATGTGGATGACTACAGCATCGGCGTTGCCAGCTCGGAATTTGTGACCAGGAACTGGGAGACGGGATACTTTGCCCAGGATGACTGGAAGCTGAGCCCCCGGCTAACCTTGAACCTCGGCCTGCGGTATGACCTATACACGTTTCCGTATACCGTCAACAATGAGCAGTCCGACTTCGACATGAATCCGAATTCTCCCTACTTCATGCAGTTGGTGCAAGCGGGAACGGATGGATCTTCCAGTAGCCAAGTCAACACCAACCACAACAACTTCGCTCCGCGCGTCGGCTTTGCGTATAACGTCTTCGGAAACGGCAAGACCTCGCTCCGCGGCGGCTACGGCATCTACTACTTCATGGACCGCGGCGGCGTGGGCAACCAGCTGAGCAACAATGCGGACTTCAACGGCTCGGTGAGCTACTCCAGCCTGCCGCAGCTGGGCGGAAACCGCATCATGTTCAGCGGCCAGGCCGCGCCATGCACCGCCAACGTAGCCAGTTGCGATAAGACCAATGCCAGCGCCACGGGGGCCCTGCCGCTGCCTGCCTTCGGCGCGACCGTGAATCGTGCCGACCCTACCGGCGTGAGCCTCATTTCGATTCCGGCCCAGCTGCCCACCTCGATGATCTCACAGTGGGATTTGCAGCTCGAGCAGCAACTGAGCGCCAGTACTTCGCTGACCATCGCCTACGTGGGCACCTCCGCCCAGCACCTGATGACCTGGGTCGGTCCCAACAGCCAGGTCCTCGGCGAAGCGCCCAATTCCTTCCAGTTTCCCAACTTCGAAGGGATCAATGAGGGGTTGGCCGAAGGCGCGTCGAGCTACAACGGCCTGCAGGTCTTCCTGAACAGCCGCGGTTATCACGGCGTTCAGATGACGGCGGCCTACACCTGGTCGCATACCTTGAGCGACTCCGAAGGAGCCTTCGGCACGGGAAGCAATATGTATTTCGTCTCCCCGACCGCTGGATTCACTCCGGGCGCCATGCCGACTCCCGGCCAGCCTCTCACGACCAGCCTCAACCTCAAGAGCGATTACGGCAGCTCGGACCAGGATGAACGCCAGGTGTTTACCTTCAGCGCCATCGGCGACCTTCCTTTCGGCAAGGGCAAGCGGTTTGGCTCCCACATTCCCAGCTCGCTCGACTACGTGATCGGCGGGTGGCATTTGAACACGATCACCTCTCTTTCCGCGGGCCAGCCCTTCTCGATTACGACCGGTTCGTACTTCTACGACGGCAATAACGGGGGAGGCGCCTCCCTGCAGGGTGGAAGTCTAACCAACTTTGCCAACGCCTCCGGAATGCCGCGCTACACCAAGAGCCTGCACCAGTGGTTCGACACCTCACTCTATTCACACCCGGCGGTGATCAACCCGAACGGACAGGTGAGCACTTTCATCTCCCCTGGAACGACGCACCGCAACGGGATCGTCGGCCCATCCTATCGGGATGCGGATGTATCGCTGTTCAAGAACTTCAATGTCACGGAAAAGTTGGCTGGCCAGTTCCGGGCCGAGGTCTATAACCTCGCCAATACGCCGGAGTTCACCAATCCCAACGGCAACCTGGACAACTGCCAATACACGAGCGGCGTGACCGGAACCTGCCCGTCGATTGCTACGGGCCAGGACAACGGCCACTTTGGCCAGATAGAAGGCGTGCGCGCAGACTCGCAGCGGGAAATGCAGCTTGCCCTGCGCTTCACCTTCTGATCGAGCTCCAACCTGCGGCCCGGCGGAGTCTCGCAGCCGGGCCGCAGGAATTTTGACCTCCCAGGTTCCACCCCGGCGACCGGCATGGCGCCGATCTCCATCCGCGCAAATGAAAGGGGATGTAATGACGCTCGCTGGGCGGCTTCTCGTGATCGCTGTCTTGATACTCTTGCAAAGCCTGTCGGCATCCGGCCAGACCCAGCCGGTGTGCCTTGCCCCCCAGGAGCCAAGCAGCCCGTGTATTGACAAGATCGATCCGCCGGATTGGTGGGCCGGAATGCCTGCCCCCATGCTGCTGGTGCACGGCCAGGGTCTGAACCAGGCGCGGTTTGCCCTGCGCGGCAGGGGAGTAACGTTGGAACGCACCCAGGCCTCGAGCAACGGCCATTGGGCTTTCCTGTGGCTTGAAACCAAATCCGCTCCGCCGGAAACCGTGTGGATTACGGCCAGAAACGACCAAGGCGAGGCCCGCCACGCCTACCTGCTCGCCAAGCGATCCGACGATGTGCACAGCCACCTCGGCTTCTCCTCCCGGGATATCCTTTACCTGATCATGACCGACCGCTTCGCGGACGGAAATGCGGACAATGATCCCCCGGGCGATGATCGCGCTTCGCCGCGCAACTGGCATGGCGGAGACCTGGCAGGCATCGAGCAGCATCTGGATTATCTCCAGCAACTTGGTGTCACCACGGTGTGGACCACTCCGGTGGCCTCCAACGAGGGGATGCCCGGGTCCTATCACGGCTATGCCGCCACCGACCTGTCAGCCGTCGACCCGCACTTCGGCACCCTCCGGGATTACCGGCATCTATCCGATGCATTGCACGCGCGGGGCATGAAACTGGTGATCGATCTGGTGCCCAATCACATCGGTGTATCGCATCCTTGGGTAGAGGACCCACCAGCACCCGATTGGCTGCACGGCACAGTGGAGCATCATCGCGCCGCCCAGCACGACTTCCATGAGCTGGTGAACCCGCATGCTCCGCCCGAGGCCTGGCGCGATATCACCGACGGCTGGTTCACAGATGCCATGCCCGACCTGAACCAGCAGAATCCGCTGGTCAAGCGCTACCTCATTCAAAACGCTCTTTGGTGGGTTGAAGCCGCCAATCTCGATGGCATCCGGCTCGACACATTTCCTTACGTCGACCGGGCCTTCTGGCATGAGTTTCACTCCGCCCTCCATAGCGTCTATCCCGATCTGACTACGGTAGGAGAGATCTTCAATCGCGATGCGGAGATTACCTCGTTTTTTGCCGGAGGAGTAAGCCATGCCGGTATCGATACCGGGCTCTACACGCCATTCGACTTTCCAGTCTACTTCGCTCTGCGCGACGTTCTGGCCCATGGCCAGCCCATGACCCAGCTGGCCACTGTTCTCGGCCAGGACGCTCTCTATCCGCACCCGGAGCGTCTGGTCTCGTTTATCGGTAATCACGATACGACGCGCTTTGTGACCGAAGCCGATGGCTCCGTGCCGAAGCTGAAACTGGCCTTGGGCCTGGTCGCCACGTTGCGCGGTACACCGCAGATTTATTCCGGTGACGAAATCGGAATGCCCGGGGGAAAAGACCCGGACGATCGCCGCGACTTTCCCGGCGGTTTTGCCGGGGACCGGCATAACGCCTTCTCGAAAGCAGGCCGCACGGATAGAGAAGAAGATGTTTTCTCTTGGATTTCGGGCCTGCTCAGCTTGCGCGCCGAGCATCCTGCTCTCGAGTCCGGCCTCGAACAGAACCTCTTTGCGGATCAGGATCTGTTCGCGTTTGTCCGCTCGCCGGATGGAACAGGCTGCCTGCCGGATCACTCGGCCGCTCGTCGTAACGAGCGGATTCTGGTGGTGACGAACAAGGCGGCGATGATGAAAGCATTGGATCTATCCGTCGAACAAACCGCTCTGGCCGGATGCACGGAGTTTCAGGCTCTCGCCCCGGCCAGGGCAAACCTTCCCTCGCTCGCCGGCGGAAGGCTGCATATCGATGAGCCGGCCGAGTCGATGACGGTCTTTGCGGTCCGCTAGCTTGCCGAGGGCATGCGCCCGAGGAGGACCCAAGGGAGCGGGCGTAACCCGGGAACCAAAAAGGACGCGACGCTCTCTTTATAAGACTCGCTACATCTTGTCCCGGATGAGCTCGGCAATCTGCCACCGGTTGTTCGTCCGCGAGAGCCGGGGATCATCATCACGACCCCATCGCACTCGCGGCCCCGGAACTGATGCGCTAGCTCATTCGAGCAGAGGTCACCCGGGGGCGCCAGTGCGTGCGAAACCATGCCTACTACGCCCACCCCCGATCCCGATCAAACTCGCCCGTCCGGCCGCCCACGCGAGAAAGATCCCGATACTTAACTCTCTCCCAAACTGTCTCGAACTCGCTGACAGGTTCGTGGGCGGCATCGAATCGCGCGTTACGCGTTAGAGGATGTTGACGGCCCGGGCAGCCAGCAGTGCTACGGTAGCGAAGGAAATGAGAGCCTGAAGCATCATCAACGCTTTGGCCCACCGGGAGAGCACTGGAGAATCGGTCGGTGAAAAGGCGGTACTCGTATTAAACGCGAGAAATAGGTAGTCGATGAACCCCGGACTCCAGGCTTGTTGACCCAGATTCTGCCTCACGGCTGGACTGACCGTCAGTTGCGGGAACAAAAAGGCGCCAGAGGTGTGCACCCCTCGCAACTCCCGGGCGCGTGGCCCACCTGCGTCCAATCGCCAGTACCACAGCGCGAAGACCAGAATATTGGTGACCCATAACGCCCCCGCAGAGACAAGGAGAGCTCGGGGCGTCTCCTTTCGGGACGGAAGGGCGGCAAGCAGCAGGCAGAGCGACCAGACCATATCGGCGGTGACGATCGATGTGAGCAGATAGCCCAGAACCTGGTTCAAACGGTGATATCCTCGCTGTCGCGAGGTCACCGTTGGCACAATCAGAGCCGACACAACCACCAGCAGAAGCCAGTCAGGACCGATCACCAGATATCCGGGCAGCGCCAGCCGAAGTCCGGCGACTGCCAGCAGCGCCAGCAGCGCGGGCCATCGCGGTTCAAGCCGGTTTTGCGCATTTGACATCCAGCAACCATCATGGAACTTTGGGCCTGGGAAAGGCAATTCCAAACTGCTCGTCTCTGGCCAGAGAGTGAGGAGGTTTTAGCCTGATATGCACCGACTCACCGAAGCGGACCCGCTCAGACCGGCGTTCAAACCCTGAATGGCAAACTCCCCAGCCAGCGCCAATTCTCCGTGATCGGAAAGCAGTCTTAGCACTTCCTTATACGTTTCTGAGTGTAATCACGTGTGTAACGTCGCTCGAGACCGGCGGGGTATCTCGACGACCAGGCGAAGAGGATTTGACCGGCCTGCACTTTGCTTCGCCCAGGAGAGGAAAAAGCAGTGCCCCCTCCGGCGTCGAAGCGGTGCTGTCCCTTGATCCGCTCGCTTGAAACGGGAAGGCCAGAATTCAATCGTTGAAAGACATTTTTGAATGGCGGCCACAAGGGACCCCAACGATGGCTGCTAGCGCGCCGCATGCGACTGAGGGAACGTCGAAATGCCTGGTCCGTGCGGCAACTCCCCACGATATGGGTGAGGTCACTGCAATCTATGCCAACTTTGTCGAAACGAGCACGGCAACCTTCGAGTTGGTCGCCCCGGACGAGGCTGAGATGTCAGGCAGGCGACAGGCCATTGTCGATCGTGGCTTGCCCTATTTGGTAGCAGAGCTGGAGGGCTATGTCGTGGGCTTCTGTTACGCCTCGCAATTTCGCCCCCGGGAAGGGTATCGTTTCACGCGGGAAGATTCGATCTACGTGCGGCCGGACTGCATCGGCCACGGAGTGGGTAATCTGCTGCTGACTGAGCTGGTCTCGCAGTGCCAGGCGAAGGGGTATCACACCATCGTTGCCTGCATCTGCGGGATCAATGTTCTTTCGGTTGCCCTCCATGAGTCGCTCGGATTTGTTCCCGTTGGAGTATTGCCCGAGGCGGGCAACAAATTCGGCGAGTGGCTGCGCCTGCTGATCATTGAGCGGCGCCTAGCTTGAAATCAGTCTCGAGTTGCCTGATCCGGCTTCGTTGGGTTGAGCAACAGTCAACCTGAAAGCCTTGCTACTCACACTGGATATGCCCGATATTCCCGGACTCGGTCTCAGCCCGATCGCCGCAGCTCTCCTGCCGGAGGTGCGCCATGCGATGTCTGGCCCACCCCCCGCCCGGAATCCCTTCAACCGAACGTGGCCGAAGTTCTGTCTGACAACATCAGTGGCAGCGATCGTCGTCCCGATGTAGGCGCGCAAAGGTCATGGACGAGGTCATCATCGGCCGCCACGGTCCAGCCGCTTTTTTTAAGGGGGGAGGCGGATGCCTCCTGGAAAACACGTACCTGGTCAGCGGCGATCTCTGGCCAGGAGAGCGACGCGCCTCGGGTACCTTAAATGTATGAATTTAAACTAAATGTCTATCCGATCTGTAACTTTTGTGCCCGCTGAGGAGTCTGACAACCGGGCCTACGGATGGGTAGCGGTTGAAGGAGTCGGTAAGTACTATGTTGTTGCTTTTTCTCGCGTGCCTCGGTGGCATTCTCACCATCCTGAGCCCGTGTATTCTTCCGGTTCTGCCCTTTGTCTTCGCCCGCTCTGACCAGCCATTTCGCAAAAGTGGCCTGCCTTTGCTGGCGGGCATGGCGGTTACCTTCGCTCTGGTGGCAAGCCTGGCGACGGTCGGCGGAGGGTGGGCAGTCCGCGCCAATCAATTGGGGCGCGGCGCCTCGCTGATCCTGTTCGGGATCTTCGGCCTGACCCTGGTTTTCCCCTCGCTTGCCGAGCGCCTGTCCCGGCCCTTGGTACGACTCGGCAACCGGCTCTCGCAAGAGCCCAGCGCCGGCCCGAGCGCTCGAAGTTCATTTCTTCTGGGAATCGGTACAGGGCTTCTCTGGGCGCCCTGTGCCGGCCCTATCCTGGGGCTCATTCTCACCGGCGCGGCTCTGGGCGGAGCAAGCATTCACACCACCGTGCTCCTGCTGGCCTATGCAGCTGGTGCGGCGACCTCTCTCACGGCCGCCCTGCTGGCAGGTGGCCGCGTATTCGCCGCCATGAAACACTCCCTGGGCGCGGAGGAATGGATTCGCCGGGCTCTTGGTGTTGCGGTGCTTGCAGGGGTGATCGCCGTCGGGTTCGGCCTGGATCGCGGCGTCCTTACCCGTCTGTCCCTGTCCAGCACAGCCAGCCTGGAACAGCGGCTCGTTGACCGCTTCGATCCTCAGTCCGGGGAGACAGCTTCCAAAGACCAGATGATGGCTCCGGGCAATGCGATGATGGCCGCAAGCGGTGCCATGACGGGGGGCAATCAGCCTGCGATGTCTGGCGCGAACGCGATGATGGCTGGCTCGAATGCGATGATGGCTGGGAACCAGCCCGCAATGTCAGCCAACAATGCCATGATGGCGGCCGGGGACGGCCCTCAAACCAGTGGGCCGCCGATCGCTGATCTCGCCGGGGCAACGGCATGGATCAATTCACAACCTCTCAAGCTGGCCTCGCTTGAAGGCAAGGTTGTGCTGATCGACTTCTGGACCTACTCATGCATCAACTGTCTGCGAACGCTGCCTTACATCAAGGCCTGGAACGAAAAGTACAAAGACAGCGGACTTGTCGTCATCGGTGTGCATACGCCGGAGTTTCCCTTCGAAAAAGATGAATCGAACGTCCGCAAGGCCGTTCACGATCTCGGTATTCCCTATCCCGTCGCGATGGATAACGACTATCGCATCTGGCGCAATTTCAACAACGAATACTGGCCCGCGCACTACTTCATTGACGCCAGGGGAAAAGTTCGTTACCACCACTTCGGCGAAGGGGGCTATGAGGAGTCCGAGAACTGGATTCGCAGTCTGCTCGAAGAGGCAAATCACAAGCCGCTGCCCGGTAATGCTACCGAGATCGCTGCATCGGGCGCCGAAGCCGCAGCGGACTCGAGCGACGTACGGTCCCCGGAGACCTACGTCGGCTACCACCGGGCTGAGAACTTCGCCTCCCCGGGCGGTTTCAATCAGAACGAGCCCGAGGTCTACCAAGCGCCTCCCGATCTGAAATTGAACGAGTGGGCGTTTTCCGGCAAGTGGGAGGACGAGCGTCAGATTGCCACTTCGCTTGTTCCCTCCAGTGCCATCCTTTACCGGTTTCACGCTCGCGATCTTCATCTGGTTCTCGGGCCATCCAAAGCCGGAAAGCCGATCCGCTTCCGTGTTACCATCGACGGCAAAGCCCCGGGCGCAGACCATGGAATGGACACCGATCCAGACGGTTACGGCACAGTAAACGAAGACCGCCTCTACCAGTTGATCCGGCAGCATGGCGCAGTCCAGGACCGAACGTTCCGTATAGAATTTCTTGTTCCTGGAGTTCAGGCCTACTCATTCACCTTCGGATAAAAAATCCGTCCAACGTTCGTGATCGTATTCATCAGGGAGCCACTATGATCAAACATCAGTCCGAAAAATCACACCTTCCGAGCTCTGACGGTCTTTCCACGCTGCAGCTCACTCGCCGTACGTTCCTGTTCACAGCGGCCAGCGCAGCCGGTCTTGTTGCGTGGCGTCCTTGTCTCGGGTTTGCCTCCAGCCTGGCCGGCGGAGCTGCAGCAACAGTCACCATCGTCGAATTCTCAGATGCAGGTAAGCCGACGGGAAAGACTTCCATTCCGCGGGTAGTCCGATCCGACGCCGAATGGAAGCAGAAACTTTCCCCGATTTCGTTTGAGGTCACCCGGCACGCAGGCACGGAGCGTCCCTATACCGGCAGCACCTGGAACAACCACGATCACGGCTTCTATCGCTGCATCTGCTGCGATAATGCCCTCTTCAGTTCGGAAACCAAGTTTGAGTCTGGCACCGGCTGGCCCAGCTTCTGGCAGCCCATCGCCAAGGAGAATATCGTCGAGATACGGGATATGACCATGGGGATGGAGCGCACGGCTGTCTCCTGCCGCGAGTGCGACGCACATCTTGGCCACGTCTTCGACGACGGTCCCCGTCCGACCGGTCTGCGCTATTGTATGAATTCAGCTGCGATGCGATTCGTAAAGACCGCTTGATGGCGACGCTGACGTCGATCGATCGGGAGCGACCCGGAGGATCGAGACGCGCATGGGGAACTTCGCGCGGCACTGCTCGAAGGCAAGCGCCAGCAGCGGCAACGACGATTTGACGCTTGCCGCTGCCTATCGGGATGAGGGACCAGCCAAGCGCCGGACGCCAAGCAAACCCGATGCGGCCCGAACCCGGGCTACGCGGAAGGATCGTAGTTCAGGTTCGGTCCGAGCCAACGCTCAACCTCGGCAACGCTCATCGCCTTGCGCTGGGCATAATCGGCGACCTGATCGGGTTCTATTTTCCCAAGCGTGAAGTAGCGCGACTCCGGATGCGCGAAATAGAGCCCACTCACACTCGAACCGGGCCACATGGCAAACGATTCGGTGATCTGCATCCCGGTATTGGCCTGCACATTGAGCAGGCGCCATAGGGTGCCCTTCTCGGTATGATCCGGGCAAGCCGGATAACCGGCCGCCGGGCGTATGCCTCGATACTTCTCCTCAATCAGTTCCGCGGGGCTGAATCCTTCGGCGCGGCCATAGCCCCACTCATCACGCACACGCTTGTGCAGACACTCGGCGAATGCCTCCGCCAGTCGATCGGCGACCGCTTCGGCCATGATCGCGTTATAGTCATCCTGGCGAGCCCGAAACTGATCGCACAGCCCTTTGAGGCCGATCCCGCTGGTGACCGCAAATGCACCGATGTGATCGGCCATGCCGGTGTCCCTGGGCGCAACGAAGTCAGAAAGCGAGCGGCAAGGCTGATTGCCATCGATTGCCGTCTGCTGGCGCAAAAAATGGAAGCGATCAAGGACCTGCGAGCGCGAACTGTCGGTGTATAACTCGACGTCGTCGCCCACGGCGTTGGCGGGGAACAGGGCGTATACACCGCGCGCAGTGATGAGATTTTCTAAGATGATCCGATCGAGGAGCGCATTGGCTTCCTCAAATATCTGCCGCGCCTGTGCACCCTGTTCAGGATGATCAAAGATACGCGGGTAGACGCCTTTGAGCTCCCAGGTATGAAAGAACGGCGTCCAGTCTATGTATTCGCGCAAGCTGGCAAGGGGAAAATTATCGAGAACGCGAACGCCGGTAAACTCCGGCGCGGGCAGATCGCTCAAGCGCCACTCAATCGGTGAGCGTCGCTGGCGCGCCTGCTCAAGGGGTAGAAGCCTGAGGCGCGGCGCGGCGTGCCTCTTGCGCAACGCTTCATAATCGGCGCGATGCCTGGCGACAAAGTCGGCTTTGCCGTCTTCGCTGAGCAGGCTGCTCGTCACCGGGACCGCGCGGCTGGCGTCGAGCACATGCACCACCGGTTCGCTATAGTGCGGGGCGATCTTGACTGCCGTGTGGGCGCGGCTGGTGGTTGCGCCGCCAATCAGCAGCGGCAGCTTGAAACCCTGACGCTCCATTTCACGCGCGACATGCACCATCTCGTCAAGCGAGGGGGTAATCAAGCCGCTCAGGCCGATCAGATCCGCTCGCTCCCTCTTGGCGCGCTCCAGAATCTTTTCGCACGAAACCATCACGCCGAGATCGATGACGTCGTAGTTGTTGCAGGCCAGCACCACGCCCACAATGTTCTTGCCGATGTCGTGCACGTCGCCTTTGACCGTGGCCAGCACAATCTTCCCCTGCGCCTTCACCAGTTGGCCGGCGTCCACCATTGCCTGCTTTTCTGCTTCCATGAACGGCGTCAAGTGGGCCACGGCCTTCTTCATCACCCGCGCCGATTTCACCACCTGAGGGAGAAACATCTTGCCGGCGCCGAACAGGTCGCCCACGACACTCATGCCCGCCATCAGCGGCCCCTCAATGACCAGCAGCGGGCGACCCAGTTTGACGCGCGCCTCTTCCGCATCGATCTCGATATACGCGTCAATCCCCTTCACCAGCGCGTGCGAAAGCCGCTCCTCGACGCTGAGGCTGCGCCATTGCTCGGCCTTCTTCTCGCTCTGGACCGTGCCCTCGCCCTTGAGTTTTTCGCCAAACTCAACCAGCCGCTCGGTCGCATCGGCGCGGCGATTCAGCAAAACATCCTCAACCAGCAGCTTCAGCTCCGGCGAAATCTCTTCGTACACTTCGAGCATGCCGGCATTCACGATGCCCATGTCCATGCCGGCAGCAATGGCGTGATAGAGAAACGCCGAATGCATGGCCTCGCGCACTTTGCTGTTGCCGCGAAAGCTGAAAGATATGTTCGACACGCCGCCAGAAACCTTGGCATGCGGCAGGTTGGCTTTGATCCATCGCGTGGCATTGATATAGTCGAGCGCGTAATTGTTGTGCTCTTCCATGCCGGTGGCCACAGTGAGAATGTTCGGATCAAAGATGATGTCCTGCGGCGGAAAACCAACTTCGTTCACCAGGATTTCGTAAGCGCGTTTGCAGATGCGAATCTTGTCTTCATAGGTCGCGGCCTGACCCTGTTCGTCGAAGGCCATCACCACCGCGGCCGCGCCATACTTGAGCACCGTAGCGGCGTTGGCGCGAAACTTGTCCTCGCCTTCCTTGAGCGAGATGGAGTTCACGATCCCTTTGCCCTGCAGGCATTTCAGCCCCGCCTCAATCACTTCCCACTTGGAAGAGTCCACCATGAAGGGAACTTTGGCGACCTCGGGCTCGGTGGCCAGCAATTGCAGAAAGCGCGTCATGGCCGTGACGCCGTCGATCATGCCCTCGTCCATGCAGATGTCGAGGACGTTGGCGCCCATGTCAACCTGCTGGCGGGCCACGCTCACCGCATCTTCAAATTTGCCCTCCTTCACCAGCCTGGCAAACTTCGGCGAACCGGCCACGTTGGTCCGCTCACCGATCATGATGTAGACGCCGGGTTGCTGGGTGAAGGGCTGCGAGCCCGACAGCCGGAGCGGCTTCGGCAGTACCTGCTTTGTGTTCATGGGTGAACTTAGATCCTCGGGCACGGTCACGCTCGGCTCTCGCTCCACACCGCCTCAGCCCCTGCAGCCGGATCTGCGGGCAACTTGCGCGGAGGCCGGTTCTCGAGAGCTTTGGCAATGGCTGCAATGTGTTCCGGCGTATTGCCACAGCAGCCGCCGGCAATATTGATCAGGCCGCCGCTCGCAAAATCGCCGAGATAACGCGCCATGTCCTGGGGGCCAAGATCGAACCCGGTCTCCGATAACGGATTCGGGAGTCCTGCATTCGGGTAGCAGGAGATGGCCACATTGGCTTTCTCGGAGAGTTCTTCAAGAAACGGATACATCAGGTCCGGGCCGAGCGAGCAGTTGAGCCCTACTGAAAGAGGTTTCACATGCGCGACCGCATTCCAGAACGCTTCGGTGGTCTGCGCGGAGATCAGCGTCTCTCCCCCGCGTCCCACGGCCGCAGAGATCATCACCGGCAGTTCCCTGTTCCCGCTGGCCAGGCCGTCTTCGTCGAACACTTCTCGAATGGCGACCAGCGCCGCCTTGGCATTCAGCGAATCAAAGATCGTCTCCACCAGCAGCGTGTCCACGCCGCCGGCAATCAGCGCGCGCACCTGCTGGGCATACGCCGTCTTTACCTGGTCGAAGGTCACCACGCGGAAGCCGGCATCATCGGCGTCCGGCGAATTGGACAGCGACACCGTCAGCGGCCCGATTGCGCCGGCAACGAACCGCGGTCTTCCCGTCTCATTGGCCACCCGGTCTGCCCATTGGCGGCACTGCAGCGCCGACTGCTCATTGATCTCCCAGGCGAGACTAGAGAGAAAGCTGTTGTCAATGACCTTCTGATAGAAGGCCGGATCCTTGCGGCCGCCGTGTTCGCGCGGATCGTCGACAAAAAATTCGCTCTGCGTGATGCTGGTCGCGCCAAACGTATTGGTCTCGATGATGTCTGCCCCGGCTTCGAGGAACCGGCGATGGATGTCAGAGATCATCTTCGGCTGGGTGAGCGAAAACAGGTCACCATTGTTCAGCAGATCCTTGGTTGAGTCCTTGAAGCGCTCGCCGCGAATATCCGATTCCTTCATGCCATAGGTGCGAATGGTCGTGCCCATCGCTCCATCAATAATGGCAATCCGGTTCTCCATAATCTTCTGCAAAGGATGCGGGGGGGCCTTTTTCATCTTTTAGATTTCGCCTCGATAGCTGCAGCTACGGTCATAACCATGGGAGACAACTACCTTTCTATCGCCGGAACAGAGGCAGTTGATCCATTATACCGGCGCGGCGAAGATCTCACGAAGCCAAGCCCATGGCATGCCAAACCTCCATGCAGGATCTCCACACAGGATCTCCGCGCGGAGTTGAGCGCGGAGTTGAGCGCGGAACTGAGCGCCAGGGCCACTTGAGATCAAGGCAGACGCCAGCCCTTTGCTGCCCGAATACGGAATGCAGGCCCGCGGAACAACCCAATCCCACAGAATGGTTCGCACCTGCAGCCTGCTTGATCTCGGACCAAAAGTGTCGTATATTAAATATCGGACTGAAAGTGTCGTATATCGGGCAGCGACGGGGGCTATCCCACCAGCTGTCATCACTGAAAATCTAAGGGAAGACCCATAGCACAAAAAACAGGCCCTCACGAAAAACTCTTGGCGGAGATCGCGAGGACCTGTCAACCACAACCCTGAGCGGTCGCGGACTTTCTCAACTATAGGTCCCGCACTTAAAGGATTCAACTAGGGCGACGGCCCGCGATGCTTTCGCAGGCTCGAGGAGTTGTGTGCCCTGTGAGATAGAGCCATGCGTGGTGAGACCAGAGTTAAGCCTTCCGGCGGCCTCAGCCGCCTGCTGAGAGCCTTATCGACATTCTCGATCGCACTCACGGTTTGCCTGGGGGTCTCCCATGCGGCTTCCGAAGGCGCCTTCGATCAAGGCCGTGGCGCTGTCTCGGCACCGGATCAGGCAAAACGGACTCGGGCGGCATCGGCCAGCTCGGCCACGGCCGACTCCATCTGCCCCCGATCTCAGGTGGACTCGATGGTGTCGGCTCCACCCGAATTAGAAAGCCAGTACGGCCTGCTAGTATTCGCCGGGCATTTGCTCACCGTTGTCGACGCGCAGCTCCTCACCCGGTACTGCTTGCTGACCAGCACCGGCCTGGAAGCGCCCGCGCTGCGCCCGAATCCTGTCGACCAGCCCATCCTTCATCAAGATCCGCAAGGATTGAGCCAGGGCCAGGTGCCGGGAGGCGATCCGGGAAGCGATCCGGGAGCCAATCCAGGAGCCAATCCGGGAGCGCTCATCGTGGAGAGCCTCGAAAATGTGGATCCGGGTCTAGCCGGGCTGACTGCGCGCACTTTCCTCCTTCGCGCTCAACTCCTGCCCAACTCTGAATGGAATGATTCCCTCCTTGCGGCCCGGGACTTATCCATTCATTCAGTTCCTCTCCCTGATCCGGGTTTCACTCCCGCAGTCATTCAGGCCAATCCCGCGCATCAGGAGCCAGGGCGCGCGGCCAACACCGCCACTGACGCCATCCTTAATCTCCAGCCGATCGTCGACGGAACGGCTGAGGCCCTAGAGGCGGTCGCAATCGACGGCTATCAGGTTGCCTCAGCCGGCAGCAGATCGGCCGGGTACCAGGCCAGCGGCTCTAATCCGATCGCCATCCATGCAAAAAACGAACCTATGCAGTTGAACAGTGAGATTCGGGGAAACGTATGTTGAAAGTTATCAGCCGTCGGCTATTCACAACAACCAAAGCCGCCTGCGCAGTGGCGCTCATTTTCGCGGCTGCCGCATGGTCCAGTGTCGGCGGGAGCATCTCCGGCACAGTGAAGGACCCCGCGGGAAAGGTGCTTCCCAAGGCAAGCGTGAGCGTACGCGAAGTGAATACCGGACTCGTGTATCAGGCCCACACCGACAACAAAGGCTATTACGCGCTGCCCGTAGTTCCGGTGGGCGCCTATGAGCTGGAGATCAAGATGCAGGGTTTCCGCGCCTATCAGCGCAAGGGCATTGCGCTCGATACCAACGCCGCTCTCACCATCGATGTCGCACTGGAGCTGGGAAGCACGACTGAAACCGTGACGGTGAGCGATGACACGCTTCACGTCGAAACCTCGAGCACCCAACTGGGCGAAGTCATCACCGCCCGTCAAATGACCAGTGTTCCGTTAGACGGGCGCAGTTACACCGACCTACTCTCGCTTCAGCCCGGCGTGGCGCCTGGAACGTCCATCACTTCCACAACGGTTCAGGATGTAGGGGCGACGATCCTTGACCCGTCGGGCACGCTCAATCCCGGGACGATCTCCGTGAATGGCCAGCGCGAGTTTGCCAACTACTTCAGCGTAAACGGTAGCGACGTGGAAGAAGACGTGAACGCCGGCACGGCAATTATTCCCAACCTGGACGCAATTTCCGAGTTTCGAATCGTTACAAGCAACTTCGACGCCGA
>Ga0116129_1001057_pt1 | contig 15714 bp, 15 predicted proteins | sample June2015DPH_17_2_FD_89732 | JGI IMG/M metagenome (GOLD analysis project Ga0116129, IMG submission 89732) | Peatland microbial communities from SPRUCE experiment site at the Marcell Experimental Forest, Minnesota, USA - June2015DPH_17_10 | ecosystem: Environmental > Terrestrial > Soil > Wetlands...
CTGGCTGTTCATGCGCATATATGCAGTAAGGCTGGCCGGACTCGCGCCGAGCCGTTCGAAACGGGCAAACCATCGTTGGAAGGCCGGATCGCCCGCTCGAGAGGGTACGAAAAACGGCACGGCGCCCCCGGTGCCCCATGCCTGGTCAACGTAGCCAAGAAACTGTGCGAACGCCTCTTCGGTAGGAAACCACGACGAAAAGCGTGCAAACGCACCATAGAGAATGAGCGCGCGGCAGCGGTTCGGATAGGTGGCAGCAAATAGAGCAGCCAGCGAACCGCCTTCGGACAGGCCCAGTATCGCCGCCTGTTCCATGCCAGCGGCATCCATAACTGCCCGCAGGTCGTCCATCCGCAGGTCCAGGCCCGGCATTTCGGCGACCCGATCCGACATGCCGGTTCCGCGCTTATCGAACATAACCACCCGCGCGAAGCTGCCGACACGAAGTAGCCAGCGCGATGCATCCGGCTCGTCCCAAAAATGCTCCACGTTCGACACGAAAAACGGAGCGATGACCAGATTGATCGGACCGTCACCAAACACTTGGTAAGCGATATGGACGTCGCCGCTCTTTGCATAACGCGTTTCCGGCTGCATGCGAGCTCCCGAACCTTGTTAAAATCTTCTCCGGTGTGGCGGTTCAAAAGTCCGCATCATTGATGCTGCGCGTTCGTCATGCGGACTTTTGAATCGGGACACTAGTACCCACTTTCCGAAGTTCGTGCTCCATCGCAGCACCCACTCCCACGAACTTCGGAAAGTCATGGGTACTAGCAAACTTATTGATTCTAGTGCCGCTTTTCTTTTTGAAGTTCCTGGATCGAATTCGCCGCTGGTGGTGCAGGAACTTCAAATAGGCGGCACTAGTTGAATATGCACTATAGTACCATCGCGCATTTGTTGCGAAACGGGACGCGAGGCAACTTCCCGCCGCGCTTCATCGCGTCAGGTGAGCATGCGAGCGAGCAAGAACACTGCCCGCTCCTTTATGGACTAACGGCGTGCACCTGCAGAGCCGCTCCGGGCCTCGTTTGAGGCGCGCCCGTCCTTCTTAATTTCTGATTGCTGGTCGGCTGGGTGGCAGAACATACTTCAACCGCCACTAGCTCCGGCACGATGCTTTACTATGTGCTATTTCTCTCCCACTGCACGTGCCAAGGGCAAGGCGTTGCACGACGCTCGGCGGAATATTTTTCATGCAGGGGTGTTGACCGTAGGGCTCGCAAGGCGGGGCTTGCCTGCACCGCAAAACTCCAGGCATTCCAATCCCAACCATTACAAAGTGTATCAAAACAGGGGCATGACATGGATCAGACGCTTTCAAAATTTCAGCCGATCGCGCTCAGCTTGCTTCGCTTCATTGTCGGCCTGTGTCTGTTTCAATACGGCGTGGCCAAAATCCTGAAATTTCCGGTGGGAAATCCGTTCGAGAAAGTCGAACTGTTCTCGCTGATCGGCGCGGCCGGCACGATTGAACTCGTGCTCGGCGCACTGCTGATGATCGGCCTGTGGTCGCGGCTCGTCGCTTTCATTCTGTCAGGAGAAATGGCCTTCGCCTATTTCATCAAACATTTTCCGAACAGCTTCTTCCCGGTGATCAACAACGGCACGGCCGCGATCCTGTTCTGCTTCGCGTGCCTTTATCTTTCGACGACGGGCGGTGGCCCCTACAGCGTCGATGCCGCGATGGGGAAGAAGAGCTGATGCGAAGCGTCTCCTGTTCTTGCCTCCCCTTTTCAAGGGGAGGTCGGTTGATGCGCCAGCATCGACCGGGTGGGGATCAGGATTTTCGTTCTGCGAGAAGATAGGCCCCTCCCCAACCCTTCCCCTTGCAGGGGAGGGCGACGAGAGAATCACACCCGCGCCTTCAGTTCCAGCGGAACCGCGGCTTCGTATTTCGAATTGTGCAGCACCAGCGATGTTCGCACGTTGCGGACGTGCGGCGCCGCGGTCAGATGCGTGACGAAATCCTGGAATGTCGCCATATCGGGCGCCACGCATTTCAGGATAAAATCGACTTCGCCTGAGAGCATCCAGCATTCCCGCACCAACGGCTCGGCGCGGACGAAATCCTCAAACGCGCGCAGGTCGGCATCGGCCTGGCTCGACAGATGGACGGACGCAAACACGGTGACGTCGAAGCCGAGCTTTCGCGGATCGAGCAACCCGCGATAGCCCTGGATATAACCCGCATCTTCGAGCGCCCGAACCCGCCGCAGGCAGGGTGGCGGAGAAATGCCGACGCGTTTGGCCAATTCGACATTGGTGATTCGGCCGTCAGCCTGGATTTCGCTCAGTATTTTGAGGTCAATTTCGTCAAGGTTCTTCGACACGCGGTCCGGCTTCCAATGGCTGGGATGGTTTTGAGGGCTGGCGGCCAAAAGCCTCCAGCTTTCGATGGCAACTCTCTTAGCCCAGCCCACACCAGTTGCGCAATTTTATTACGCGTGCGCTGCGCCAATTTTCTTGCTCACGGGAAATTTTGCTCATTTGGATTGCAATTCTTGCATAGCTCTCCAGATGCCCTAGACTTGGATCTGACACTTTCGGCGTCATCGCGACGCCTTCCCGGCCGAATTCCGCTTAAGCGCTCATCAAATTCCCTTCGAGAGGGATCTGTTCATGTCTGCACCTATTCACGCCAAGGTCGTCATCATCGGTTCCGGCCCGGCCGGTTACACCGCGGCGATCTACGCGGCGCGTGCGATGCTTGAACCGGTACTGATCCAGGGCATCCAGCCTGGCGGGCAACTCACCATCACCACCGACGTGGAAAACTATCCGGGCTTTGCCGACGTGATTCAGGGCCCGTGGCTGATGGAGCAGATGGAGAAGCAGGCCGCCCATGTCGGCACCAAAATCGTGACCGACCTCGTCAATAAACTCGAACTCGCCCAGCGACCGTTCCGCCTGATTTGCGACAGCGGCGATGTCTACCTCGCCGAAACCGTCATCCTCGCCACCGGCGCCCAGGCCCGCTGGCTGGGGTTGCCGTCGGAAGAGAAGTTCAAGGGCTTTGGCGTCTCGGCCTGCGCGACCTGCGATGGATTCTTCTATCGCGGCAAGGAAGTCATCGTCGTCGGCGGCGGCAATACCGCGGTCGAGGAAGCGCTGTTCCTGACCAACTTCGCTTCGCAAGTGACCGTCGTGCATCGCCGCGATCACTTCCGTGCCGAGCGCATCCTGCAAGAGCGCTTGTTCAAACATCCCAAGATCAAGGTGGTATGGGACAGCGCGATCGACGAAATCCGCGGCCAGGACGATCCGGCCAAGGTCACCCATGTCCGGCTGAAGAACGTCAGGACCGGCGCGCTCACGGAAGTATCTGCCGACGGCGTCTTCATCGCGATCGGCCACGCGCCGGCGACCGATCTCGTCGCCGGCCAGATCAAGCTGAAACCGTCAGGCTATGTCGAGGTCGCGCCGAACTCGACCGCCACTTCCGTGCCTGGCCTGTTTGCCGCCGGCGACGTCGCCGACGAAACCTACCGGCAGGCGGTCACGGCCGCCGGCCTCGGCTGCATGGCCGCCCTTGAAGCCGAACGCTTTCTGGCGCTCCGCGCGACTGACCGCGCGGCAGCCGAATGAATTTTCATCGAACCCGCGACGGATTTATGGACATGGACTGGGACAAGCTGAAGGTGTTTCACGCGGCGGCCGAAGCGGGAAGCTTCACGCATGCCGGCGAGCAGCTCGGCCTCTCGCAATCGGCCGTTTCGCGCCAGGTCTCGGCGCTCGAACAGGAATTGTCGGTTTCGCTGTTCCACCGCCATGCGCGCGGCCTGATCCTCACCGAGCAGGGCGACCTGTTGTTTCGCACCGCGCATGACGTGTTCATGCAGTTGCAGGCCGCACGCGCTAAACTAACTGACAGCCGCGAACGGCCGAGCGGCGATCTCAAGATCACCACCACGCCCGGCGTCGGCATCAACTGGCTGATTCCCCGCCTCGGCGAGTTCACCGCGCTTTACCCGGAAATCCGCATTTCCCTCATCGTCACCGACGAGGAACTCGACCTCTCGATGCGCGAAGCCGACGTCGCGATCCGGACCCGTAAGCCGACCCAGCCCGACCTGATCCAGCGCAAGCTGTTTTCGATGGGCTTTCACGCCTATTGCTCGCCGGAATACATCAAGCGATTCGGCACGCCGCGCACGCTTGACGAACTGGACGCCCATCGCATCATCATGCTGTCCGACGGACAGGTCGCGCCGCATCTGCAAAACCGGACCTGGCTGATCGAAGCCGGCCGCAACGACAGCGGCCCGCGCGAGGCTTATTTCAAGGTCAACAATATCCTCGGCCTCGTCCGCGCCTGCCAGCAAGGACTCGGTATCGCTGCGCTGCCGGACTATCTCGTGGAAGAAAACAGCCGCCTCGTGCAGCTGTTCGGTGAATCCGATTCGATCCAGCTCGATACCTATTTCGTTTACCCCGAGGAATTGAAAACGGTTGCCCGCGTCCAGGTGTTCCGCGACTTCGTGGTTAGCAAGGCGCAGCGCTGGCCGTCCTGAAGCGCGATGAGATTTGGTTGAATCGTCATCACGCTTTAGCTCTTTGATTGAGCATGATCTTTTCGGAAAACCGCTACACACTTTTCCGGATCATGCTTTAGCTCTTTGATTGAGCATGACCTCCGCGCAAACCCATAGGGTTTGTCGCGAGGGAAAACCGGTCCCCGCTTTGCGCTAACGCGGCCCTTCGGGTCCGGATCACGCTCTAATTATCGGTCGATAACTGGTCTGCGCATGTCTGACATGCGGCTCCCCCCGTTGCTGCAAAGTAGTCGCAGAGCCCATAGTGTTCGCACACTGAGCTTTCGCGTTGCGCGCATGTCCCCCTCCTCCAGTGGCGCGGGTGTTCGGTTATCCCTCTTGGAAGGTGATTGTGTCGGCCCAACGAGGCCAATACTTAAAGCTGGGCTCTTAGGAGCCCGGCTTTTTTTCTGCTCTGACGCGGCAAGTTTTCCAGCGCGCGGTTTTCAATGCTCGCGGTTTTCATACGGTTTTCATAATGAGAAAGATCGCCGTCCGTTGACAGCGGAACCGGCGCACCGCATCATCTCATTAATGATCACGAATCCGTGCGCCTTCGCTGCGATGAAAAAAGCCTCCCTGTCGGGGGCTTCGGATCGGCGCGCGCAGTAGAGTTTTCGTTTTAGCCCGATCTTTGAAACCCCCGCCGCGAGGTGGGGTTTTTTGTGTCCCGTCTCCGGCCAATCAGGAGATGGACCATGACCGACCCTGCTTCTTCCCACGCCGAATCTTCCAGCCTTCGATCGCTCTTGCGCGGTCTCTGGCTGCCGCTCGTCACGCCGTTTTCTGATGACGTTGTGGACGAGATCTCGCTGCGGCGGCTGGTGCACCACTACGCGAAGCTACCCATCGACGGGCTGATCCTAGCCGCGACGTCAGGCGAAGGCCTGACGCTGGGAATGGCTGAACTCGAATGGATCGTCGCAGTGACGCGGGATGTGATCACTGAGGGCAAGCGTTACCTGCCGATCTGCCTCGGACTGGCTGGCAGTCATACCCGCAAGATGTGCCACACGCTCGACGAGACAGCCGGCTGGCCGATCGATGGCTACCTGATCTCCAGCCCTTATTACTCGCGGCCGTCGCAACGTGGTCTGGTACAGCATTTCAAGACGTTGGCCGGCCACGCTTCCTGGCCGATTGTGCTTTACAACATTCCCTATCGCGCGTCGGTCAACCTCGAGACCGACACGCTGCTCGAACTCGCCCGCCACCCCAACATTCGTCGGCATGAAGGATTGCGGCGCCAACCGCGCGCAATCAATCGACCTCTTGCGGCGCCGGCCAGCCGGCTTTCGTGTTCTGACCGGCGAGGACGCTCTGTATTTCGAGGCGCTAGTGCGGCGAATTTGAAGTTCCTATCAGTGTTGCGGCAAGTTCGTCTTGGGAATTTCAAATTCAAAGCCGCACTAGAAACAATAAGTTGCTAGAGCTCCTTTGATTCCGAAGTTCGCATCAGAGGTTGCTGCGATATCATGCGAACTTCGGAATCGGAGCTCTAGAAGATGGCGCGGACGGCGCGATCCTGTTGTCGGCCCATATCGAGACCGCAACCTTCGCCGCTATCGGCAAGCTGTTCAGGGAAGGCCAACATGACGACGCCCGCGAGCACTGGGAAAATGTATCCGAACTCACGCGATTGCTGTTCGCCGAGCCGAGCCCGGCTCCCGCGAAACACTGGCTCTCGCGCACGGGCCTGATCGACAGCGCCGAAGTGCGCCTGCCGATGGTGGAAGTGAGCAGCGAACTCGCCGCCAGGCTCGACGCAGAGATCGCGCGGCGAGGCGGTCATGTTCCCGGTCGCGGGAGATCCGTTCCGGCGTAACCGTCAAAAGACCAACACCTAAACGCTAGCTGCCGAACAAACGAAATGCTTTGATGCTAACCAACTTCAGAGTCGTGTTGGAGGTTCGATGTCCGGCGAGCGCGTGGAACGGCGGTTGGCGGCGGTGCTGGCGGGAGCGGTCGAGGACTACTCCCGCCTGACCCATGCCGACGAAGAGGCCGTGCTCACCCGGCTCAAGACGCTCCGAAAAACACTCACGGCTCCGAGCATCGCATCCCATCGCGGGCGCATCGTGAAAACGGTCGGCGACAGCATGCTGGCCGAATTCGCAAGTTCCGTGGATGCGGCGCGATGCGCCGTCGAGGTCCAGCGCGCCATGGCCGCGCACAACAGCGGCCAGCCGCCAGATTTCAAAATCGAGTTCCGGATTGGTTTGCACGTCGGCGATGTGATCGTCGACGAGAACGACATTTTCGGCGATTGCGTCAACATTGCCGCGCGCCTTCAGGGCCTCGCCGAACCGGGCGGCCTCTGCATGTCCGACGACGCTTACCGGCAGGTTCGTGGCAGGGTCGAACTCGTTTGCGACGATCTTGGACGGCAGCAGTTGAAAAACATTGCCGAGCCGATGCGGGTTTGGCGGGTCTCTTTCGGCGAAGGAAAACGCTTTACGAGAGAGGGCGCCGCCGCCATCTCGTCCCCCCTGCCCCCGGACCAAGGCCCCGCGCTCGAACTCCCGGTCAAACCCTCGATCGCGGTGCTGCCGTTCGAAAACATGAGCGACGGCCGCGAGCAGGACTATTTCGCCGACGGTCTCGTGGAAGACATCATCACCGCGTTGTCGCGTTTCAAATCACTGTTCGTGATCGCGCGAAACTCCTCGTTTGCCTACAAGGGAAAAGCGGTCGACGCCAAACAGGTCGGGCGCGAGCTCGGCGTGCGCTACGTCCTCGAAGGCAGCGTCCGAAAGGCCGGTGAGCGGCTTCGGATCACGGGCCAGTTGGTCGATGCCACAACCGGCGCGCAGCTATGGGCTGAGAAGTTCGACGGTCCGATGGCTGATGTCTTCGAGCTTCAGGACCAGGTTGCCTCCGCGGTCGCCGGCGTGATCGATCCGTTGCTGCTCGACACGGAAATCCAGCGCGCCATGCAGCAACCCACATCCGATCTAACCGCTTATCATTTTTATCTGCGTTCACTGCCACTCATTCGTGCGTGGTCGCCCGAAGCCAATCAGGAGGCCATCGCGCTCCTCGAACGGGCGGTCGAATGCGACCCCAGATACGGTATGGCGCTCGCCTCACTCGCTCTCTGTCACGCCCACAATCTCTTGAACGGGTGGGTCAAGGACGCCACGGCCGAAAGAGAACTGACCATTATCTGGGCCCGCCGCGCGCTTGAGGCCGCGCCCGACGACCCCTCCACCGTCACCTCCGCCGCGGGCGCGCTCATGAACACGGGCGAAAGCATCGAGACGCTGAAGCGGCTGGTTGATGGAGCGCTGGCGCGCAATCCAAGTCACGCCTTTGGGTGGATGTGGAGCGGCTGGATGCGCACCCTTTCCGGCGAGTCCGATCTTGCGATCACCCATTTTGAAACATCCCTGCGGCTCGACCCTCGGGCCACGCGCAAGGCCTTTCATCTGACCGGCATCGGTATGTGTCATTTCTTCGAATCACGTTTCGGCGAGGCCTGCCGAATTCTGGAAATTTCCTTCAACGAACTCCCCAGCTATTCAATCACCGCTTGGTTCCTGACCGCCACCTATACAAAAATGGGACGGCTCGACGAGGCGCGGGAGTTCGCCAAACGTCGGGGAATTGCGCCCGGCGGAGCGTGGCTGGCGATCGGACGCATGCTCGACAATGCCGCTCATCGCGACATGGCGTTGTCCGCGCTCAGGCTCGCGATACCGGAGCCACGATAGCTTTTATCAAGATACATTCGACGAAGCTCGGTTTTCGAAAGACGACAGGGCGTGCGGTCGTGACCATTTCACGTCCTAATCGAGTCTTGTCCGCGCCAGCCTGAGCGCGTTGCCGATCACACTGACGGAAGACAGCGCCATAGCGGCCGCCCCCAGCATCGGCGACAACAGGATACCGAACACCGGATAGAGCACGCCGGCCGCGATCGGGACGCCGGCCGCATTGTAGATGAAGGCGAATGCGAGATTTTGCCGGATATTGCCCATGGTCGCGGCCGACAATCGCCGCGCCCGCATCAGCCCTGCCAGATCGCCGGTCAACAGCGTCACGCCGGCGCTTTCGATCGCGACATCCGTGCCGCCGCCCATCGCAATGCCGACATCGGCCGCAGCCAGCGCCGGCGCATCGTTGATGCCGTCGCCAACCATGGCGACGCGGCGTCCCAGCCGGCGAAGACGCTGCACCACCTCACCCTTGCGCTCCGGCAGGACCCCGGCCTCCACTTCGTCGATACCGAGTTGCGATGCCACCGCTCGCGCGGTGGTCGCGTTGTCGCCGGTCAGCATCACGACGCGCAGGCCTTCCGACCGCAACGCCGTGATGGCCGCTTTTGCCGACGTTTTGATCGGATCGGCAACGGCCATGATGCCCGCAGCACGGCCATCGAGTGCGGCATAAATCACCGTCGCACCAGATGCGCGCGCGGCCTCGGCCGCGGTATCGAACTCGGACGCCGCAATGTTCAGCTCATGCATCAACGCGCCGTTGCCGAGCGCAACCGCTTTACCCTTGACGGTGCCGGTAGCGCCCTTGCCCGGATGGGCGGTGAAGTCGGACACTTCATCGAGCGGCAAGCCGCGGGCCTCGGCGGCCTCGACGATCGCGCGCCCCAGGGGATGCTCGCTGGCCTTTTCCACATTGGCGGCAAACCGCAGCAACGTGTTTTCGTCGATGTGGGGAGCCGTCGTGATCGATGCGAGCTTCGGTTTGCCCACGGTCAATGTGCCGGTCTTGTCGATGACGATGGTGTCGATGCGCTCAAAGGCTTCCAAGGCTTCGGCGTCGCGGATCAGAATTCCTGCACGCGCGCCGCGCCCAACGCCGACCATGATCGACATGGGCGTGGCAAGGCCGAGCGCGCAGGGACAGGCGATGATCAGCACGGTGACGGCTGCGATCAGCGCGAAGGCAAGGCGCGGCTCGGGGCCAAAGCTCATCCAGGCGGCAAAGGCGAGCAGCGCGGCCGCGATCACGGCCGGCACGAACCACCCGGCGACGCGATCGGCGAGACGCTGGATTGGCGCCCGCGACCGCTGCGCCCGCGCCACCATGTCAACGATCCGCGCCAGCATGGTGTCGCGGCCGACCTGCTCGGCCCGCAGCACCAGCGCGCCATTCTGGTTGACCGTGCCTGCGATGACGCGCGCGCCTTCGGCCTTGGCGACCGGCATCGGCTCACCCGTCACCATCGATTCATCGACAAACGAGTGCCCTTCCGTGATGCTGCCATCGACCGGAATTTTTTCGCCGGGGCGCACCCGCAAACGATCGCCGACCGCGATCGCGTCAATCGCGACATCTTTGTCGCCGCGATCGGTGATGCGGCGCGCGGTTTTTGGCGCCAAACCCAGGAGCGCGCGGATCGCCCCTGACGTGCGCTGGCGCGCCTTTAGCTCCAGCACCTGCCCGAGCAGCACCAGCACGGTGATGACCGCTGCGGCCTCGAAATAGACCGCGACTACACCATGCATATCGCGAAAACCGGCCGGGAAAACCTGCGGCGCCAGCGTGCCGATCACGCTGTAGAGATAGGCCACGCCCGTCCCCATCGCGATCAGCGTGAACATGTTGAGATGGCCTGACACGACCGAACGCCAGCCGCGCACGAAAAATGGCGCACCTGCCCACAGCACCACCGGCGTCGACAGCACGAGCGAAATCCAGTTCGACCATGGCGGCGGGACAAGATTCATAAAGCCGAGATGGCGTCCCATCTCGATCGCAAACACCGGCGCCGTCAGCGCCAATGCGATCCAGAAGCGCCTCGTCATGTCGACGAGTTCAGGATCAGGCCCCTGATCGAGCGAAACCTGCTCCGGCTCGAGCGCCATGCCGCAGATCGGGCAGGTTTCCGGACCGACCTGCCTTACCTCCGGATCCATCGGACAGGTGTAGATGGTGCCGGCAATTACCGCGGGCTCTTGCCGCTTTGGCCCGGCTGGTTTCTGCTCCGAAGATTCCTTTGGCTTGAGAAAGTTTTCCGGATCGGCCTCGAAGCGTTCGCGGCAACGCGCGCAGCAAAAAAGATACTGCCGGCCGCGATACTCGAAGCGATGCCTGGCGGTCTCGTGCTTGACCTTCATGCCACAGACCGGATCGATGGTAACCGCGGCTTCCTGATCGGCGACGCCCTCAGGTTTGCCGCCGCAGCAGGAGCCGGCGGCAGGCTTCGCGTGGACATGGCCAGCGTGATCCTGTCCGTGGTCACGACCGTCGTGATGACGGCAGGCCTGATGATGGCAGGTCCCCGCGCCCTCCCCGTGTCCGTCCTGCGCCATCCCTTAGGCTCCGCCTCTCTTGAACAATATACCCTATGGGGGTATATGAAACCTATGCGAAAAGAGATCAAGGCTTCCTGCCTGAAAAGGCTGAAACGAATCGAGGGCCAGATCCGGGGGCTGGCCGGGATGGTCGAGGACGACCGCTATTGCATCGACGTGGTGACCCAGATCGCGGCGGCGAAGGCGGCGCTCCGCCGCGTCGAGGAAGAAATCCTGCGCGACCATGTCGCCCATTGCGTCGAGCACGCCATCGTGTCCGGGGACAAGGCCGATCAGCGCCGCAAGATCGCCGAGCTGATGGATGTGGTGGGCCGCGCCGACCGCTGAGCCACTTGACCCCCGCGCAAACGCCTTTGCGTTTGTCGCGAGGACAATAGCCGTATGATTTGCCTGGTTAACGGGCGCTGAAACAGCCCGTTAAATTCCACGTCACGTGCGGGCCCGTATTTTAGGAGCTGGCGGTTATTGATTTCCCGCATCCAACAGGGGCGCGGGGGCAATCATGACCACTGACATCATCCAGAACAGCCGTTTTGCGAATTCCAAATGGGCCGAGAGGAAGCAGGATTTCCTGATCGTTTCCTCGTTCGGGCTCTGGGCCGTGCTGCTCGGCCTGTCACCGGCGCTGGCCTTGAGTTTTCTGGTCGGAAGCTGAAGCGAAGGCTCGCCGCTTCGCCAGGCTCTCCTGGAGACGCTGGTTAACCGGCGGTGATGGCGCCGTTTGAAATGCGAACGAGTTCGCAGGCGAGCTTTTAAAACTGATTGGGTACCTTAGCACCACAACAACAAGAAACGCGGGGGCGCGTTATGGGTACTCTGGATAAGCAAGACCATTCTAACCCGGAACGGGGCGGCTTTTGCATTCAGGACATTATCTGGGCGGTCGGCATCTGGTCGGTGATCCTGACCTTGTCGCCGATCGTGATGTTCTACGTGCTGATGGTCAACTGATCGTCACCAACATCACCATACAGCACATACACAACATCATCCCGCGTGAGATCCCCTGGATCACGCGGGATGATGTTGTTTGGCTGCCGCCGCAACCAACCTGACCATCGAACGGCGCAACAGAACTGGCGCGATGCCGTTTTCCAGTTCTCGCCGCCCGATCGGCTCAGGCCGCCTGCTTGTGCATCGTGCCGCTCGCGGAAGCCGTGCCGCGAATCGCTTTTACCGAACGTTCGATCGCAGCCCACAACCGGCCGATCTCGGCGGCCGCGCGGCCCTCGGCAAAATATTCGCGGGCGCCTTCGCCCTTGCCGAGCGCCATCAGGAGATCCGCCCGGTTGGTGATCTGCCCGCCCCACACCGGCGCGCGGAACTTGACCAACGCTTCCCGCGCGATGGTGACGATGCGGCTTTCCACCTCGTCGCGCCGGGCCGGCGCACCGTTGAGGACGACCGCATAGGGCTTGCGCGCGGAACGACACATCTGAATCGTTTCCTGCACGGCATTGACGTCAAAGACGCCGGGCCGCGCCGGAATTACGACCATGGTGGCGTTCTTGATCGCGTCGTCGACCACGGCCGACAGATTCGGCGGGGTGTCGATGAACACCCATTCGAAGCCGTCACGCTTGGCGGCGGCGATGATACCGCTGACGGAATTGACGGCGGTCTTGATCGGCGGTTCGTTGGTACCGCGCAGCTTGTGCCACAGGGTCAATGATCCCTGCGGATCGGCATCGACCAGCAGACACGGCTTGGTCGTCTTGTGGACATGCGCGGCGAGATGAGCGGCCAGGGTGCTTTTTCCCGAGCCACCTTTACGCGACGCAAAAACAATAACGTTCATACTCTTCGCCTCCAGATTGACCCCAGGTTGCGAAAAATGAATCAGTGCGCTGATTCGTGGAAGAAGAATTTGGCGTCAAATGTGGCGAAGCCGCTGAATAATCGCCAAGGTTGCTTTTGAGACATACCTCCTCGCCCGCCGAACCGGTATGACGCGGCGGGCGAGGCGGTAGCCGGCAGCCAACTATTCGTCCGAGGCCGTATACTGGCGTATCCGGTGACGTCTTGGTCTTACGGCCGACTCTTCCTGCCTGAAATAGACCCGGCAGCCTGGACTGAGTTCGGTCTGCCGCTTGGCCATGCAGGCCGCGACCCGCGAGACATCGGGAATTTCAAAACTGCACAGCCGGAACGCGTCACCCATGCAGGCTTGCTGCTGCTCAGCGGTATAGGACCACCCTGTAGCGGGCCAGGCCCCGACCGCGGCCGTCAAGATCACACCAGCAAGCTGTCCTACTCGAATCGTGAAGGCATTCATGTTCCCCCCAAATCACCACCCCGCGCAAATTGTGAGTGAGCGAGGTGAAGTTGGCAAGCAAGCCTTCGTCTCGGACGTCAGCTAGCGGTGGAAAGCTGGGCGGCGAGCTCCCGTCGTGCTCAGGTTCCTGAGGTGCCCCCCAAACAACGCGCAAAAATGACGAGCTGCAAAGATTTCGTAAATTGAAACAAATCAGGACTGCAACACGACGTCCCCGTTAACCCGCGGTTTACCCTGCGGGCCGATTTTCGGTCGTGTGTTCCCGCGTATCGAAAAGGCCCTTGCACCCGACGGAGACGCGCCATGTCGTCTATTTCAGCCACGTCCAACACTGCGACGAATTCCAGCCAGGCCACCAACAACCAGGCGAACTTCCGTCAAACGCTCAATCAGCTCTTCAGCGCCGTCAGTTCCGGAAACCTGTCGGATGCGCAGCAGGCTTCTTCGACGCTGAGCGACTTACAGAGCAGCGGTCAGGGCCCCTCTGCCACATCGAACACGCCGCTGGCCCAGACGCTCAATCAGATCGGGCAGTCGCTGCAAAGCGGCAACATATCCGGCGCCCAGCAGGCGCTCTCCTCGCTCCAGCAGACGCAGCAGGCCCACGGCGGTCATCACCATGGCCCTCACGGTGGCGGTGGAATCAAGTCAGCCACGTCATCGAGCAATACCTCGACGTCGTCGGTGAACAGCGACAATTCGTCGACGTCCGGCAGCAACGTCAACATCACGGCGTAAAACGACGGCTTGATGGCGCGACAATCGACGGCTATCGCCGGCGGGCGAGTTTCCACCTTCAACGCCATCTTGAGCCGCGGGCGAACGCAGTTCGCGGCCATTCCATCGCAGGAGAGGATCTATCGAGGCCGGTCGAGGCGCGGAGCGCTGCCACCTTAGTTTTACTGGCGTGAGAGCTCCTGCAAAGCATTGTTGACTTCGCTCACTTCGTTGAACGCTTTGCAGCTCTTGAGAAGTGGACCGACTTCCTTGTCGCCTTGCAGCTTGAGGGCACGCAACATAATTGCCACTGATGATCGAGCGGCTTCTTCGATTACCAGCCTCCTCTCCGATTGCAATGGCCCGGAAATCCTCGATTCAATTTCCATGGTTGCCATCTGGGCTTGAACGTAATTTTTTTTAACTTCAGCATTGGACGCCATCGTTGCAAGGCCTCCATACATCAGCGAGCATTCAGAAAAGCGGCGCACGACCTTTTCGCGCAGTTCGACGCCCTCCTTGCTTTCGTCTATTGCGGTATTTATCGCCGCGGTCACGTCAAGGAGGGTCCATTTGTTCTCGCCCTCGACGGTCTGTGCGTGAGCCAAGCGTGGCGAGATCAGCAAATAGCCGGCCAATAGCAAACCAAAGACCGGCCGAAAGCATACCCTGGGACTGTCGAGCATTACTGGAGCTCCGATTCCGAAGTTCGCAAGCTATCGCTGCAACCTTTGATGCGAACTTCGGAATCAAAGGAGCTCTAGCAGCTTGTTGATTTGGGTGGCGGTTTTGAATTTGAAGTTCCTGCAATGAAATCGCCGCAACACCGACAGGAACTTCAAATTCGCCGTATCCCTTCCCCAAATAGTGCGCGCTGCTAAACGGAGGTTCAGGGCGGTGCGTTAGCACCAACCCGTTGCCTGCTGCAACAGGTCCTGGCGGTCGCAGCGTGCACTCGCAGTGCGGGCGCGGGGATCGCCCCCCACCCCCAACCTGAACGGAGCCTGCGTTAGACTCCGCGCCGAGTTGAACGTCTGTCCTTTGCGCCTCGGTACATTGTTGGCGGCAAAAGGCTCAGGGGACTGCGCGGCAATTTTAGAGGGGAGATGGCTGGTACAGTTGGGTGGAGACCACTGGTGGGCGGCCCTTCGCATTGATTCATAATAGCTTTTTCGTCTCTTGCAGGCTTTTGTAGCGGGCTTTGTATTTGGGCAAGGCCTATATACTCGGGAGATTCCGCGAATCTTAAAAGAAGGAGTTACCTGTGTCAGACGACCCCTAACAGCAACCTCCGCTACACTGCCCAGCCGCTGCTGAGCTAAGACGAGCGGTGTGTTCGCTGCACTGGTAGAAAAGGAGGGCTCGCTTATCTCGAGGCGGACCCCGTTAGGCCCTCGCGGCCAGCCTTCGAACCGAGCTTAAAGGCGTCGGCCGCCACCGACGGCAGGGGTGCTCGGTTTCCTGCGGGTGGCCTATGTGGCCCCAAGGTCTCGCTGGTACCGGCGACGGCCGCCAGCTCAATCGATCACAATTTGCCCAAGCAGCGAATCCGGCCGGATCTCAAACCCGCCAGCGGAAAACGGCCGGTCGTTAACCAGCAACAGCATCAGGCAAACGCCGAGGGCCGTCGACAGGATGAACAAGTTCGCGGCCATCGCGTGCGGCCGCTCGATGTGCACGATGGCGACGGTCACAAGCATGAGCATCGCAAGAACAAGAATGACAATCCACTGCATGGGCAGCACAGAAGCTTCGCTGAGCAAAATGCGATTCCGTCTTGCGTCGAGAGCTTGCTCGATTGCAACCATTGTGCGTTGCTGCGCGATCTGCTGACCGGGATTTTCCGGCACAAAGGACAATAGCGTCGACATCGCGTCGGTGAGTCCCGGTACGGAGGTCTGCATTTTGGCGC
>Ga0116129_1001058_pt1 | contig 15703 bp, 12 predicted proteins | sample June2015DPH_17_2_FD_89732 | JGI IMG/M metagenome (GOLD analysis project Ga0116129, IMG submission 89732) | Peatland microbial communities from SPRUCE experiment site at the Marcell Experimental Forest, Minnesota, USA - June2015DPH_17_10 | ecosystem: Environmental > Terrestrial > Soil > Wetlands...
CCATGCATCGAGTGTGCGCTCATTGTCCGGCAGCAGTCCCCAGAGAAAATTGACCACCGTTGCACCGGTGAGCGGGCCGGGCTGCAACGGTAGCGATTGTGATAGGGGGTATGCGCCGTTTTGACTCAACCACGCATCGGTATAAGTGATGCCATGGCGTGAGCCGCTCACATCGAGAGTCGCGGCGAGCTGCCCTTCCAGGCATACCATCAGTCTCATTTCTCTTCTCGGCGCTTCGGAGCCGCATGTGCCGTAATGAGTTCGTCGAGAGAGATGCCTTCGGACTCGGGCTCGGAAATCGCGTCCTTTCGAGCGCCCCACGGGGCGACACCAATCCGCAGCCGGACACCAAGGTAGCTCAAAGCGCGCAGGACCTTGCCGATCTGTGCCGTCTCCTTACCCTGTTCGACTTCGGAGACCCAGGTCTGCGTCGCTCCGACCGCACGCGCAAGCTCGGCCTGCGTGAGCTTGTGATGCCGGCGCGCCGCGGCGATGATCTTGCCTACCTCCGCCGCGGATTGTGCCCACATGCTGGTGATCCCTGCTTTATTGGCAGCGATCACTATATATCCGCTCGGATATAAATGCAATTATATCCGAGCGGATATAAATATAATTATTGCCACCCCAGGCGAGCAGGGCCCCGGCCATCCCTGGCCAAGGGCCATCATCTAGCGCAATTTAACGCGCGCTATACCCACGCCCCTCGACACAAGCCGCCATGGCGCGCTGATAGTCCGACCCATTTTGCGCGACCTGGCCGGCCTGGCTCGCAGCCCATTGCTGGCACTCCGCCTTGTCGGTGGCCTGCTGCTGAGCGCTCTGGCCGTTCTTCGGGTACATGAATATCTGCCCCGGATCCCCACCACCATAGTTAGGCGGCGGCTGGTTGGCTGCCTGGCCGCCATTGGGCGGTGCAGAATCGGGCTGCCCTGCACCCGGCTGCGGCGCATACGACGGCGCTGCGCCTGCACCGGCACCATTGGGATCCGCCACCGGCGGCGGGTCCGTCGCCACATACCCGCTGTAATCCGGGGAGTAGGTGTAGTACACGTCATTGGCGTAGTAGTACGGAGTGCCGCCGTACCAATACGTGGCATAGGCCAAGGGTAGGACCGGCAGGAACCAGGAGAAGCCTACCCCGTAGTACGCCCGCGGCCAGAAACCGCCGCCCCAGAAACCGCCCCGCCAGTAAGCCCCGGTGGAGTACCCATGCCCGTAGAAGCCGGCACCACGACCGTAACCGTAACCCCCACGGTAGCCCCCGTAGGCCCCACCATGGAACCCTCCGGCATAGCCCGCTCCGCCAAAGCCGCGGCCCCCGGCAGCGTAGCGAGCGCCGCCGGCGAAGTGGCCCCCCGCGCCCGCCGCAGCGTGGCCGCCGCCGCCGACGTGGCCACCGCCACCCGCATGACCTCCGCCCCCGCCCGCATGTTGCGCCAGCACAGGCGCCGCAACGACCATCGACCCCAAAACAGCGGCTGCCAGAAGAAAGCCCCTACCCTTGGTACCCATGATTTTCACCTTCAGTTACCGGCCTCGCCCTCGCGCGGCCATTTAAACCCTTAATTCATCAGACCTACCGTATATAACGCGGTTCAAGCTGTTTGGTGCACAGGACCCATGCCCAATTCCGCGGTGCGGTGTTTAACATAAGTACCCGGCCCTCCGCCCCGACGCGGGCTCGCTCGAAGAACCTTGAGTTGGCCTCACTCACGATCACAGAACTTACATAGGCTCTATTGGGGCAGTTATCAAGGCGGACAACTTTGCTGAGCCGCTAGTGTTTCGCCTGGCCGCAGTCCCGCAGATAATCACTCCGCGTATGGTGGGGCCAATTCAGCGCCCGCGCGGGCTTGGAAGGCAATGTGCGCAGCAGCGACCGCCGGCGCGCGAAACCCGTCAAATCGCGTCCAGCGCCGCTCCCAGATCGGCGATGAGATCGTCGGCGTCTTCGATGCCGACCGATATGCGGATCAATGCGTCCGTAATGCCGATCCGATCCCGCGTCAGCTTGGACACGCCCGAGTGAGTGGTGCTGGCCGGGTGCGACATCAAGGTTTCGGTGCCGCCGAGACTCACGGCGAGCTTGATCACCTGCAATGCGTCGAGCATGCGAAACGCCTCCGCCTCGCCGCCCTTGACCGCGAATCCGAATGTAGAACCTGCGCTCTGGCATTGCCGCTTGAACACCGGGTATCGCGGATCGTCTTCAGCCAAGAACCCGAGATAGTTGACGCTCGCGATCTTGGGATGATCGCGCAGAAAATTCGCCACCAATGCGGCATTCTCCGCCGCCTTGCGCATGCGCAGCGACAAAGTCTCCATGGAACGCATGATCATCCAAGCGGTGTTGGGATCGAGCTGGGTGCCGAGCGCGCCGCGTAATTTTTTGACCGGGCCCACGGCCTCCCGCGAACCGACCACCCCGCCGGCGACCAGATCCGAATGTCCACCCACATACTTCGTCAGGGAATACATGACCAGGTCGGCGCCATGGCCCAGCGGACGCTGAAAAACAGGCCCCAGAAAAGTGTTGTCCACCACCACCGGCGGCCGACCCCCGCTCTGCCGGGTACCGATCTGTGTCGAGACGTCGCGCATCAACGCAAGATCGACGAGGCTATTGGTCGGATTCGCCGGCGTTTCGACGATAATGAGGCAGACCCGGCCGCCGCTTTCGCCGGCCAGCTTGGACGCGTTCAAGGCCGCCTCGGTCACCGCGCTCCTGTCATGGCCCAGGGTAAAGCTGACTGTCTTCACGCCGAACGCGGGCAAGGTCTTTTCGATGAGGGTTTCCGTGCCGCCGTATAGGGGCTGGCTCATGAGAACGACGTCGCCGGGTCGCACGTGAGTCCACAGGACGGTGGAAATCGCGGACATGCCGCTCGAAAACACCGCGGCGGTCTCGCCCTCTTCCCACAACGCCAGGCGATCCTCGAGCACTTCGAGATTGGGATTGTTGAAACGAGAGTAGACGAGCCCGGAGCTTTGGCCCGCGCCCGGCTCGCGTCGACCGGAGGTGAAGTCGAAAAAGTCCTTGCCGTCCTGAGCCGTCTTGAACACGAACGTCGAAGTCAAGAAGATCGGCGGCTTGAGCGATCCTTCCGATAAGCTCGGATCGTAGCCATAACCCATCATCTGGGTTTCAGGCTTGAGCACGTGTTTGCCGATTTTGCGTTTATGATACGTGTCGTAGCTCACGCTGCCCCCAGTCGTTAGATTTCCAACGCACAATATACCCCGTGGACCCGAAGCGCGGAACTCCGATGGATCATCGGATCGGGTCGTGTTGTTTCACGACGCCTTCAGCGTCCCATACTTCGCCGTCGCACTAGTCGGGCAATAGCTGGGGTACCGCATCCTGGCTGCTCGCCGCGCTGCCGGCGGAGGCCACCATGATGCTGGCGATCGCCGCCCACTGTATCCAGCTCAGGCGTTCGCCGAGAAAGCACAGGCCCGACAGGGCGCCGAGCGCGGGATCCAAGCTCATGAGCACTCCGACCGTCCGTGTCGGCAATCGCGGCATCGCGAGCATCTCGAGCGAATAGGGCACCGCACTCGACAGCAGCGCTACTCCCAGAGCCACCGGCAGGATCGCCGTCGACAATAGATGAGCCCCAGCCTCCGCGGCCCCGATGGGTACGACCACGATGGCGCCGATCACCATGCCCAAAGCGGTGGTCTGGCCGCCGTGCGCTGCTCCGGCCTTGCGGCCAAAATGAATGTACAAAGCCCAGAAAAGGCCGGCAAGCAGGCCGTAGGCGACGCCCATTGTATCGAGTGGCTGGGAGCCGAACCCCAGCGGCAGCAAGGTAAGCAATCCAAGCACCGCCATCAGTATCCACACGAAGTCGAGTGCGCGACGCGATGCCACCATGGCCAGCGCCAGCGGCCCGGCGAACTCCAAGGCGACCGCGATCCCGAGCGGGATGGAACGCAGCGACAGGTAAAAAAATAAATTCATGCAGCCCATCGACAGACCGTACATGACGATCACGCGCATCTCATCCAATTTCAAGCGCATGCGCCAGGGACGCCAGACAGCCAGCAAGATGAGGGATGACAGGCCCATCCGGAGTGCCGTGGTGCCCGCGGCGCCCACCGCCGGAAACAATCCTTTGGCAAGCACGGCGCCCAGCTGAAAGCAAAACATCGCCGCGATCAGCACGGCGATGGGTACGAGCACGGTGTCGGTCTGCAGATGCTTCATGGAGTATGATCATACATTCATGCTTCGCGAACAATCATGCGCAACCCGATCAGCGATTTCCTCGCACAGCGATCCCTGCTCGTCCTGGACGGTGCGTTGGCGACGGAACTCGAACGGCGCGGCGCAGACCTCGAGGACCCGCTTTGGTCCGCGAAATGTCTGATCGAACGGCCGGATATGATTCGCGACGTGCATCTTGACTACTTTCGCGCCGGAGCCGATGTCGCCACGACGGCGACCTACCAGGCGACCTTCGAGGCCTTTGCGCGGCGCGACATCGATGGACCGGCCGCCGCGCGCTTGATGCGCGAGGCAGTGGCTCTGGCGGCCGCCGCACGCGACGAGTTTTGGGCCGCCGCTGCCAACCGCGCCGGCCGCTTGAAGCCCCTCGTCGCAGCATCCATCGGGCCCTATGGCGCGATGCTGGCGGATGGGTCGGAATATCGCGGCCGCTACGCACTGGACGATGCCGCGCTTGCGGACTTCCACCGGCCGAGGCTGCGGGTGCTGGCGGACGCCGGCGCCGATCTTCTGGCCTGCGAGACTCTGCCATGCCTGCGCGAAGCGAGGGTGCTTGCGAATCTGCTGCGGGAATTTCCGGACGTCTACGCGTGGATCAGCTTTTCCTGCAAGGACGGCGCACACGACTGCGAAGGCGAAGACATCGGCCGGTGCGCCGCGGAACTGCGCGAGCACGCGCAGATTGCCGCGGTGGGCGTCAATTGCACGCCGCCGCAATACATCGTACCGCTGCTGCGGCGAATGCGTGGCGAGACCGACAAACCGCTGCTGGCGTATCCGAATTCGGGCGAGCATTACGATGCCTCGTCCAAGCAATGGAGCGGCGGCTCCGCCCGCCTTGGGTTTGGCGAGACAGCTCGCGCTTGGTATGCCGAGGGAGCACGCCTGATCGGCGGCTGCTGCCGCACCGGACCTGCGGATATTCGCAGCGTGAAGCAATGCGTGCATCCCGGATAGTCGGACTCGCGGCCGGCTTGAGCTGGGCGCTCGCAAATCCCGCCGTCCCCGCGAACCGGGACGCCGCGACTGACCAGAGCGCCGCGACTGACCGAAGCGCCCCGGCTGGCCAACGCTGCCAGAGCCCCGCGACCCTCTCGCTCGAAGTCCAAGGTGGCCTGCTGTGTGCCGAGATCGACGACCCGACCCATGCCGTCCAACCGCGGCTGCTGAGTGACTGGATTGAACGTTCGGCGCGGATCGTCGCCGACTACTACGCGCGCTTTCCTGCGCCGCTCGTCGTGCTGAGCATCCGGACCGCGCCGGGCGACGGGGTGCGCGGCGGCCGTACGACCAACGATTCGGGGCTCGTCATTCAGGTGACCGTCGGTCGCGATTCGACGACGCAGGAGCTCGCAGCGGATTGGGTGCTCGTCCACGAAATGGTGCATCTCGCCCTGCCCGAATTGGGCCGCCGCCACAACTGGCTCGCGGAAGGTTTGGCGACCTATGTGGAAGGCGTTGCACGGGCGCAATTCGGCAATCGCGACATCAGCGACGTGTGGGCGGAATACCGGCACTCGATGCCGCTCGGCCTGCCACGCGCCGGAGAAGGCGGCATGGATCAGACGCCGACATGGGGACGCACTTACTGGGGGGGCGCTTTGTACTGCCTGCAGGGCGACATCGCGATTCGCGAAGGCACGGGCAATCGAATCGGGCTGCAAACGGCATTGCGAGCCATCCTGCGGGAAACCGGGGGATATCGCAGCGAACGTGATATTGACGAAGTACTGCGCATCGGCGACGCCGCCACCGGCACCCGGGTACTGGAAGATCTCTACAGCGAGATCAAGACAACGCCGCAGACGCCCGATCTCGACCGGCTGTGGGCCCGTCTCGGCGTGCCGGACGACCCAAAATCACAACCCTTCGACTCTCACGCGCCGCTGGCGGCGATTCGCGCCGCCATCACCGCCCCGCCGTCCCGGAGCCGCTGATCCCGGCCAAGTCTCCGGCGGCCGAGTACTAGTGCTCTGAAAAATGCGGCTCGCGCTTCTCGAAGAAGGCGCGCACACCCTCCACGCAATCATGGGTCTCGAGCGACATCTCCTGTGCGCTGCGCTCGGCGCGCAACTGCTCCTGCAGGGAATTATCGAACGCCGATGCATGCAAGGAGCGAATTTGGCCGAGTACGGCGCACGGGCCCGCGGCAAGACGATGCGCCACCGCCTGCGCGCGCACCACAACCTCGCCGGCCGGCACGACCGCATAGGCGAGGCCCCAATCGAGCGCCGTCTTGGCGTCAATGCGTTCCGCGAGCAGCAGCGACGACAACGAACGGCCCCCGCCGATGCGGCGCGCCAGATGAAAAGTGATTCCCGCATCCGGCACCAGCCCGAGACGCGCAAATGACGGCAGGAAGTACGCATTGTCGCCTGCCATGATGATGTCGCTGGCCAGCGCAAGGCTCATGCCCGCGCCCACCGCCGCGCCGTTCACCGCTGCCACGATGGGAAAGCGGAAGCCGCTCAGGCGCAAAATCAGAGGATCCATGAAGCGGCGCATTTCGAAGTGCGCCCGCTGCCGCGCTTCCTGGGTCTTCAGATCGATCGAATGCAGATCCAAACCGCTGCAGAACACATCGTTGCTGCCCGTGATCACCACGGCTCGGGCACCGCCCTCGCCTTTTTGAATTTGATCGAGCGCCGTATGCATTGCGCGGATGATGGTGATGTCGATCGCGTTGCTCACCGCCGTGCGCTGTATGGCCAGGGTTGCAACTCCGTCGGAAACCGTGAACGATAAGCTATTCATGCTGCCCTCCTAACGTTTGCCTCAGCAAGCGGATTCCAGCTCTTTGATTGCTCTTGGCGTCTTATTCAACATCCGCCTGGCGATCATGCCCCTTGCACTGCGTCGCTGCAAGGACTGCCTGCTGTTGTTGCGCACAAACACGTGATGTCGCAAACTCCCGCCGCGCTTCAGCGACCCGAACCGGAGATGACTATGTGGATGTATCATAGGCGCGCATGCACCGTCTTTGCGGCGGCGGCTGTATTTTGTTCGCTTCTCGTTACCGCCTCTGCAAGCGCGGGCGACACGCTCCCGAGCGAGACACCGGCCGCCTTCGTGCCGCGCGTCGACAGCTTCGATTATGTGAAGCGTGAAGTCATGATTCCGATGCGCGACGGAGTCAAGCTGCAAACCGTCATTCTCATTCCGAAAGGCGCGCATGGCGCGCCGATTCTGTTGTCGCGGACTCCCTACGGGGCAACGGACCGCATCACGAAGAACAGCAGCGCCCACTTGTCCGCGCTCATCGACAGCACCGACGTTGCGGACGACGCCGTCGTCAACGGCGGCTACATTCGCGTGATGCAGGACGTCCGCGGCAAGCACGGCTCTGAAGGCGATTATGTCATGACCCGGCCCCTGCATGGGTCTCTGAACCCCACTGCCGTCGATCACTCGACCGACACCTACGACACCATCGACTGGCTGGTCAAGAACATCCCCGAATCCAACGGCAAGGTGGGCATACTCGGCATTTCTTACGATGGCTTCACCTCTCTGATGGCGCTCGTGAATCCTCATCCGGCGCTGCGCGCAGCCATCCCCATCAATGCCATGGTCGACGGCTGGAGGGGGGATGATTGGTTCCACAACGGCGCCTTTCGCCTCGACAGCCTCACGTATATCCATGACCAGGAAGCAACCCGCGGCAGCCAACTTGCCTGGTGGTCCGATCATTACGATGACTACGATACCTGGCTGAGCGCCGGTTCCGCCGCCGACATGGCACGGCTGCACGGTCTGGAGCAGGTCGGCTTTGCCGCGAAGGTCATGAACCATCCGGCCTATGACGCATTCTGGCAGGACCAGGCCTTGGACAAGATTCTCGCCAAGCAGGGCGTCACGGTACCCACCATGCTGGTGCACAGCCTGTGGGATCAGGAAGATATTTACGGAAACATGGCGCTCTACAAGGCGCTCAAAGCGGCGCAGCCCGACAACCCCAATCTGTACCTCGTCATCGGGCCCTGGTTCCATCATCAGGAACGCCTCGATGGCAGCGCGGTCGGGCAGATTCGCTTCGGCAGCGACACGGCGCAATATTTTCGCCTGCACGTGCTGCGGCCGTTTTTGGATCACTATCTAAAGGACGATCCGGCGCCCGCCGCCGTGGCGCCGGTCACCGCCTACGAAACCGGTACGAACCGATGGCTGGCGCTACAAAGCTGGCCGAGCGGTTGCGCATCCGGCTGTGGCATAGAGCGTCAGAATCTCTATTTGCAGCCCGGCGGAAATTTGCGCCTGGGTTCATCCGGCGCGGCAGCCTCGGACTTCGAGTCCTACGTCTCCGATCCCGCCAAACCAGTTCCGTATCTGCCGCGGCCCATCCATATCCGCGGCGCGGAGGGCGAGACGAACTGGCAGACCTGGCTGGTGAGCGACCAGCGGGACGCGGCATCGCGCACGGATGTATTGAGCTTCTCGACACCGGCGCTGACGCAACCCGTGAAGATCAGCGGCGAACCCATCGCCAATCTCATCGCCTCGACCACCGGAACCGACGGCGACTTCGTCGTGAAGCTGATCGACGTGTATCCGGATGAAGTCGGTCGTGAACCGAAGATGGGCGGCTATCAGCTGATGATTTCAGCCGACATACTGCGCGGGCGATATCGAGATTCGTTCAGCAATCCCAAAGCCATACCCGTCGATCAGAAGCAGGTCTACCGTTTCGCGCTGCCGAATGCCAACCACGTGTTTCTGCCGGGACATCGCATCATGGTTCAAGTGCAATCGAGCTGGTTTCCGGTGTACGACAGAAACCCGCAGACCTATGTCGAGAATATCTTTTTCGCGAAGCCAGCCGACTACAAGAAAGCGACCATCAAAATATTCGACGGCGGCGCGAACGCAAGCTTCGTCGAATTGCCGGTGGTGCGAGGATCTCCATAGCGGGCCAGCGAACACCCGGCGGCCGCTGCGCGCCGGCCTCGCAGACCTCTCAGTGAAGCGCGCCGGCATCCTTGCCGGCGCGCCATCGCTCTGCCTCGTCGGCGCCGCTACTTATTGTCAGGTTCGTGGCGCTCCTCCGCTTTCTGCGGCTTGGGCTGCTGCTGTTTCCCTGGCTGCGGACGCGCGTTATTGGCATTGGGCCGAGCACCGGCCGGCGGTGCGCCGCCCGGTCGCGCCGCTGCACCGTGCGCACCGACCACTCCCGGTCCGTTGAACGCACCTGGTCTCGGGGTCGCAGCAATGGCCGGATGACCACCGTTGGCCCTCGCGGCCAGCGCGGGATTCCGGCCGGCTTCCTGAATGTGCTGCCGCTGCTCCGCAGTCGCGGCAACATGCCGTTCCTGCGCAAACGCTCTTTCCTGCGGGGTCGCAACGGCGTGAATGCCGCCGGCGCCGCCGTTAAAGCTCACCCGATTGACGGTGACGTTGTTGACCACGGTCTCGCGGTACGTGTTGTGGATAATGGTCACATTCACGTTGGCGACGGCCTGATTGTAGGCGAAGCTACCGCCCACCCAGCGGCCGCCGGCGAAGCCCACGCCCCCGTACCCGAATCCATAATTCACCCCGCCGTAGAATCCGACGTGCGGACCCCAATAGCCGGCGTTGAAGGCATACACTCCGCCGACGAAACCCCAATAGCCAGGGGTCCAGAGCAGTCCGACGCTCGGCGGCTGCACCCAGGTACCGGGCACCCAGTAATATCCTCCGCCGCCCCAGGCCCAGTAGCCCGGAGTCCACAGATATCCCTCAGCGGGGACCGGCGGCTGGTCATAGTCCGGTAAGGGTGGCGGCGCTTCATTCGCCTGCACTTCCCCATCGCCGGCCGGCGCCTGATAGGCCTGGTAAGCGGGAGGCGGGGGCGGCGGCGGCGCATAAACACGCGGCGGCGGCGGCGCAACGACGCAGCCGCCGAGCAGAGTGGCTGTCGACAATGCCAGCGCGACGCCCGCCTGCAACAGGGTGATGTGATTAGAAGTGTTCGGTGATCTAGACATAGTGACCCGCCCTTTTGATGTTGTGCCACAGCGTACTCAGGCGTACGCCGTCCATGGGGCATATAACGTCACACTCTGAGGATCAGCTATCTCTGTGAAGCGATTGTAACGCGCAGGGTGTCCCCAGACGGCGACAGCCTTGTTGCGCACGCCGCACACCCGGGCGCCGCCGTGCGCTGACGGCCATTCCTTGCGCTACCCGTCGATGGGGCGCTTGAACGTTTCGGGCAGCAAAAACAGTCCCAGGATCAGCGTCGCTCCCGCGGCAACGATCGGATACCAGAGCCCGTAGTAGATATCGCCGGTCGCAGCCACCATCGCGAACGCAGTGGTCGGAAGGAAGCCGCCGAACCAGCCGTTGCCGATGTGATAGGGCAGCGACATCGCGCTGTAGCGAATGCGTGCCGGAAACAATTCGACCAACAGCGCAGCAATGGGCCCATACACCATCGTTACGTACAGAACCAAAACGAACAAGATCAACACCACCATGGGCTTGTCGATGGCCGCCGGATTCGCCTTGTCCGGATATCCGGCCGCCACCAGCGCCGCCTTGACCTGCGTTTGGAAGGCCGCTATCGCCTCCTTGCGTTCCTTGCCGGTAACGACCGTGGGATCGGGCGCCGTGAATGTGCCGGTGCCGCTGCGGATCTGCGCGACGGTTCCGGGCGGGGCATCCATTCTTTGGTAGCTAACCCCCGCCTTCGCGAGAAAGCTCTTCGCAATATCGCAGGACGTCGAATCGAATTTGTTCTTGCCAATGGGATCGAACTGGAAAGAGCATTGGTGCGGGTCCGCAACCACCGTGATCGGCGCCGCGGACTGCGCCTCATACAGCGCCGGATTGGCGTAACGCGTGAGCGCTTCAAAGAGCGGGAAATAGGTCAGCAGCGCCAGCAAACAGCCGGCCAATATAATGGGCTTCCTGCCGATTTTGTCCGAAAGCCAGCCAAAAAATATGAATCCCGGAGTCGCCAGCGCCAGTGCGATTGCGGTCAGGATATTGGTGGTCGCGCCGTCTACGCGCAGCGTCCTTTCGAGAAAGAACAGCGAGTAGAACTGTCCCGTGTACCACACCACCGCCTGGCCCATCACCGCGCCAAATAACGCGATGAGCACGATCTTGAGATTGCCCCAGCGTCCGAACGCCTCGGCGAGCGGGGCTTTCGACGTCGTTCCCTGGGCTTTCATCTTGACGAATACAGGGCTCTCGGCCAGCTGCATGCGTATCCACAGCGAAACGGCCAACAGAACGATGGATACGAGGAAAGGTATGCGCCAGCCCCAAGCCTTGAATGCATCCTCGCCCATCGCCGTGCGAGTGCCGATGACCACGAGCAGCGCGGTGAACAAGCCGAACGTCGCCGTGGTCTGAATCCAACTGGTGAATAGCCCGCGCTTGCCCTGCGGCGCATGTTCGGCGACGTAGGTTGCGGCGCCGCCGTATTCGCCGCCCAGCGCAAGCCCCTGCAGCAAGCGCAGCAGCACCAGCATGATGGGCGCTGCGACTCCGGCGGTCGCATAGCTCGGCAGCAATCCGACCGCAAAAGTGGCGACGCCCATGATGCTCATGGTGATCAGGAATGTGTGCTTGCGCCCCACCAGGTCGCCCAGCCGCCCGAATACCAGCGCGCCGAACGGCCGCACCGCGAAGCCGGCCGCGAAGGCGGCCAGAGCGAAGATGAATCCGGTGACCTCATTGACGCCGGAGAAGAACTGCGCACTGATGATGGTGGCCAGCAGGCCGTACAAATAGAAGTCATACCACTCGAACACGGTACCGAGCGACGAGGCTCCTATTACCAGCCATTCGCTTTGCACTGCGTGTCCCTGCGTGCGCAGAGCGTCTGCCGAGGATGTACTAGACATGGATACCCCCATTTGAACCAACCTATCGCTTCGGTGGCGCGGCAGTGATGGCCGTCCGCAGTTCCGTCAGTTTCGCCTTGATGACGGCCGCGTTGTCCGGGCCCATCCGGATCAGCAATTTCTGTCCGGCGGGACGTGCCTCGAGCGCCGGATCGGCGAAGGTGTACATGACATTGGGCCGAACCAGCTGGATCGGCGCGACGGGCTGCGGCGCGGCCAGCAAGCTGTCGATCACCTGCACCAGCCGGTCGTTGAAATAGCCGTTCGGATACCCGAGGTTCTGATATGCCTCTTGAAACAGCGGATAGAAATGAACGTAGACGGCGGCGACCTGCTGCATATCGAGCTTGCCAATCACGGCCACCATGGGCTGATAACGAGCGAAGTTCTGCGGATCGAGAGTCGCGTGCAATTCGTCGCCCTTGGCGACGAAGGACCCGGCGAGTTCGGTGGTCGGCCGTTTCTCCACCGCTATTTTCTGCCGCGGCAGATTGTCGATGGTGACGACCAAGTGCCGGACGATGCTTTCCGGCCGCAGATAGCCTTTGACCGCCTCCTCGCCGACCAGGGACTTGAGCGCCTCGCCCAGCGCCGGGTCGCTGTCGGCGAGCGCGGGTACCGGCCCCTGCAACGCCTTATTTTCTTGAGCCGCGGGTAATGGGTGCTGGATGGCAGGTTCCGCCGCCGGCTGCGCCGGGGCCGGCGCTTGCACCGCCACGGGTACGCTCGGCAGCGGACGACGGGTGTGCAGGTAGTACCAAGTACCCGCCGCGACGACGACCACCGCGGCCGCCACTCCTATGATTGGCTTATTGATCATCACTGCTCCCGGAACTAGCTCGTTCCTGCTCTCGGCATGCGCATTTGCAATTCGTGACGGCGATAGTCGATGACCAGTGTATCGAGCAGGCCCAATGCATCCATGCCGATCAATATCGCGGGCTCGCGCAAGAGATTCCACTGCTTGAAGATGTACATGTCGCCGAACGTCACTCCGGAATCGAGAATCTGAATCCTGCCGAATTGTATCGCGGGCATGGCTATGATTTCACCGTCCTGAACGTCCTTCGTCGCGCCTATGATCTGGTCGGGCTTGCCTCTGAACGCCAGGCTCCTCCCGGCAAGAGCGTCCCGCAAGGCGAGATTCGCGATGGTCGTCTGACCACCCGTGTCGATGATGGCTTTGGCGTGCACATCGCCGATCGTCACGTTGACGACAACCAGGGTGTTGCGTATCGAACGAAACGGCACATCCACGAAATCGCGCTCGGATTTCTCGTTGCGCGAATAGGTAATGGCGATTTTGTCGTGACGGAAGTCGATGAAAATTCGCTTGCCCGCCAAACCCTCGGCTCCGAGTATTCCCTGCGCGCCACCCAGCGCATCCGGCACGATGGGCAAGATGGGGGAATCGACGGCGAGATCGCCGACGGTCAGGGTATCGACGCGTATGGTCGGCACCGTGGCGAAGCCCGTCACCCCACGCATTATCACCGGCGGTGACTGATTCGTCGGAATGCCGAGTGCCAGCGCGACGAGCCCGGTGACGGCGCTATGACTGGCGCCGGTATCGAGTACCAGCCGAAACGGCCCGTGCCCGTTGATCATCACCGGCGCCCAGATGCGCCCTATTTGATCGCGCCGGGTAGGCGAGACGTAGCGCGGCTCCGGCGCCTCCACCATGACTTCTTCGAGTTGCTCGATGGCCGTGGTGACGGAGTCCTGCGGCGGGGTGTCGGGAACCGAGCCCCTCGCCCACGGCGGGCATAGTGCAATTGCGCCAAACAGAGCGACGCAAGCGCTGCACCGTGTCGTCCGGTGATGCCAGGTGCCTGGAACTCCATGAGCCAACATATTCAATGCTGCCATCCGCCTTGTCGTTGGAGCATAGCACCGGGCTCGTCGATGTGGCACTTACTTCGGCCCACCGAAGCTCGATTGCCGATTCGGCGCGTGTCTGCGAATATCGGTAGATGGCCAACGAAATCACACGCCGCGACTTCATGAACGGCATTGCAATAGCCGTGGTCGGAGCGGCGGGTATCGATTTGTCGCGCTCCCATGCCGCGGATGCCCCGACGCCGCAGAATTATCCGCCCAGCCGCGACGGCTTGCGTGGCAGCCATGTCGGTTCCTTCGAGGCGGCGCATCGGCTGCGGGACGGCTCGCCCTTCGACTTGTCCCAGACGGTCGTCACCGAGCACTACGATCTGGTCGTGGTCGGTGGCGGCATCAGCGGCCTGGCTGCCGCGTACTTCTATCGGCAGCGCCGCCCTGAGGCGCGCGTCTTGATCCTGGATACCAACGATGATTTCGGCGGCCACGCCAAGCGCAACGAATTCGTCGTCGACGGACGGACGCTGCTATGTTACGGGGGCACGCAATCCATCGACGGCCCGGCGCGCAAGTGGGACGGTGTCGCCAAGGGTTTGCTGAAGGATCTCGGCATCGACCTGAAGCGGTTCAACACGGCCTTCGATCGAGATTTCTATACGCGCTGGAAATTGAATTCGAGCGTGTTCTTCAAGAAGGAGACCTTCGGCGCCGACCGTCTGGTGCGCCGGCCCTTCGGCACCTGGCAGGAGTTGGACGAAAACCCGCACGACAGCCCGGCGCTGCGCGCGTATATCGATCAATTTCCCCTCGACCAGAAGGCGCGCGAGCAGCTGTTTGAGATGATCTGGTCGGATCGCGACGTGCTGGCCGGGAAAACACCACAGCAGCGCCGCGCCGTTCTCGAGCACATCAGCTATCGCGATTTCATCAAGCAGTATTGGCAGGCCGACGACCAGATCCTGAAGTATTTGCAGACGCGAACCCATGAACTTTGGGCGGTGGGCATCGACGCCGTACCGGCCAGCGAGACGCTCACCATGCCCGGCCTCAAAGCGCAACGTGTGCCTCTCGGTTTGGAACCCGAAGAACCCTACATCTACCATTTTCCCGATGGTAACGCCTCGATTGCCCGCATGTTGGTGCGCAAGCTGATTCCGGGAATCGCACCCGGCGACACCATGGAGGACATCGTCCTCGCGCCGTTCGATTATGCGCAAATCGACCGGCCCGAGCACCCGGTACGCATCCGCCTCAATTCGACGGCGGTCGAGGTGCGCAATGTCGCGAAGGGCGTCGAGATCGCCTATGTGAACGGCGGCAAGGCCACTCGCGTCGCTGCAGGCGACTGCGTGCTCGCCTGCTACCAGGCCATGATTCCCTATATCGCCCCTGAGACGAGCGCCGAGCAGCGCGCCGCCCTGCACGACAATGTGCGGGCGCCGCTGGTCTACGTGAGCCTGGCCGTGCGCAACTGGCAGCCCTGGCACAAGCTCGGCGTGGCGTACATCGACAATCCCGGGGGCACCTTCTCCGCCTCGCTGGATTATCCGATCAGCCTCGACGGTTATCGGTTCACCGCCGACCCCTCGAAGCCCACTTGCCTGCACCTGATGCATTCGCCCACCGCACCCAATCAGGGGCTGAACATGCGCCAGCAGTTTCGCGCCGGCCGCGCCCGCCTGTACACCACGAGCTTCGGCGACTTCGAGCGCGAGATCCGCGACGAGCTCGGCCGCATGCTGGGTCCCGCCGGATTCGATTTCGACCGCGACGTCACGGCGATCACCGTCAATCGATGGCC
>Ga0116129_1001060_pt1 | contig 15691 bp, 12 predicted proteins | sample June2015DPH_17_2_FD_89732 | JGI IMG/M metagenome (GOLD analysis project Ga0116129, IMG submission 89732) | Peatland microbial communities from SPRUCE experiment site at the Marcell Experimental Forest, Minnesota, USA - June2015DPH_17_10 | ecosystem: Environmental > Terrestrial > Soil > Wetlands...
CTGGTGACCGGCGGCGCCGGTTTTATCGGATCGAATGTCGTGGCTGCGTTGAATGACGCCGGCCGCGCCGACGTCGTGGTTTGCGACGTGCTCGGCCATGACGGCAAATGGCGCAATCTCGCCAAGCGTCAACTCGCGGACATCTTGCCGCCGGCCGAATTGCCGGACTGGCTCAGAGGCCGCCGGTTGGAGGCGCTCATCCATCTCGGCGCCATCTCCGAGACCACGGCCACCGACGGCGATCTCGTGATCGAGACCAATTTCCGGCTGTCGATGCGGCTGCTCGACTGGTGCACGGCCAATGCGACGCCGTTCATCTATGCCTCATCGGCATCGACCTATGGCGATGGCGCGCAAGGCTTTCGCGACGACCCGTCGATGGTGGCGCTGAAGGCGCTGCGGCCGATGAACCTGTATGGCTGGAGCAAGCATCTGTTCGACATGGCGGTAGCGGAGCGCGCCGCGCGCGGCGAAAGACTGCCGCCGCAATGGGCGGGGCTGAAATTCTTCAACGTGTTCGGTCCCAATGAATATCACAAGGGCGCCATGATGAGCGTGCTGGCGCGGCGCTTCGACGATATCAGGGCTGGCCGTGCCGTGCAGCTGTTCAAGTCCCATCGCGACGGGATAGAAGACGGCGATCAGCGGCGCGATTTCATCTATGTCGGTGATGTCGTGCGGGTGATGCTGTGGCTACTCGCGACACCGTCGGTCAGCGGCATCTTCAACGTCGGCACCGGCACCGCGCGCAGCTTCAAGGATCTGATTCTATCGGCCTATGCCGCCCTCGGCGCCAGTCCGAACATCCAATATATCGATATGCCCGAGGCGATCCGGAACAGCTACCAGTACTTCACGGAAAGCAATGTCGAACGTTTGCGCGGCGCCGGGTACAATGGCGGCTTCACTGCGCTGGAAGATGCGGTCAAGACCTACGTCGGGGGTTTCCTCGATTCCGCCGATCGTTTCCGCTGAAGATGCAACAGATGACGAGAACAGATGTTCGACTTTGATGCGCTCTCGCAAGCCATTGTCCGCCAGACCGTGCTTTGCGTCGGCGATCTCATGCTGGACGAATTCGTCTATGGCGAAGTGTCGCGGATCTCGCCGGAAGCACCGGCGCCCGTGATCGCGGTCCAGCGCTCCGAGACCAATATCGGCGGCGCCGGCAACGTCGCACGCAACATCGCAAGTCTGGGCGCGCGCTGCACCTTCATTGGTCTTATCGGTGACGATGACGCCGGCAAGGTGTTGAAGGTCGCGCTGGGGCGGGAAAGCCGGATCGAAAGCGTGCTGGTTTGCGACTCCGAACGGCCGACGACCCGAAAGGTGCGTTTCGTCTCCGAGCATTTCTCCAGCCATATGCTGCGCGCGGACTGGGAATTGGCCGCGCCGGCTTCCGCCGAGATCGAGCAGAAATTGATCGACGCCATCCTGCCAAAGTTGCCGCGCGCCGATATCGTCCTGCTGTCCGACTATGCCAAGGGCGTGCTGACGGCGCGGGTGATCCGCAACGTCATCGACGCCGCGCGCAAGCTCGGCAAGCGCGTGATCGTCGATCCCAAAAGCGCCAATCTTGCGATTTATCGCGGCGCGACGCTGCTCAAGCCCAATCGCAAGGAGTTCGCCGAAGCGACCCGCAGCCGCGCCGACAGCGAGGCCAGCATCGCGGATGCCGCGCGGGACGCCATGACGCTTGCCGATTGCGAGGCAATCCTGGTGACCCAGAGCGAACTCGGAATGACGCTGGCGCACCGTGGCGGCGAGCCCATCCATGTGCCGGCCCATCCGGTCAAGGTGCGTGACGGCTCAGGCGCGGGAGACACGGTCGCCGCGGCACTCGCGGTCGCGCTCGCAGCTGGCGCCGACTGGGAGACGGCGCTTCGGATGGCGAATGCCGCCGCGGCGGTCGCGGTCAGTAAAAAGGGTACCGCCATCGTGACTTCGGCGGAATTACGGCGAATGATTCTGCCGCACGCTTATCTCGCGGCTGAAGAGAAGATCATCGCGACCAGCGACGATCTCGACGTGCATCTTCAGAATTGGCGCGAGCAGGACCAGCGGGTCGGATTCACCAATGGCTGTTTCGATATTCTGCATCCCGGCCACGTCAAGGTGCTGACGGCGGCGCGCGGCGCCTGTGACCGGTTGATTGTCGGACTGAACAGCGATGCCTCGGTGAAGCGGCTGAAGGGCGAGGGTCGTCCGGTTCAGGACGAGCGCGCCCGCGCGGAAGTGCTGGCAGCACTTGAGGCGGTTGATCTCGTCGTTATCTTTAATGAAGACACGCCGATCAGGTTGATCACGCAGATCAAGCCGAGCGTGCTGGTGAAGGGCGGGGACTATAGCCGCGTGGAGGTGGTTGGCCACGAGATCGTCGAAGCCAGCGGGGGCGAAGTGCTGCTGGTCGAAATCCTGCCCGGCTTCAGTACGACCTCACTGGTCGAGCGCGCCCGCGAAGGCAAGACGTGAGCGCGCCCGCGGCGACTTCCCCGGTATTGCTGGTGTTGCGGCTCCGGCGGGATCCGGCGGTCCGGGCCAGCGACGGCGGATATCTTCGCGGTGCGGATCGCCAGCCATGACGGCTGGTACGCGCAGCGAAGATGAGCTAATAGCGGACTCCGAAAGTTATGCGAATTCAGGTCTGGCTGATCGGTAAATTGATACGTTTTTCACAATTGACATTGCGTAACTTTCTGATTGCGACGCATGACGCGCTTGCAACCGCGCTTGCGTTGTTTGCGAGCTTCTATCTGCGTTTCGAAGGCGACATGTTCTGGGATCGCATGCCGCTGCTGCTGCGCATCCTGCCCTGGTTTGTCGCCTTCAGCATACCCGTCTGCTACGCCTTCAAGCTCACCACCACCAAATGGCGTTTCATTTCGCTTCCGGATGCCCTGAACATCCTGCGCGCGGCCTCCGTGCTGACGCTCGCGCTGCTGGTGCTCGATTATATTTTTGTCAGGCCGAATGTATACGGCCCCTTCTTTCTCGGCAGGATCACCATCGTCCTCTACTGGTTTCTCGAAGTATTTTGCCTGAGCGCCTTGCGCTTTGCCTACCGCTATTTTCGATACACTAGGACGCGCCATCATGCCCGCGCCGAGGATGCTTCATCGACACTGCTGGTCGGCCGTACCGCCGATGCGGAGATCGTCCTGCGTGCAATCGAAAACGGCGCCGTCAAGCGGCTGTGGCCGGTCGGTGTGCTGTCGCCATCGCCCGCTGACCGGGGTCAGTTGATACGAAACGTTTCGGTGCTTGGCGGGGTGGATGACATCGAGACGGTGATCCGCGATTTTGCCAGACGCGAAAAGCCCGTCAAACGCGTGGTCATGATGCCGTCGGCTTTCGAACCGGAAGCGCATCCTGAATCTGTTTTGATGCGCGCGCGTCGGCTGGGCCTGATCGTCAGCCGCCTGCCGTCGCTGGAGAGCGGGGCTGCGCCGCGGTTGACGACGGTTGCCGTCGAGGACCTGCTGCTGCGTGCAAGCGAAAAAATCGATTACGCACGCCTCGAAGCCCTGGTGAACAACAAGGCGGTGATCGTCACCGGCGGCGGCGGTTCAATCGGTTCGGAGATTTGCGAGCGCGTGGCGACATTCGGCGCCGCACGATTGCTCATAATCGAGAATTCGGAGCCTGCGCTGTATGCGGTGACCGAGGCGCTTGCTGCGCGAGAGAGCAGCGCGGTTATCGAAGGACGGATCGCCGATATTCGCGATCGCGAACGCATTCTGCAGCTGATGAATGAGTTCAGGCCGGATATCGTGTTTCACGCCGCCGCTCTCAAGCACGTGCCGATTCTCGAACGCGACTGGAGCGAGAGCGTCAAGACCAACATCTTCGGGTCGATCAACGTCGCGGATGCGGCGCTCGCCGCGGGTGCTGAGGCGATGGTGATGATCTCGACCGACAAGGCCATCGAGCCGGTCTCGATGCTCGGCCTGACCAAACGGTTCGCCGAGATGTATTGCCAGGCGCTGGACCACGATCTGGCATCGAACTGGCACGGCACGCCGCGAATGCGGCTGATTTCCGTGAGGTTCGGCAACGTGCTGGCGTCGAACGGATCCGTGGTGCCGAAATTCAAGGCCCAGATCGACGCCGGCGGCCCGGTGACGGTTACGCACCCCGATATGGTCCGGTATTTCATGACGATCCGCGAGGCCTGCGACCTGGTGCTCACGGCCGCCACGCATGCCCTGACGCCGGCACATCCGGATGTTTCGGTTTACGTGCTCAACATGGGACAGCCCGTCAAGATCGTCGAGCTTGCCGAGCGGATGATCCGGCTGTCCGGCCTCGAGCCGGGGCAGGATATCGAGATCGTATTCACCGGCATGCGGCCGGGGGAACGACTGAACGAAATCCTGTTCGCAAGCGAGGAACCGGCCATCGAGACTGGCATTGCCGGAATCATGGCGGCCAAGCCCAATGAGCCACCGATGCAAGACTTGAGAAAGTGGATCGGAGCGCTCGAGCAGGCGATCGCCGGAGATGACCGGGCCACCATCAAGGCCGTTCTGAAGGACGCGGTACCCGAATTCGGCGTGATCAGGCCGGATGACATTTCCACGGTGCCCTCCGACTCACTTTTGCGATCCTAGCTTTCGAAGCTGAAAAATCCGCCTGAGCAGACGGAGGAAAAGCGCGGCGTCGACGACCGGCGCATTCAGATGCTGGCGCCGCGAGCGCAGACATTCCAGGTTTCCGCTGGCGGTGACCGCCCAGCTCTTGGTGCTGATGCCGCCCATCTGGAAGTCCACCATGACCCGCGGAATATATCGCACCCGGAAATTATTCAGCGCCAGCGCTCTCAGCATGTAGTCGTAATCCGCCGTGGTACGGTAACTCAGATCGTAATCTCCGACGCGTTGAGCGACTTCCCTGCGCATGTAGAAGGAGGGATGGGGCGGTCCCCAGCCGAGCTGATAGGCATAACGGCTGTACCTGCCCCCACGCCATGACCGCACCAGGCGCTTGGTGCGGTGGTCTGTCACCATTTTGATGTCGCCATAAACGATATCGCAATCGTTCATCGCGGCCGCGATATCCCCGAGAACATCAGCATCGTGGAAAGTATCGTCGGAATTCAGAAAGCCGACGGCGTCGCCGGCAAACAGATGCAGACCCTTGTTCATGGCGTCGAACACGCCATTGTCTTTCTCCGACAGAACCCGAATCTCGGCGGAGCCAAACGACTCGACAATTTTGATGGTAGCGTCATTGGACGCGCCATCGACCACCAGCATCTCCTTGTCGGGATGGGTTTGGCCGAGAAACGATTCGATCGTCGATGCAATCGTTGCTTGCGAATTATAGGTGGCGGTAACGACACTGATCTTCATTTGTTGTTCCGTCAGAATATTCTTCAATCCGCACTGCCATGCGTTGTACCGACAGGAAGATAGTCTGTCATCTCTGTCGGGAGCAGAATCAGCCAAATCAGGCCAGGCAGCGTCGTTCGTGCGCCGCGACGATGGGGCTGGAATTGCGGCTGTACGGCACTATAAGGTCCGGGCCGGTCGAAGGGACCCGAACCCCAGGCAACCTTCCCGGCGGGGATAGTTTCGATATGATGCCAATCGGCCGCTCATGATGTTTTGGTTCATCGCTATATTGGCGGCGCTGTCGCTGTTTGGCGGGCTGATCTATCGGCACCTGTGGATTCGCTTCAAGGGGATCGAACAGACGCCGACAGGCTATGGCGGGTTGCTGGCGATATTTCTGCTCTGTGGCGCCATCTACCTGCGCGTACCTGCCGACCTGGTCCGGTGTTGCGCTTTCGTGGCGTTGGCTGCGGTGATCTATTGGTGCGACGACGTTCTTGGTCTCTCCAGAAGGCATCGAGTCGTGATCCAGTTCGGATCGGGGTTTGCCGTTTGCTGGTTGGTATTGGCAGGCAGCAGGTTGGGTGTGCCGGCGTTGATCGGCTGCGGCCTTGCGGCCGGCTTGCTCAACGTCCTGCTGACCAACGCGGTCAATTTCAGCGACGGCGCCGACCTCAATGTGGCGGCTTTGATTGTTCTTACCGTCGCGACCATCCTGCTGATCGGGCCGGATGCCGCGTTCATGCGGCCGAGCGCGATCATTATTCTGGCATTCGTGCTGCCATTTGCGCTGCTCAATTGCCGCCCCAGGACGATTTATTTCGGCGACGCCGGCTGCTTCGTGTTTGCAAGTTTTCTCACCATCATGACCGTTTGCTATTTCAGAAACGGCGCCGATACGGCCGCATTCGCGGCGATCCCCTTGGCGCTGCCGGTCTACGATGCCTGCTATGTGGTGGTCTGGCGCGTCAGGAACAAGGAAGATATTCTGAGCCGGAATTACCTGCATCTCTACCAAAAACTGCAGATCAAATACCGCAATTTCGGATATCTGCTGCCGCAGCCGCTGAACATCCTGCTGGTCGCCGCGGTTGCCCTGATGTTGCAGAGCCTGGGCTTACAGGCTTTGTTCGCGGTGACGCTCGCCATGCTGCTGGCGACGCCGGTGTTTCACACGCTCTATCGCAGGCTGGTTTTGTGAAAAAGCGTTTTCAAGCGAAGCGGGTACCGGTTCGCGTCAGGAAAACGCGTAAAAGAAAAAGCTAATATCCAATGACCAACGATCGGTTTCGGAAATTTTGCATCGTCGGCGTGGGCGGCCACGCGCGGACCAAATTGATTCCGGCGATTGAGGCCAACGGACAGTCGGTTACGGCCGTCGTTTCAAGCCAGCCCGCGAAAAACTTTGCCGATGCCGCGGTTTTTGTCCGGCTCGAAGACGCGATCGAGCAGCTGTCGCGCGATACCGCCTTCTTTATCGCAACGCCGCCGGCGTTGCATTTCGCGCAGGCCAAACTGGTTCTGCAAAATGGTTTCGACCTTTTTCTGGAAAAGCCGGCCTTTGTGGCGCGTCGCGAAGCGGAGCAGGCCACAGCGCTCTGCGAGACGCAATCGGCCGTGCTGGTGGAAGCCTTCATGCACCGCTACACGCGGCTGTATTCGGAACTGCAGGGCGTCTGGGCCAAGTCGCGTGACCGCGTGCGCCGGATCGAGATCGCCTTTCTAATCGACAAAATGCCGTCAGGCACCTTCCGCTCGGAGCCGCAGATCGCTTCCTCGACCCTTTACGACATTGGCTGCTACCCGGTGTCACTGTTGGCCGATATCGGGCTTGGCGATGCCGAGCTCAAAGTGTCCGGGGTGCAATTCGCCGGAAATCCGGACAAAACGCGGATCCGCATCGAAGGCACGGCCGACGGGATCGCCATCGATTTCGACATCGGTGTCGGCGAAGCTTACTCGAATTCGGTTTGCCTGCATCTAAGCGATGGCGAGACGATCGAATTTGCGCCGTTCTTCTACGGACGAACGGCTGATCGGGCGATCACCACTTCTGCGAGCGGAAAATCCGCGACCCGGACTTTGCATGATGAAAACGCCTTCGAGGTCATGCTGGCCCGGCCCCGCAGCGCCTGGTTGCGCGATCAGGCCGAGCGCTGCAGCCAAATGATCGAGGTTGCAGGCCGGCTGGAAGGCCTTGCCAACGAGGTCGCAGCGGTTCCTTTAGCTGCCTCCTAAGTATTTGATTTATATCATAAATGCTTCACGCGGGGGGCCGGCCGTCAACTGCGCTGCCAGCGATTTCGGCGGTTGGCTTGGGCGGCAGGATCAAGTAAGACCAGCAAAACTCGATCGGTCATGAGGAACTGGCTGAAATGGCGCTGCCCACAAAATCGGCCCTGATTCCAAACATCCAGCGCGACGCGGACGCGCGCGGCGGCATCCTGTCGATCGTGGATGAGCCGGTAAGGAACGTGTCGATCATCACCTGCACCGCGGGCGCGATAAGGTCCAACCATTATCATCACACCGACTGGCATTTGATGTATGTGCTGGAAGGCCAGATCGATTACTTTTTCAGGGATATCGACACCTCCGAGATCAAATATATCTGCGTCAGGAAGGGCGAGAATATCTTTACCCCGCCGAAAGAGCTTCACGCGACCTATTTCCCGGTGCAGACGGTGTTGATCGTCAGCAGCAAAAATCCACGCGACCGGGAGACCTACGAGCGAGACACGGTGCGCGAAACTCTGGTGGATGCCGGCAATCTCAGGGAAATGCTGGCGAGATATTCCTGATGGCGCAGGCGCGAAGGATCTTCGCTTGCCGGCTGTGCGCGGCGACCGATCCGCATGAGATCATCGATTTCGGCGCGGTCCCGCTTGGAAACAATCTTCAGGAGACGGCTTTATCCGCCCGCGCCGCGGCGCGCTACCCGCTTGAGCTAAATCGCTGCGGCCAATGTGGCCATTTTCAGCTTGGCCACGCGGTCGCCCCTGAGGAACTCTACGCCACCAACTACACTTATCTGAGCGGGATCGGGCCGAGCTTCATCAGGCATTTTGACGCCTACGCCGATTGGGTGGTCGCGACCTGCGATGTGCCGAAAGACGCGCTCGTCGTCGATGTCGGATCCAATGACGGAACCTGCCTCAAGGCATTCCGTGCCCGCGGTTTCAGGGTGTGCGGCGTCGATCCGGCGGCACTGCCGGCGAAGATTGCCAACGAAAGCGGCATCGACACCATCAATGCCTTTTTCGATTCAGCCGTGGTCGGGCGGATCAAGGCGAAATATGGCGCCGCCGATTTCGTCACCAGCCATAACGTTCTGGCCCATGTCGACGATCTCGCGGCGACATTCGCCGACATCTGTGAGCTGCTCAAGCCAGACGGCCGTTTTTGTTTTGAGGTCGGCTATTTCAGGGAGGTGCTGAAGAACGATCTCTTCGACACCATCTATCACGAGCATCTGGATTACCATCATGCCGCGCCCCTGGTGCGCCACCTGACGGCGGTTGGATTCGCAATCGAGGATATCGGCGTGAACCCGGTCCAGGGAGGGTCCCTCCGCCTGCTGTGCCGCAAGACGGCGACGCGCAAGGTATCGGCATCCGCGCAGGCCTTCCTCGCCGCTGAACGGGATTCGATCCTGAACGACGCCAATTATCTGAAGAACTGGCGCCATGAAATCGATGCCAGGATGGCGCGCTTCAAGGCCATGCTGCGCCAGCGGGCCGGAGAGAAACGTTCGATCGCCGGGTTTGGCGCTCCCACCAAGGCGACGCTGCTGATGCAGATGGCCGATATCGGCAGTGAGGATATCGCCTATGTCGCTGAGGACAACGTGCTAAAGGCGGGGCGGTATTTGCCCGGCACCGGCGTGCCGATACTGCTAACCTCGCATTTGCTGTCGAATCCTCCGGACGTGCTGGTCATTTTTGCCTGGAATTTCGCCGATGATATCATCGGCAAAATTCGCGGGAAACTCGCCAAGCCGGTCGAGGTGGTCATTCCGTTGCCGGAGGCAAAGACTGTTCAGCTATGATGAACCCCAAGAAACTGGTGGTGATCGCGCCGCACCCCGACGATGAAACGCTGGGCTGCGGCGGCACCATCGCCCGTTTTGCCGCTTCCGGCACCGAAGTATCCGTGCTGGTGGTTTCCGGTCATCTGCCGCCGATCTACGACCGGCGGGCGTTCGAGAGCACCCATCGCGAAGCGTTGGCGGCGTTCGAGATCATGGGCGTGGCGCGGTCGGATTTTCTGAAAATTCCGGCGACGCAGGTTCGCGACGTGCCGGTGGCCGAATTGAACGGCAAGATCGATGGATTCATTCGCAAGCAGGCGCCGGACATGGTGCTGCTGCCTTTTCCCGATCGGCATATCGATCATCGTGTTATCTTCGATGCCTGTGTCGTCGCTTGCCGGCCGGTGCATGCGGCGGCCCCGAAAATAGTTTTGGCCTACGAGACCCTGTCCGAAACCCATTGGAACGTGCCCGGCATCGAGCCGGTTTTCGCTCCGGAATTCTTCGTCGATACGACAGACTATATGACGAAGAAAACAGCCGCGCTGGCCTGCTATGCATCCCAGATCGACAATGCCCCGTCGCGGTCGGTGGAAGCCAGCATGGCGCTGGCGAAGTTTCGCGGCAGTCAAAACGGATGCGGTTACGCCGAAGCCTTCAAGGTGGTGCGTATCGTCGTCTGATTGCTTACTCCGGAACTTCGGGAACCCCGATCGGCGCCATGCCCTGTGCTGCCTTTTCGGCGCTGAAAATCCATACCAGACCGCCGAATGCGCCGACGATGAAGGCCACCGCGCCATACAGCAGCGAGACGTTGACGCCTTCATTCGCCATCAATCCGGCATATCCGAAGGCCAGCCCCATGGTGGCCTCGCGGACGCCCCAGCCGGCAATCGAGATCGGCAGCATGGTGATCAGCATCACCGGCGGGATCAGCTGAAAAATCTGGCCGAATCCCACCGGTGCTGCGATCGATTGCACCACGCACCAGGCGATGACGACGGCGAGAACGTGAACCAGCAACGACTGCACGGCGATTTTCGGCCCATGCTCGCGGCTGAACATCACCCGGTTGGCGATTTCAGAGCAGGCGTGAAGATGGTGCATTCCCCACAAACGCTGCAGCCAGGGCCAACGCAGTCGCCCGAGAATCAGAAATCCGGCGCCGCCCGCCAGCGCCGCCAGATCGACAAACAGCAGCGCCGCCCGGCCATCGGGATCGCCGATCAGGCGATAACTCCAGGGCAGGCTCGCCACGATCATGACCGCAAGCGCGATCAGGCCGATGGCGCGGTCGACGAAGATGGAATAGGTCGCCGCGCGCCATCCGGCGCCGCTGCGCGCGACCAGCCAAAGCCGCACCGCATCGCCGCCGATCGAGGATGGCAGCGTCTGGTTGAAGAAGGCGCCGATTACATTGTAGTGCATCGCCTGCCTGGTCGTCAGCGGCGCACCACACTCCGCGCTGATTTCGCGCCATCGCAGGACGCCGACAAAAATCTGCAGGAATGTCACTGCAATCGCCAGACCAATCCAGCCCAGGCTCGCAATATCGATGCGTGAGGCAAGCTCGGAAAGATTGACCTTGCGCAGCGAAAAATAAAGCAGCGCCGCGGAGATCAATATCTTTGTCGTCGAAAGCAGGATCCGGCGCATGTCGCCCGCGCTCGTCAGGTTTGAGAAGGGTGCAAAAACAGCGCAACTCGACGCCGCGCCGCCTTGGTATGGTTTTAAAGCTAATCTGGCAATAGCGGCTTCACTCTGATTTAACCGGCTGAAATAAGACCGAACCCTGTCTTTTTATTTGAGCATGATCTCCGGCGAACGCTACGCGTCTGTCCCGAGGGAACCAATTTTCACTTTTCCGGATCGAGCCCCAAACGGGTATTGCGGCGCCCTCGATGCGGCGGGTAAAGAGGCCCGGACCGGTGCGGCGAAGCCGAACCGGCGCCGTCTTGGGGATATGATGTCGGATCAGACAATATTGGTCACGGGTGCCGCGGGTTTCATCGGCTTTCACACCGCCCGCCGGTTGTTGGCCGAAGGCCGCAATGTTGTCGGTCTGGACAATCTGAACTGTTACTATGACCCGGCGTTGAAGCAGGCGCGGCTGGATATCCTGCGCCAGGCTTCACGTTTCAGTTTCGTGCAGACCGATCTTGCAGATCGTGCGTCGATGGATCGGTTGTTTGCAAAACACCGGTTCCCGGCGGTAATCCATCTTGCGGCACAGGCCGGCGTGCGCCATTCGATCGATAACCCCCATGCCTACGCCGACGCCAATCTCGAGGGCTTTCTCAATGTCCTGGAAGGGTGTCGGCATCATCAATGCCGTCATCTCATCTATGCGTCGTCATCTTCGGTATATGGCGCCAACACCAAGCTGCCGTTTTCGGTAAAGGACAACGTCGATCGTCCGATCAGCCTGTATGCCGCGACTAAAAAGGCCAACGAATTGATGGCCCATTGCTATAGCCATCTTTATCGTGTCCCGACCACCGGACTGAGGTTTTTTACGGTTTATGGGCCATGGGGGCGGCCGGATATGGCGATCTTTCTGTTCACAAGGGCGATCATTGCCGGTGAGCCGATCAAGCTTTTTAACCATGGCAAGATGCGCCGCGACTTCACCTATGTCGATGACGTCGCGCGTGTCATACTACCGCTGTTGGATCACGTTCCGCAGGGCGATGCTCAGGCGGCCGGCGCGCCGGCACGGATTTATAATGTCGGCAACCACCGTCCGGAGCAGCTCATGCATGTCGTGGCGGTTCTTGAAAAAGAGCTCGGTGTTGAGGCGGTGAAAGAGATGCTGCCGATGCAGCCCGGAGACGTCATGGAAACCTTTGCCGATATCGACGATCTGGCACGCGATGTCGGATTTGCCCCGCGGACGTCGATCGAAGACGGTATCCGCGGCTTTGTGGCATGGTATCGCGACCACTACGGTTTGACGGCGAAAGTTTGAGGCCTCGATGAGTGTACGAATTATTCCACTGATCATGTGCGGTGGCTCCGGAACACGGTTGTGGCCGGCGTCGCGCGAAGGGCGCCCGAAGCAATTCCTCCCTTTGTTCGGGCCCCGTTCGACATTTCAGGATACGCTGCTGCGGGTGTCGGACGCAGCACTGTTCGAACGTCCGATCGTCATCACCAATGCGGCGTATCGCTTCATGGTGCTTGAACAACTTGCCGAGATCGGACTTGAGGCGGATGTCCTGCTGGAGCCGATGCGGCGGGATTCCGGCCCGGCGATCGCGGCAGGATCGGTCTTCGCGCAAATCCGTGACCGCGAGGCGATCGTGCTGGCGCTTGCCGCAGATCACGTGGTGCGTGATGTCGATGCTTTTGTCGCTGCCTGCCGCCAGGGTCTGGTTGCGACGGAAGAGGGGCGGATCGTGACTTTCGGCGTCGAGCCGGAACGTGCGGCCACCGGGTACGGCTATATCAGCCCCGGCGAGATCATTTCCGGCGAGGTCCGTTCGGTTGTGAAGTTCGTCGAAAAGCCCGACGCTGCGACGGCCGCGAATTATGTCACGGCCGGCTACCTCTGGAACAGCGGCAACTTCATGTTTCGCGCTTCCGTGCTGCTCGATGAATACCGCAACGTCGATGCAAAAAGCGTCGAGGCCGTCACCGGTTCGGTGATCGAGGCCGGCCGCGATCTCGGATTTGTGACGCTGAAACCGGATGCATTCGCCGCGGCCAAAGCCATCTCGATCGACTATGCCGTGATGGAAAAGACCGCGCGCGCCGCCGTGGTGCCGGTAGCATGCGGCTGGTCCGATGTCGGCTCCTGGCGCGCGGTATGGGAATTGTCGGACAAGGATGGGCAGGGCAACGCCGTGCAGGGCACAGCCGTGTTCGAGGATTCACGCAACTGCAACGTTTCGAGCGACCGGGCGCTGGTCGCGCTGGAAGGCGTCGATGATCTGGTGGTGGTGGCGACGCAGGACGCCGTGCTGGTGTCGCGCCAGAAAGACGCCAACGGATTGAAGCGTCTGGTCGCGAAGCTGAAAACCGTCGCGCCTGCGGTCGCCGAGGATCATATCAGGGTTCACCGGCCCTGGGGTTCGTATCAATCGGTCGACAATGGCGATCGCCATCAGGTCAAGCGCATCGTCGTCAAGCCGGGGGGACGGCTGTCGCTGCAGAAACATCACCATCGCGCCGAGCACTGGATCGTGGTGCGTGGTGCGGCGCGTGTGACCGTCAACGAACTGGTCAAGACCGTGCACGAGAACGAATCGATCTATATCCCGATCGGTGCGATCCACCGACTGGAGAATCCCGGCAAAATCTTGCTAGAGCTGATTGAAGTTCAGACCGGGAGCTATCTCGGCGAGGACGACATCATCCGCATCGAGGACGATTATCGTCGAACATGACCTTTCTATCGTGTCGCAGGCCAGCCTCCAATGGCTTCTCAGCACCCCCGAGGCTTCTGCTCAATTCATCGTTTTCGGAGGTATGAGGGTATCGAGAACATTCGACATCAAGTTAGCGTTCTTTGACCCCCGCAATAGCTCCAACTGGCTACTGCTAATATTTGCCAAGGGTCGCGGTCCTGCGCTTTGTCAGACTATCGCGTTCGATCTCCAGAGAGATACGACGCCTGTTTATCTCTCTCAGTAACAGGACACGCCGTGTTTGTGCAGACTGTATCAGGTTATCGAACATGACGAATAACTCGCGGGCCTGGATCAACACTTCGGCATCGAGCGATGCTTCATCTATGCCTTCCGCAATTAGTCTGGATTCAATTTCGCCGCCCGCGATTGGGTCACTGCGCCATTGTTCAGCATTTTGTTTGGTTCGGTCTCGTGCAGACTGCATGAACGCTTGCGGGATACCTGCAAGATCAATCCGTTGCAGCATGGCTTCGATCGCGTCCTGACGGCGGACTTGCAGCATTTTTTGCCGTAATGTCCGGTAGCGCACGATATCCCATGAAAGTTCAACCAGATCCGACGCCCACAGCCATTCGATGCCCGACTGTGGCTCGATCTCTCCCACGATCACGTCACGAAGCGATTCGTAATCGTTCAAGCTTTCACCGGGTAGCAAAAAAGCCGGTTGGAGCAGGCGTTGAAACAGCGAAGGAACGGTGATCTGCAGGGCGCTAGAACGCCCCGTTTGATGATCGTAGCCTGTCAAGATTGCACCGGCGAATTAGTGGGATCGGCAACATATGCTTGACCGTTCCGAGCTGCAGACGGGGCAAGGTGAACAGGGCTTGCTTCCCAGAGCTCCCTTGCTTTGTCGAGTGGTAGTATCCTCAGATTGGCCCACCATGCCATTTCGTTGCCATGACGATGCAGCTCGTTATGGTGGTCGCGGCAAACTGGTACGGTGAATTCGTCGCTTACCTTGCTGCCTAACGCCCTGGCCTGGGCAAATTTCACATGGTGTGCATCGCTTGGTTGCCGTTGGCAGACTATGCAAGGCTGTGCCCGGACATGGGCCAAATGAGTCTTGCTCCGCCGACGGAGTGACTTTCTCAACGGGATTACGGCGCTCTCAGTACTGCGACCGAGGTCAACTTTCTCTTCTGCATGTGAATCGTCCACGCCAACCGCCGTGCGGTCATCTGTATCCTTTGGCTCGGTCATGCCCGAGACTCTCTCAAGGATGGCTCGGTATGTGGCTTCGACCATCCTTGCGTCATCTGCCGTCAATGTATTTTTGGCGGGCAGCCTTCGTTGCGCCCATGGGACCAGCATATTCTCCGTGCCGGGGCTGTTGAGCTCAGCGATCAGCACATCCCGTAGCCTTCCGGACTCGGCGGCGGACAGCTGCGGCGGTTTGTGTACAGTCACTCTGAGTGGGACCTTAAGCGAGGCTGCTTGGTCGGTTTCTCGCGATGGCGTGGGAGGCCCGATCGGCGTGTCCGGCGCATCGAGATCGTCCTCTCCGGCGATGCCCACCAAGGCAAACAACGCATAGCGCCGAGCATAGGTGAGGGATGTTCCCATGCGATGAGGTGCCGCGGTTTCGCTCGACGAGCAGACCGGCCAGTCCGACGAGATCCATTCCCCGGATGCGTGCGCCAACAGGGTCGTAAGATGGATTTGTCCGTTCGGGTCGGTGCTTGTTGTCTGAACGGTCGCAATTTCGTGCCGGCCTAAGCCTTTGCGAACGATCTCGAGACCACTGGCCAACGAAGCATAGCGGAACGTTCGATCAGCCTCACGTGGGAACGGTGACCGGATCGTGGCGCAAAGCGTTTTTTCGGGGTTATCGAGCTCGCTTTGGGCTTTGGCCAGCGCCGCCGCGCCACCCTCAACAACCTGAATCACTCGAACTCGTAAATCGTTCGAATACCCCA
>Ga0116129_1001061_pt1 | contig 15669 bp, 15 predicted proteins | sample June2015DPH_17_2_FD_89732 | JGI IMG/M metagenome (GOLD analysis project Ga0116129, IMG submission 89732) | Peatland microbial communities from SPRUCE experiment site at the Marcell Experimental Forest, Minnesota, USA - June2015DPH_17_10 | ecosystem: Environmental > Terrestrial > Soil > Wetlands...
CGGAGAGATAATTGCTTGCGCTACCACTGCTCCGGTGTCGATGCCGGGATCGACGACGTGAACCGTCACGCCACATCGTTCCGGGTCATTGTTCAGCAAAGCCCAATAGGCCCCATGCGCGCCACGATATTTGGGAGTGATGCCGGCATGCGTATTGAGGAAAGTGGCAGAAGTTGATTCCAGCACGTTTCGTTTAATAATCCGCGTCCCGTTGACGACGATTACCTTCGGCGAAGCGGCGCGGATTGCGGTTATCGTTTCTTCGGCATTGACGCTGGAGACACGCTGCAGAAATTGCTCGGGAATCGGCGTGTCGACGAGACCATGCTCTAGCGCGATCTCCTGCAATCGTGCTCTGGCAGAATACGACAGTAGCGATCGAACGGCTGTCATGAACAGCAATTGCGACAACGTTGAACGCCATCCGAGCTTGCGAACCCGGTTTCGCAGCAATACCGCCCTTGATACCGGGTTTTCAACGAAGGCCGGGAACGGCCCGAACCGTTCGGCGAGTCGCCTATAAACGATCCGCGTACTTGAACCCGGGCCGCCGAGGAGGAGGAGAAGGGGGCCGGTCATGCAAAATCATCCATACGAGACGACCGCATGCCGTGCGATTCTCGCGCTTGCGCGAAATGATCGAGGATTGCCTTCAAAAACCCGATATTTTCCGTCAGATTGCGTCCGAAATTGTGCGGATGCCACCACAGATGAAAGATACCCTGCTGCAACGCCGCCGCATTGATCGCACTTTTGATTCGGGACAGGCGCAATTTGTCGAAGGAGCCGAGCGATGGTGAGAAAGGACGGAGAAACCGGCTTGAGGCAATCTCAGTCAGTCCTGCAATTTGCCTCGGATGCTGGACATGATTGCCGCTGACATCGACGTACTGATCCACGAGCCGGCATGCACGGCGCAGCTTGGATTGTTGCTTGCCATTTGTCGGCCGGTAGATCCATGATTTTTCATTGCCGCGAAATGTCCTGAGTCCGGCGTTATGGGCGATGGCAAGATGCTCCGGCGCATACTGATTTCGCGGAAACACGATGCTCTTTAGCTCGATTCCCCGCCGCCGCGCGACCGCAATGGCGGCCTCTATGTCCACGGTAAATTGATCCGGCGTTTGGCCTTCTTCGAGGCAGTAATAATGCGAGAACGTGTGGGTCGCTATCTCCTGACCCGAGCATGATTGGATCGTCTTGAGAAGGCCGAAGCCAAAGTAATGGGGATCGCCGGTTTCATCGTAGCCAATTTCGTCTAGATAAGCGTAGTTCGACAGGGCGCCTTGCAAATAGCCGGGCCGCAAAGCCGGCAGGCTCGCCATCAGGTCGTCTCGCGTTTCACAGAAAAGGAATCCAACCGTTGCCCATGTGGCACGAATTCCGTATCGATCAAAAAGATCCAGCAGCGCCGGGATAGCCTGTCGGACACCACGCACGTTCTCGCCGTATTGCGCAACGCTGAGATGGTCCCGTACCCCCCACATCAGTTCGAAGTCGAGCGAAACCACGAAGTGCGATTGCTGATCCACTTGGCGTCCTCAGGGGTTTTTGGGACAGGAGTTCAGCGGGTGCAAATAAAGGCGTTCATGAGCATCGACCATGGCGTCGACCGCAGTGCTTCGAAGGAAGCGGACAAATACGCGCATATGCCTCATCCTTCAATCGACCTGAGCAGCCCTCAGCTTACTAACGACGACCACACACCAAATCAAGATGATGCCGAGAACGAGAAAGATGAGCGGATGTATCGAAACCGGCACTCGAATTTCGTATACGCGCCCATTGAAGCGGGGATCTGAATTGTCCGACGTGGAGAAAATCAGCGTATTTCGTCGCCAGACGACATACAGCCCCCGGCCCAACTCCATCACCGCGTTGTCCGTCGCTTGAACGTCGGACAATGCTTTGCCGTCCTCCAGCAAGAGCAGATTGCTTCCGGAAGAAATCTGTGACGCAACGTCCGCGATGCGGAGCACTCCGCAAAATTCGGGGCTCGGGATTCGGACAGCGAATGCCTGCCCTGGGCCTTGCTGGATCGTGGCTGCGCCTGTGCCCAATCGTACCGTCATGTAGTGATCGAATCTGGCGATGACGGTCCAGCAACCGATAGTGAAAAAGATAAGCGCAGCGCCGGCGACGCACCTGACAGCCACAATTGAATGGGCGCCAACTTTCGCCGCGGTTTGCTTCGAAATCAGACCGGCGATCCCGATCGCAACAGGCACGATGAGACTTGGGAACAGAATGTCGTGACTGGTCATCAACACGGCAGTGGTAGCAAGCCCCAGCGGCAAGTCGATCGGATTGCGAACGCGGTAGAGCGTGAGGCCGATCAATAAAAGGGGTACCAGCCAGCCCAGATGACCGAATGCGACGGCGAACAAAAGGAAGGTATTGTGGGGTGCGATCGCGTGCGCAGTTGCCAGGCCGCGTCCGAAGAACGGACCCGTTTCGTAGACGATGAGCGCCCGCCACATGACAAGCGCCCGGTCCGCGACCGAGTTCTTCTCTCCTTCGTGCTCTTTGCCAATAGCCCTGATTTGGGCTTCAACCAGGGCGTCTTGAAGAGCGCGTTGCCGTTCTGCCTCCGCCCCGAACTCCATCGTTGTTTTGCCTTGCACAAGGACTGATTGCATGGCCGCGCGAACTGGCCGGCTTGCCTCTTCGAAAGCACTCACGGCGCCCGTCAATCCAGCAAAAGAATCGGATGCTGCGACCAAAAACCTGTCGTTGGTAAAGAACGCCGTAACAACCCAAATCAACAGACCAAAGCTTACCAGGATTATCCGACCTGATCTTGCCCAGGACAGGCGCGGACTGCCTTTGTCCCTGATCATCTGCCAAAGGGATGCCGCTCCGGTACCGCAACCAATGACAGCCGCGGCCAATAGAGTGGATCGGGAAAGCGTGACAAACATTGCCGCGCCAACCAGCAGGAGAAAAGGAATCAGCCAGCGTTTGGGCACTGCCCAATAGGCCGCGGCCGCTCCCAGAAGAAGCTCCGCCCCGGCGAGGTTGGAATTGATTGCCAGTCCCGCCGCCCGGCCGACGCTGTTGGTGAATCCGTCGGCAAAAAGAATGTCGAGCAGGCAAACCGCAGCGTTCAGCGCGGTGACCGACGCCGAAAATCGCAACAGCAGCAAAAACGAAGATCCGAGCGTGAGCACCGTGACGCAAATCAACATTATCATGGCGGCGATGAGATTTTTGCCTACCCAGTCCAGCGGATGGAGAAAAGTCAGAGCAATCGCTAAAAAGCCAATGAACAGAATTGGCAGGCTCTGTCGGCGTTTCGCCGGCTTAAGGTGATTGGCCCACGACATCGGGTGGGTATCGTCAATGGCTCGGGCGTGGATCTGGAGCATTTCAGCCCCGTGCCTCTGCCGACCGATCCTATCTGCCCTATGATCGCGAGGTTGCTGGCGGACAAGGGGGTTGCCGAATATCTGGCCGCTGCTCGGCAAGTGAAGGCGCTCCGCCCTCATGCCTCATTCCGATTGCTTGGACCCGCTGATCCAAATCCTGCGGCGTTTTCCCCCGGATTGCTGAATCAGGCAATATTGGAAGGCTCCATCGAATACCTCGGCGAGACTTCCGATGTGCGGCCGGCAATCGCGGCGTCGAGTATTTTTGTTTTACCGTCGTATCGTGAAGGTTTGCCACGCTCGACGCTGGAGGCAATGGCGATGGGCCGGCCTGTGATAACCACCGACACACCGGGCTGTCGCGAAACGGTTGAGGCGGGTGTCAATGGGTTGCTGGTTCCCGTTAAAAGCATTTCCCAACTGGTTGAAGCGATGTTGCGGTTGATTGATAATCCCGGCCTTCGTCAGCGCATGGGAGACGCCGGCCGAACGCTCGCACTTTCGCGTTTCGCTTCAAGGGACGTTGCGAAAAATGTCATTGATTTGCTTGGTCTTGAGGGCAGCGGCCAAAAGCCTGGTCCAACGGGTAGGGCTTATGAACCCGCTGAGCATAATCTTTCGCGTGAAAACGATCTATTGGCCAAGGATGCTGCATTGGCTCCCGAAATTATCTTCGGTCGTCAGTGAGTTCGCGCCGTGCGGTGAATTTTTGGCCTTCTCACCCGGACGACTAAACGCTCGACCGACAAACCGCCACCCACGTGGCGAAATCCAGACGCAAGCACAGTTGCTCTTGCGGGCCCTTGATGTGTGTCAATTGGTTTGCGTTCAAAATGGGAACGGAAATGAGCGCACGGGGAAGCGGCTTTCGAATCCCAATCCGGTGCCCGGCCCGGTGCGGTAATAACCATTATAAAATCCCCCGGCGGGGCAATAATTCGGGTCCTGAAACTCTCTGGGGTCGATCTTCCCGTAATAGCCTCGCTGAATATATCCGGTGCGCCAGCAACGACAGTCCTGATCGCAAACCAGCCGAACCCGATCGATGCTCGATGTTTGTTGCGATAGCGGGACAAACACATTGACGGGCGCGGCGCCGGCCCCGGTCGTTATCAAGGCCGCGGTTGCGGCGATGAAAAGTAGATGTGCGATGCTTTTCATGTTTCGTCCGTCGGAGCACAGCGAGCCAAAAATGCGGGGTACGAGAGCTAATCACAAAAAATCGCCGGGGCAAATTCATTTTCGTAAGGATTAACCGGTGCTCGCCGACCAAGACCAAGGCGGCGCGATGCGGTTTCGTCAGCACGCGCTTTCTTTTTGAGCGCTTGCTGCCCGAGTCATCAGACAGGCAGGTATGACCGGCGGTCGATCGAAGCCACGCGCCGTTGCCTCCGATTTCGACCGTTGGAAAAAAACGCGATGGACTGGCTTTTGCTCTTTCCTTGCGGCGTACTCGGCGACATGATGAAGCCGGCTTTGAGCGAAACGGAAAGACGAGATGAAATACGCCTTGATAGCGGCCGCCGCATTGTGTTTGGGCGCTACATTGACGACCCAAGCCTGGGCGGGCGGGCAGGGCACGGCATGCATAGCCAAAGTTCTGCATTCCGAGGAACTGCCTTATGCGTGGATGGGGTTCTGGCAGGCGAGGGTGACCCTGGAAGTGATCCCCCCAAGCGGCACGGCATTTATAGCGACACTGCAAAATTATGTGCCGTGGCAAAAGCCTGCCCCGCGGCGAGGCGAGACATTCAGCGTACGGTGCGACCCTGCCAATTCGCTGATTTATTGGTAGCCGATAGGCAACGATGCATGATTCCCGGCGGACAAGAACGGGAAGCTCCGGCCGTTGTCCGCCCTAACGCGGCGGCAACGGACTATCCGGCGAGCTGCTGCGTTTGAACATTTCGGGGATGTTGATCTTCATGCCGTTGCCCATGACAATGTCGCCGGGCTTCTGGGCCGCCGCGCAAGGGCCGAGCCATTTGCCTTCCATCGCCATGGTCATCTTGCCGCCCGGAATGTCTCCGCTCTGCGCCGTCACGGTCATTGTGTAGGCGCTGTCGAAGCTGCCGGTAACAACCGCGTGCGCCGTCGCGGACTTGCCGCCAATCGTGCAGGCGGAGTCGATCGTCATCGAATTGTCCGAGCTTTGCACCTCGCGCTGGGGGCAAGCCGCCGGGGCAAAGGGGCCCGCGCTCGACTGCATCATCTGGTCGGTGGCGGCGTCGATGCATTGCTGGATCAACTGCTCGGGAGCATTGCCGTCACCGATACGGGTCTTGACTTGCCACAAGCCCGGCTTGCGTGATGGCAAATCGGCCGCCGGCGCCGCCGTCGTGCAGATCAAGGCCAGAATCGAAGTCGCCATGACGAGTCGCATTAATTCCTCCTGGATTGGCAACCCGGTGAGTACCCGGCACCGGCCGCATAAATCAAGGATTGATCAGGCGGCTGGTTCCCGTCTCGAACGGGCCGGGGTCAATCCCCCGCGACGGCTGCTGGTCAAACGCGGCGGACAGGCTCAATTTGATATAGTCGGCAAACAGTTAGTCGTGATTCGTTCGCTAAGGCGTTGTAATGTATCGTCAACTATGGAAGGCACCGAGCTCAGCGGCCCGTGCTGCCCAATTCGTTGAACTTGGCGGCGGCGGCATGCGTTTTGATTTCGCCTTATTGTTCATTCTGGCTGTGCGTCGCGCTGCCGTCGCGGCCAAGGCCGTATCGCGAGGCGGGTCACGACGCGGCTTCCGCAGCGAGGCGGAAGCCCAGGCGGCCGGCAGACGCAAATCACAGCGATAAGGACTCCGGATGAACCTCGCTCAGGTCAAGCGATCTCCTGTTACACGGCTTTTGAATGTCCTGAGCCAACCCCAGCATCCCTATCGTCCTTCCACCCAAATATTTCTCGACCTGAACGTCGATCGGGTCGCGGACGATTTGCGGCTGGTCGCCCATGGCGGAGAGCGCGGCGCCGAAAACCGGCCGCCCGAGGACGCCCAGACGCTCGACGAGATAGAGCATCAAGCCGTCGAACTGATCGAAACCCACAAGCAGAGTTCCCACTCGATCTTTCTGGATCATCTTCACGTCTATGATGAGAGGCTGACGGCGCTCAACTTCGAAGAGCGGTTCGCGATTATTCAACAGGCTGCCCCCGAAGCTGTTGGCGAGTTTCGCGCCGAAGCGGCATTGGGTCGTGACGAGCTCTTCAGCCTGCGGCGAAGGCTCTACGATTCGGAAAGGGAGCGCGACCTGTTCCGCGCGCGTCACCGGATCGCCCGCCCGGCACGCCTGTCGAGCCCGGGAAAGAGTCTTTTGAAGATCGGAATTCTGGCGGTACTGTTTGTGATCGAGGTCGTTATCAACGGCAGCTTCCTTGCAAAGACCAATGCGCAAGGCTTGCTGGGGGGCGCCGTTCAGGCGGTAAGCTTCGCGGCGCTCAACATTATCGCGAGCTTCCTGTGCGGCCTCGTGCCGATTCGTCTCATCAACCGGCGCGGATTCTTTCTCAAGTTGCTGGGGCTGTTGTCGCTCGTCGCTTACCTGATCTTTGCGGCGGGCCTGAACCTCACCCTGGCGCATTTGCGCGAAACCCCGCTCACCATCAATGGCGATATCGGGCAAGAAGTCATGAGGCTGCTGCTCTCCTCTCCGTTGGTCCTGACCGATGTGAATTCATGGGTGTTTTTCGGGATTGGATTGATTTTTTCTCTGGTGGCGATGGCCGATGGGCTGCTTTTTACCGATCCGTATTTTGGCTATGGCTCGCTTGAGCGGCGATGCGACGAAGCTCGCAACCAATACACCGAAGGAAAGGCCGAATTGATCGAAAGGCTCCGCGAAATAAGGGATACAGCAACCGAAGCGATGAACACCGCAGCACGAGACCTGGCGGTCAGGCGCGGCGAGTTTGATTCCATCCTTCAGGCACGCAGCCGCCTCGTTCAACGTTTCAGCGAGCACCAGAACCACATCGAGCGGTCGTGCCGCGCACTGCTGACGATCTACCGGGAATCCAATCGCAAGGTGCGCGATACGCCCGCTCCGGCTTACTTCACCAAGCCCTACGCCATGGAACGCATCATCTATGTCAATCCGGATCGGGACGAGTCTGCGCGCGAACAGCTGCGGCAATCCATCCTTGAGACGCAAGGGGTCCTGAAGACCCAGATCAGGGCAATCCACGATGCTTTTGATGAGGCCGTACGCTCCTACCGCGAAATAGACGATCTTATCCCGGAGGTTAAGAGTGGGCCGACAGCTCAGAAGGCGTAGCCAATCGCGCGGCGAGGGCGCCGCAACCGGCGGCATCGTGTTGATATGCCTCGCGCTGTTGGCGATGGGAGGCCTTGCGACCTTCTATTTTTCCTTTCCTGAGAAACCGAAGCTCGATTCCGTCTCCTTGTGTCCGGTCGCCGGGCCGGAAGGTGTCACCGTCATCCTGGTGGACACCTCGGACGACTTGCCCGAACCGGCCAAGCGAGAGGTTCTCGTCCTGCTCAACGATCAGATCGCGGCCCTTCCTGCGTACTACAAACTCGACATCCGGGTGCTCGATATTGCGGCTGCGCGCAGCCGGTCGCTGTTTTCGAAATGCAACCCCGGTGACGGCGCCGGTTTGAGCGAGTGGACCGACAATCCACGTTTGGCCCGCAAGCGTTGGCTCGACGGCTTCCAGCAGCCCGCTCAAAATGCCGTGAACAACAGCCTCGCTTCGGCCAAAGCCAATAGCTCGCCGATCATGGCGGCAATTCAGGACATCGCCATCGATCAATTTTCCAGTGCTGCAGCGCAACCAATAGAGAAACGGTTGCTTATTATCTCGGATATGCTGGAATTCACGCGAGACTACAGCCAATATCCGGGCGCAGGAGATCTCTCATATGAACGTTTCAGACGTTCCGCGGCCTACCTGAAATTCCGGACGGATCTGCACGACGCCCGCGTGAAAATTGAGTACGTCAATCGAGAAAAGCCGAAGATCGATACGGTTCGCCACGTCGAATTCTGGAGCGAGTGGGTCAAGGACAATCGGGGAATCCTTGACGGCATTCAGCGATTGCAGGGGACGAACTGATGGCGGCAACCGATAAACTCCGCAGCGTCCCGACCGGGCTGTTAAACGGCCTGTTGTTCTTCGTCGCCGTGTTGTGTGGCGTCGGATATATCATCGTTTCCAAGCTTCAGGGCTTTGGCGCCTTCTATGTGACCGCGGTTCCAGTCGTGATCATGATTGTCTATGCGCTATTTCTCGGGTTGGCGCGTCTATTGCGCGTTCGCGACGATCAAGCGGGCGATAATCTTTACTACATGGGCTTCCTGTTCACGCTCACCAGCCTTGCCGTTTCGCTCTATCAATTTTCCGCGGACAAAGCGGCTGACCAGATCGTGCAGAATTTCGGCATTGCAATCGCGTCGACGATCGCCGGTATTTCACTGCGCATTTTTTTCAACCAGATGCGAAGAGACCCCGTTGAAGTCGAGCACACGGCCCGCCTGGAGCTCGCAGAGGCTTCGCGAAAGGTCAAACGCGAGTTGGAGTGCACCGTGCTCGAATTCGCGTATTTTCGCCGGGCGACCCAGCAATCGTTGACCGACGCGCTCGACGAGGTGAACACCTTGCTGAAGGAAGCCAGGGGCCGAATTATCGGCCAGCTCGACGAGTTCGCGGCGAGCGCCCGCAAGCCGCTCCACGATGCGTCGGAGAATTCCGTCAAGAATATCGAACAGTTCAATGACTGCATCGCCGAGATGCTGGAATCGGTTGCGAACCAGCTTGCCGTGGAGGGCGCCCTGCTTTCGAAAAGCACGACTGCAATTGTAAAATCAGTCGACGAGGTCGCTGCAAGGCTGGCCGCATTGCAGACGCCGGAACAGATCATAGAGATCAAACTGAACCCCATGGTTCAGGGGCTGTCGCGCGCCGTCAATACGTTCAGCAGCCACACCGAGGCGCAAGCCAGGGCCGTGAGCGCTAACCTGAAACAAACCCATCAGCTTGCGAGCGCGATTACATCGCTGCTGGCGGAGATCCGTGAAGCGGAGATGGCGCGGGTTCCCGTGACCTTGCCGATCGATGCCCTCGACATTTCTCCCTTGCAAACAGAGCCGGGCGGCCTCGACGGCAATCAATCTGCGCCGGAATTGTCCCGGATGGAAATGCGTGTTGATCCAGCCGAGCGGATTTCCTGATGGAAGGTAAAATTATCCAACAGTCGTTGTCATACCGTCGGGGCCTGGTTCTTGGCCTGACCATGGCTGAGATCATGATCTTGCTGGTCTTCTGTCTCCTGATCGCGATGGCGACGTTTTTGAAGGTCGAACAAACCAGACGGATAGCGGCAGAGCAGCAGGTTCGCACCGAACAAACGAGGGGCGCCGCCGATCGGAAACTGGTGGCAGTCTTGAAGGACGTTCCCGCGCTTTATGAGCGGGTCCTCGGCGCCGCGGGTTCCCGAGACAACAGCGCGATCAACGAATATTGGCGCGAGCTGGTCGAAAGCCGCGAGTTCGTTGCTGAATTGGAGACCGGCGGACTTTCGGAGAATCAGCTTCGCCAGCAACTCGTCGATGCAGCAGCACTCAAGTCCAGGGGAATAGATGTCGAGACGGCGATGCGCGACGCGGACGTCGTGGGAAGTATCCAGCGGGTCATGCCGCTTGCCGGGGACGTCACGGCATCACCCCAGAGCATCGCGGATGCCATCCAGCGGGGAATGAAGCAGAATCGAGATAATGAAGGCGGAGCCGGTCACCAATGGCCTCCCATCATCAACCTGAGCGAAGCTGCGGGTTATTATTTCAAGACCGGCAGTGCGGAACTGTCTCCGGAGTTTCGGGCAAATTTGATCGGTGTGACGTCGCAGCAAATCGCAACGCTGATCAAGCAGTTCGATGTCGATGTGATCGAAGTCGTCGGTCATACCGACGAGCAACCCTTGAGCACAAGGATATCGAACCTCGACCGGGACCTGGTGTCAGTCCTGAAAAATCAGACGGGAGTCGCCGGACTGTTGCCGGCCGACAACGCCGGGCTCGGGCTGGCGAGAGCGGTCTCGGTGGTGAGCGTGCTGCAGCAAGTCCCATCGCTTGCCGGGTACAAATTGATACCGTTGTCGGGCGCGCAGCTCGTCAACAACGACGAGACTCTCGATGTAACCGGGGTGCCCGCCGATATCCCGGCAAGGCGCAGGATCGAGATAAGGCTGCGGAAGTCTTCGCGATATCTTTCTCCGGCCGATACGCAACGCCGGCTGCAGCCGCACTGAGGGCACAACGCGTCTGGGTCCGAGCTCGCCACGGGTGGTATAGACTGTGATAAAAACACAACGCGCCCGTATAAAGATTTCATATTGCCTCATAAAACTATAATATTTAAAAGATAGTTTTTCTCTTTTAGCTCTGAATTACGTTCGAAATTGACGTGTTGTTGCTTTTGTATCACAGCCAAGGTGCCAGAATCCCTCTATGTTGCACAGCAATAGGGGTGTCTAGCAGGGGTTTTCCATGAAGAGGCTTGTTCTCGCGGTTTCGGTTCTCGGTATCAGCGCTGCCAGCGCTTTGGCTGCCGATCTTGCTCCTTATACCAAGGCGCCGGCGGTGCCCGCCGGGTATGATTGGTCCGGTATCTATATCGGCGTCAACGGTGGTTATGGCTCGGCTAACAATTGCTGGGATTTGAATACGCTCGGCACTACGTCGCTCCTTGGGGAGGGTTGCAGTAATGCTACCGGCGGCGTGGCAGGCGGTCAGTTCATGTACCGTTTTCAGGCCACCCGTAACCTGGTGTTCGGCATGGAAGCGCAGGGTGACTGGGCTGCTCTGAAGGGATCCAATGCAAGCAACATTTTGCCTGGAGTTATCAACCAGTCGAAGGTGGATGCGTTCGGTTTGTTCACCGGCCACTTCGGCTGGGCAGTGGACAATTCACTGTTTTACGCGAAGACCGGCATCGCGGTAACCGATAACCAGTTTACCGGACTGGCCGCGGGCACGGCGTTTGATCAGGGCACCCAAACCCGCCTTGGCTATGCGGCTGGTGTCGGCTACGAGTACGCTTTTGCGCGGAACTGGACGGCCGGGATTGAATATAACCACTTCTTCATGTTCCAGAGCGCCAATAACCTCAATCCCATTGCGTCAAACGGGTTTCGTGTCGACAGCATCCAGCAGAACATCGACCTTGTGACGGTGAAGGTGGACTACCACTTCGGCGGCCCGGTGGTTGCGAAGTATTGATTGACGTTTCTCTCCAGAAAAACTCAAGCCCCGGCATCGTCCGGGGCTTTTTTATCGGGGCGATCCGGCAGCGGTCGGTTTAATCCCGAACCCTGTTGCACGCCTGATCTGTCATCAGACTCACGTGCAAGGCTTTTGTTCAAAATTCAAAAGGCTTTTATTTCCGTCTCACTTCAAGGTTCCTGCGTCGGCGAAGGCGCCAGCACTGCTGGGCCGTTTTATTTACGCGCCTTCTCTTTGTGCTGCGACCTGGCTTTCCCTGAACGCGAAGCTGATTTATTATTAGGAACGTTCGAAACTCGCTGTGCGCGGCGAGTTCAAGAGGGAAGTAATGGTGATGAAACAGATGAACGCGGTCAAAGTTTTTGCGATTGCGGTTGCTGCAGCGGCATTGCTCTCGCCCGCGCATTCGCAAAGCATTGGCCAACAACAACTTCAGCAAGGAAAGGGCAGTGGCGGCAGGTCGCCATATCCCACCGACGATCACCCGAAGGTCGATGAGAAGGCGTACAAGGCTGCGCTCGATCGAATACCGGTACCTGACAAGAAGTATGATCCGTGGGGAATCGCACGCCCGGCCGAACCGGCGGCCGCCGGGAAAAAATAGAACTGAGCCAGGGTCCCGTTCGCGGCGTTTGTCCAGATCGCACGGGCGGTTGGCGCCCTGCGAATCGCCGGCTAACAGACGTGCTCGCCGGTGCGCAATCTCGCCATCGCCCTTTCGCTGAACGTATTGGGCTGTACCGGCATCATCTTTTTCATCGGCGGGGGAAACGTGAAATGCTCAACGAGAATCCCGCCCCATTTTCAGGCAAGGCCTAATCGGTTCAGCGTCAAATATTTTATTATTTTTATATTTCTTGGGCGGTTCTGAATGACAATAGTTTTTCAAACCGGGAAGGATAATGGCGCCCGGGCCGGCGTCACGCCCTGCGTGTCGTTGGGCGACAAGGCATCGTTGTGGTCCGTCGATCAACTCTCCAGCCGGGATTGGAGGCGATAGCCGACTCCCGACTCGGTAATGAGCAGACGCGGGTCGTTCGGATCGTGCTCGATTTTCTGTCTCAATTTGCGAACCAGAATTCGCAGGTATTGAATGTTGTCCCTCTGGTTTCCGGTCCAGATCTCCTTGAGCAGCTGATCGTGAGTGACCACGAGGCCAACATGCGTCGCCAGAATATGCATCAGACGATACTCTTTTCGAGTCAGCCTGATCTGCTGGTTGTCAAGCGAAACCGATCGAGTGACGAGGTCGACCGACAGGGGGCCCGCTACGACTACGGAACTCTCGGTCGAGCTTTTGAAATATCGGCGCAGTGCCGCTTCGGCGCGCGCCAGCAATTCGGCCATGCCGAATGGTTTGACCACATAGTCATCCGCCCCCAGCTTGAGAAGTCGAACTTTCTGCTCCTCGCTCGATTCAACCGAAAGGATGATAATTGGAACGTTCGACCATGACCGGATTCGCTCGAGCACTTCGCCGCCGTGCATGTCCGGCAAATCCAGATCGAGAACAATCAGGTCCGGCGCGTTAAATGTCGCGAGCTTCAGTCCTTCGGCCGCGTTCTCGGCCTCGTGAACCTCGAAGCCGTGGAGTTCGAAGCCGGCGCGAAGAAAGCGTCTTATCTTCGGCTCGTCATCGATCACGAGCACGACATTTACGGATTTACTCATTGGCAAGCGTCAAACTTGAGATTTCCCGGGAGGCGGGCAGGACGATTGACGCGGTCGTTCCGAATCCTTCTCCACGGCTGGAGATTTCAATGGTTCCGCCGTTTGCCCGGATGAAAGTGGATGCGATCCAGAAGCCCAGACCGGAACCGGGGACCGTGGCCAGATGGCGCTGGCTGCGAAACGTCCGCCGGCCCAGTTGGTACTGCTCGTCCCGTGTGATGCCGACGCCCTGATCGGATACCGACAAGACAACGCGCCCCGATTCGGCCCGCGCCACGACCGAAATCACCGAACCGGAGGGAGAGTATTTGGCGGCATTTTCAAGCAACTGTCCCAACGATTCCTCGATCAAGGCGGAATCGACGTTGATCAGCGGCAGGTCGTGATCGAACGAGATCCGGACGCGGTGTTCCGCCACCCGCCGCGATCTGAGTTTCACTGCCGCATTGACGATGTCCTTCGGATCGGCCCATTCACGCCGCGGCTCAACGCTGCTGGTGGTCACGCGGGCTGCATTGACGAGGTTTTGAATGAAGCCGTCGAGCTTTTGCACTTCGTCGGTTATTGCCTCGATCAGCGAACGAAGGCGGTCGTCTTGCCGAATCGCCGGCGCCGATCCCAGAACGCTGGCGGAGCCCTGGATAGCTGCCAGCGGCGAGCGCAGTTCATGCGACAGCATTCCGTGCAGCGCATCTTTCAAGAGTTGCGCCTGCAACTGTAGCTTGGCCTCGTCCATCGCTTTTCCAATGTCGAGACGCTGCAAGGTGAGCGATGCTTCTTCGAGAATGGCCTCGACCCGGCGGGTCTTGGTCTGAATGGATGCGGGTGAACCACTTCCGATATTGACGGCGATGACACCGTGAACGGCTGTCTCGGCATGCACCGCCCGGAGCAGCCAAACGCTTTGGCTCGGTTCATCGAAGATCGTGAAGGCGGGAAGTTCAATGTTGGCGATCATCGACGCAACCCTCTCTTCGACTTCCCTGGGCGCGGCGCCGATGTTGGGCGTTTCGAACTGCCCATCGGCTTTGGCCACGAAGAAGACGGCTTGCTGTCCGAGGGTTTGGGCAAGATAGTTCTGAATGGCGGAAATCAGATCCGGGATCGTGAAACAGGCCGCCAGTCTCCGGGAGAATTCATAGAGATACTGAAGCTCTGTCTCGCGCTGTCGCAGCGCCTCCTTTTCGTTTCGCAAGCGGGAAGCCAGATTGCTGCTGACGACCGCGACAAACAGAAACAGCAGCAGATGGATCGCATCCTGGGGATCGTCGATGCTGAGGGTGTAAATTGGGGGAAGAAAAAAAAAGTCCACCGCCGCGGTACCGGCGACCGCTGCCGCGATTGCCGGCCAGGTGCCCCACCGGGTCGCGGCGATCACCACCGGTATCAAATACACGATGGTGAACAGGTTGGTTGGAACGATGCGGTCAAGCCCCAGCAGCGCAACGGTAGCCACACAGACACACGTCAGGGATTTCAGCAGAGGAAATACGCGCGCCCGAAAGAAACGACGGGCAGGTGACTCTGCATCAAGTTGCGAGCCGACTTCGCGTTTGTTGCCAGCCGGTGCCGTACCCGTGTTCGCGAACCGGCCGAACATTGACTGATGAAAATTCAAGAAGCCCGCCTTCGTAGCTATCGACATCGACTGATCGCCGCGGCCGGACTACCAGCCACACCACAATCAGGCCGCACAACGCCCGATCTCGGCGCCAACCGACCGTTCACGAAGTCATCGATCATAGATCGCAACGCCGCGAAATAACGGTCGATCGTCCTGATTTTCCAAGCGTCGTTCAGATGTCATCGAACTACCCAGCCTTGGTAGCCTCGTCTAAATTGTCGTAGTAAATCTATATCTCGTTCTGCCGTCATAAATAAATAAATCATATATATTTCTAGCTAGGCAATTGCCGACATAAGAGGCAGACTGAACCCGAGCCGAACCCAAGCCTAGGGCAAGCCCAAGCCAAACCCGGTCAAGCTCCAGGTTTCCGCTGCCAAGCGCTTCCGGTTCGGTCGAATTGCCGGTTTCAAGGGGAAGGGGCCAATGCGGCCAGGATCGAGGGACCGATGTGCTTTGGAGGGTACAGATAACACTCCATCAGAGGCTTTCGCGAGCCCCGTGCCCGGAGCAGTGCGTTGGCCATCGATTTGGCTTCCGGAAACATGACGCTCCAGCTTGCGAAATCGCTGGCCAGTATTTCCAGCGATAATATTGCCGTTGCGATCTCGACAAAGCCCTTGTTTGAGGTTTTGGCGCTTCGTGTCGTGGAGGCCTTTCTCAGGATTTGACGCAGGTACGGTTGCTCGTTGATGAAGTCTCCGAGCTCCGCCCGCCAAAGCATGTTTGGCAGGCAAGTGTAGCCGTGCAGCCCATGATAAC
>Ga0116129_1001062_pt1 | contig 15665 bp, 11 predicted proteins | sample June2015DPH_17_2_FD_89732 | JGI IMG/M metagenome (GOLD analysis project Ga0116129, IMG submission 89732) | Peatland microbial communities from SPRUCE experiment site at the Marcell Experimental Forest, Minnesota, USA - June2015DPH_17_10 | ecosystem: Environmental > Terrestrial > Soil > Wetlands...
CGAGATGCCGCTGGAGATGATCGCCGCCACGCGCGAATGGTTGTCGCAGGACGTCGCGCCGTCGCGCAACGCAACGCCTGCCGAGGCCCGGCGCGCGCATCTGGCGGCGGATGCGGCCGCGTCGGTGATGCATTTGAGGAGCAGCGGCGAGCAGAACCGGCTCACCGAGCGGCCCGTGTTGCTGCGCGAGGACCGCCTGTTGTTCGGAATCGTCACCTCGCCGTGCGAGGGCGAAGTGCGCCGCCGGGGCGTGATCCTGCTCAACTCGGGCGGCGACCATCACATCGGGCCGCGCCGGCTGCATGTGTCGCTTGCCCGTGAATGGGCCAAGCGCGGCTACGTCGTGATGCGCCTGGATCTGTCCGGCCTGGGCGACAGCAGCGAGCAGCCGGGCCGGGCGCGCAACGAACTATTCCCGGTCGGCGCGATCGACGATGTACGTCTGGCGGTCGAGTACATGCGTTCCGAGCACGCGTTGCGCGATGTGACGCTGGCCGGCATGTGTTCCGGCGCCTCGCATGCGTTGCGCGCCGGCATGCAAGGGCTGCCGATCAATCGTGTGCTGCTGATCAATCCGCTGGCTTTCTTCTGGGAGGATGGCCTGGATGTCGCGGAGGTGCAGCCGTGGGAAGTCGCACACAAGCCCAAGGCGTACTTGGAGCGCGTGTTCACCTGGGCGGCATGGCGGCGGCTGCTGTTCGGCGATGTCAGCATCTGGCGCGTGGCGCAGATCTATCTGGCCCGGCCCATGATGGCGGCGCAGGCTCAGATGCGCAAGCTTGCCCGGTTGCTGCACGTGCGGATGAAGAACGACCTAAGGTGGGAACTCGAGAAGCTCAAGGCGCGCGGTGTGCGCATCGTCTTCGTGTTCTCGCAGGCAGATGCCGGCTTGCGCCTTCTGCAGCTGCAGAGCGGGCTGTCGCAGCGGCAAATCGCGGAACGCTTCTGCCTGCGCATCATCGACGGCGCGGACCATGAGTTCACCCGCAGCCGGCCGCGCTTTGCGCTCGAGCGCACGCTTTGCGAGGAATTGTACGTGCGGCAGACCGGCGTGCAGCCCTTGGTCGCGCGTTCATGCAACCCGCACGCCGAACCATGCGCCTTGTCGGTTCCCGCCACGTCGCCGCAAAAGCACCGCTGACCTTTAGAATGGTGACACTATAACTCGATGCATATTGCACGGGCCGGGGATGTTCATATGATCGCGAACTCAAAATGCAGGTATGGCTTGCCGGCGGCAGCGCTGCTTGCACTGCTGTCGTGGAATTCTGCGCTTGCCCAGTCCGAGTTCTTGCCCTATGCCAGCACCCAATTCGAACATAACAACAACATCTTCGCCTTGCCTAACTCCGCGGCCGCGGTGATGGCCAACGGCAGTCCGCAGCTGGGAGATTCGGATTTGAAGACGATTGCAGGGTTCGATGAGAACTACCTGTGGGACCGGCAGCGCTTCTATGCGACGGTGGAGGGTCGCTACCAGGATTTCGACCATTTCACCGACCTGAACCACTACGAATACCTGGCGAAGGGCGGTCTCGACTGGAAGCTCTTCAGCGCCTTCGACGGTACGCTCTCCTACAGCCAGGAGCGGGTGATGGCGCCGTTTCAAAACCGCGATAGCCAGACGGAGTTGGAGCTGAACCTTGAACGGATCGCGATCGCCAAGGTGAACTTCACCCTGACGCCGGAGTGGCGCCTCGAGACCAGCGAGACTTATCACGATCTGGATTCGCCGATTCAGGACTTTCCGGACTACGGCTTGAGCGAGGAAACCACGCATATTGCGCTGCGCTACCTGGGGGTCGCAAATCTGACGTTCGGCGTTTCGGCCGATTATCTGGATGGTGAATACCGAAACGCCCCGCTGCTCGGCAACTACGACCAAAGGTCCGCGGGTCTGACCATGACCTATGCGCTGTCCGGCCTCTCCACGTTCAACGGCGCGGTTGGCTATTCCAAACGCGATCTAGGCGAAGGGCAGGGCACGCTCTCGGGGGTGACCGGCAACCTGGGATATACACGCAATCTCGGCCCCAAGACTGCGGTGTTCGTCAACTTATCGCGCAACATCAACAGCTACGTCGGCGCAGGAGGCTCGGAACTCGACTCCACCGCACTGGTGGGCGTGAACTATCAAGCGACCTTCAAGATCGGCCTGGTATTGCAGGGTCAGTACACCAAGTCGGATTTCACGGGCCAAACCGTACCCATACCGGGCGGTATCGATCAGGCCGGACGCGTGGACCATCTTCCGGGCGCCACGTTCAAGATGGATTACCAGGCGCTACGCTGGCTGCTCATTCAGCCCTACGCCATCTATCAGCGCCGCAGCTCGAATTTCGAAGCCTTCGAATTCTCCAGCACCACCATCGGCATCAAGATACTGGTGAAAAAACCCGCGCGCCAAAAGAACCCGTGAGCTGAAGCCGGCCTTACCCCTGAGCCGAAGTCGGCCTCGAGGCGCCGCGCGATTGCGTCATTGGCTGGCGATGTCCGGGGAGCCGGTGTCCGGCGCCAGATCGTGCGGCAGCACGCCGAGAGCGAGGATTTTACGCGCCGCCAGCACCGATCCGGTTTTCGACAGATGCGAGTAGTCGTACTGCAACGGCGCGCCGGGGGCGCCGTACTCGACGCACGACTGATTGGGACAGAGCATCTCGAACCACGATGCGTACGGAACCTGCCACGTATCGCGCGCCAGCGCGGCCATGCGCTCATCGAGCGGCTCGGCGAACCGCTGCAGGTGACGTCGCGGCAGCGAGGGATCGTTGTCACTGATCGACATGGCTAGCAAGCGAGGCAGCGCCTCATCGTATTGCACCACCGGACCGAACAAGATGGTGACCACGCCGTGCTGCTTGAGCCACGCCAGCGTTTCGCCGAGGTTGGCCAAGTCTTCCTCATCCCAGTGCGCCTCGAGCAGCACCGCATCCACCTTGTGGGAGGGCAGATAATCCTTCAGCATGTAGTTGACGATCTCTGTGCAGCCCGCGTGCTGACGCGGCCGCTGGTGCAGCACCGGCTTGCAGCCCGTGGCCGTGGCCTGCATGACGTTGACGTTGCGTAGAGTCTGATCGAGCCCCCACCACATGGCCGCGGCATGGCTATCGCCGAATATCAGCAACTTCTTGCGGCCGGGTAAATCCGGCAGGCATCGATCGCGCGCGAAGCTCTGCAACGTCGCGGTTTCCGCGCTGATCAAGCATGTGCCGAGGCGCACCTGCTGATCACGGACGCTAGGATCATCGTCGATATAGTCCGCGACGCGGCGCGCTTGTTCCGGAAAGCGATCCGGAACGCCGGCGAAGACGATCAGGGCGATGCTCGCTGCCGCAGTCAGGCCGGTCGCCACTGCAGTGCCTCCGAACAGTGTGCGCCGGCCGAGCGCGGATGCGCCGCGGCGAATGGGAACCTCCACGAAGCGCCATGACAGCACCGCAAGGACGAAGCAGACCGCCAGCATCAGTGCTTGGGTCTGGTGGCGGTCCAATCCTTCCAGCAGCGTCAGGCCGAACTTGTGGAAAACGATGATGGGCCAATGCCATAGATACAACGAATAGGAGATCAGCCCGACGAACACCACGGGCTTCAGCGACAGCAGGCGCCCGGCGACATTGGTGCCCGACTCGCCGGCTGCGATGATCAGCGCCGTGCCCAAGCACGGCGGCAAGGCCGCCAAGCCGGGGAAGGGTGTCCAAGTGCGATAGAACAGCAACGCCGCGGCAATCAGCAGCATGCCGACGATGGCGGCGCCCTGGCGCGCCAGCGCGCCGCGCAGTTTTGGGAATCCCTGCAGCGCCAGCGAGGATCCCAGCAGCAGCTCCCAGGCGCGCGTGTGCAGAAGATAAAAGGTCGTCGAAGGGTCGTGAAATTCCCCGTAAATGGACAGCAAAAACGACCCTATGCCCACCAGCGCGATGACCGCGTTGATGCGCCGGGACGCATAGCGATGCAGCAATACCAGCAAGATGGGCAGGAACACATAGAACTGCTCTTCGATCGCGAGCGACCAGGTATGCAGCAGCGGCGTATCGCTGGCTGGCGCATCGAAATAGCCCGACTGGGACCAGAAATAGATGTTCGATACGGAAAAAGCGGCGGCGATGAGCGACTTTGAATATGACACCAATTCGCCGGGCAGCAAGTATCTGTAGGCGAGCAGGGTGCTTGCCAGCATCATCACGAACAGCGCCGGGAAAATGCGTCGAAAGCGCCGCTCGTAGAAACCCGCGAACGTGAAAACGCCCTCCGCCGTCTGGCGCAATATGATCGAACCGATCAGATAGCCGGATATCGTGAAAAAAATGTCGACCCCGACATAGCCGCCGCGCAGCGGGAGGTCCAAGTGATAGAAGACCACGGACAGCACCGCGAGCGCGCGCAGACCATCGATGTCGGCGCGGTATTTGAGGGGATACTCGACCCCTGGAAGACTCGCTGCGCCCTTGGCAGAACTCATATGAGCGGTTCCCTCATGCGGCCGATGACTCGTGGGCCGTTGCCGCGGGCACTGCCGGCGCCCGCGCCCGCAGCCGCGTCTTCAAATGTTCAGCCAGCCGCAGCGACAGCGCTACCAGCGTCAAGGTCGGATTGGCCTGGCTGGAGGTCGGAAACGTGGCGGCGCCGTTCACGAACAGATTATCGACCCCATGCACGCGGCAATCCGGATCGACCACGCTGCTCGCCGGATCAGTGCCCATGCGGGCCGTGCCGATGTGATGGCCGCCGTAAGCGCCGTAGCGGATCATTTCGAATTCCACGGCGGCCGGGTCGTAATCGAAACTGCCGACTTGGGATCGTTCGATGTCCTCGCGTAGCAGCGCCAGCGAACGTTGCACGGTGGCTACGTCGCCGCTCGTATAGCGCCAGTCGACTTCCAAACGCGGCATGCCGAGGGTATCGACCTCCGTGCCCAAGGCGACGCGGCTTAAAAAGTTCGGCTCCTGTTCGGCATGGAAATCCAGACTGTACAAGTTCGCCTTTGATTTGATGATGATCGACGGAAATTTCCGGTCCGCCAGCATGCGGTCCCGAAATATGTGCCAGGCAAAGGCCGCGAGGTCAAGCGGTGCGCCGGCCACATTGCGCACGTGCCGGCACCAGGTTGCCCAGCTTACCTGCTCCTCGCCGTGCAGGCGCTTGCCGTATTCATACGAAATGAAGGCCTTGCCCAGATACAGTCCGGAAAGGATGGCGTCGTGATGCCTGGGGTCGGTGATGCGTGGGTGGTGCAGGCGCGCGATGAAGTTTCCCAGCCGCTGCTCGCGCTGCACTCGAGGTTTGAGCGCAAAACGTCGGCGGCAATAGATGCCTTCAGCCGACAGCTGATAGCCGTGATAAACCGCATTCAGGGGGCCGAGAAGGGCGATCGAGCCGATGGTTCCGGCGAGATGGCACATGTAAAAGCGGCCCACCAGATCGCGGTCGTTGCCGATGCCGTTGCCGTGGACGCTGCGGTTCGCGAGCAGCAGCCGCGCCACTTCCAAGCCGCCCGTTGCGAGCACGTAATGCGCGGCCCGCACCGACCCGCGCGCGCCCGTCAGGCTCTGAAATCCGAGCGATTCGACGGCGCGGCCGCCGGCATGCAGCTTGATGGCGGTGACATTGGCGTGCAGCACCACCGTAATATTGGCGGCGCGGCGCAGCCGCTCGCCGTAACGCGCGGCGAAATTGGTCGGACAGCTGAAGCGTTCGAGCGTGTTGGCGGTGAAATGCGCGCCCGCGAAGCCCTGTATGATGGGCCGATCATCGCCGGGCAACGCATGCTCGGCGACGTAGCTGAATTCACCCGCTTCGCACAGCCGATTGGCCTGCGGATAGAACCTCGCCACGGTGTCGTAATCCATCGGCCAGCCGCTGTGCGGGACGTACTCGCGTGCCTCGAAGTCGATCGGATCGAACGGCATGCAACGGCCGCCCCAGATCGTGGTGGTGCCACCGAAGCGGCGCTGGCGGTAGTGATCGGGCGGGCTATGCAGCGCCTCATCGGTCACCGTGCCTTGGTAGAGGGCTTGGGACTTCGGCTCGGCACCTAGACCGCCCGACTCGAGCAGCAGGATCCGGGTCTGGGTGTCGATGAATTGTAACGCCATCGCGATGCCGGCGGCGCCCGCGCCCACGATACAAATATCCGCGCTCAGGGCCCGGCCGTTCTCTTCCTGGCTCGCGTCGACGATCAAGCTGAAGCTCGCATGCTGCTCATGTCCACTCAGGCAATTTCGGAGTTCAGGAACCAGCGCGCCGTGCCCGCCAGCGAGGTGTCCAAATCGCGCCAGCGCATGCCGAGTTCCGTCTCGGCGCGCCGCGTGTCCAGACGGATGTCCTGGCCCATCAGCCTGAGCAGCGAGGACGGCAGCGGCGCCGGCAGACGGCGCGTGTCGATGCGTGCGGCGCGCGCAATGATCTCGGCGACCTTCAAGGGCGGCGCCAGCATTTTCGTCTCCAGGCGCAGCCGCAGCCGCCCGATGCGCGGTACCGGCACGGCGCCCAAGGCAATGCCGAAGCGTACCAGGAATTGGTTCCAGGTCGGCGGTTGCGGCGTCGACAAATTGTAGGCGCGGCCATCTGCTCCAGAACGCCGTAATGCCTCGAGAACCGCCGTCGCCACATCCTCGACGTGCACAAGATTGCAAAATCCATCGCCGGCAGCCCCCATGTCACCCAGCCTGCGCGCTTGCAACAGGCGAGCGATCCGGATACTCCATTGTTCGCTGCGCGGGCCGAAAACACAGCCTGGCCGCACTATGACGCATCGAGGATACGCAGCTGCGACGCGCTCGGCCGTGACTTTGGCCTCAGAATAGGGCCCGAGATCGCCCTTAAGCGGCGTCTCCTCATCGATGAGGCCGACCGCAGTACCATAAACCGACATAGTGCTCAGGTGAATGAGTCGCGGCGGCGGGTTCATGCGCGCCGCCGCCGCGCATGCGGCCTTGGCCGACTCGACCAGGGTCGGCGCGCTCCCCGCCACGCAGTTGACGATCGCAGATGCACCCTGCGCAGCACGCAGCACGGAATCCTCGACGGTGGCATCTACCGTGCGCTGTTCGGGGCCACCGGGCAAGGGTGAAGCTCTACGCACCCCCAGGAGCGGGGCGGCCCAACCGCTCGAGACAAGTGCAGCGACGATTTCCCTGCCGATGAATCCGTTGGCTCCCAGCACCAGGATTCGCTGTTGCGCCGCTGCCTGAACGGTGTTGGCAGTTTTGTCGTTTAGCATTGAATCGCCGGGCTGAATATGTTAACCCTCGACGCCGATAGCATCTCATTATTCCTGGGATATTGCGTGAAGCTAATCCCGACACAGCGCGGCAGGAAAGTGTATTCTTTCCCGATGGCCGATGCAGGCGAAAAAGGCGGGTGAACCCGGATGAGTGAGCACTACGACGTCGTCATCGTAGGTACCTCCTTTGCTTCTTCTTTTTTTTTGCTGCGCTATCTCGAACATGCGGCGCCGACGACCCGGATTTTGGTGCTCGAGCGCGGTACCGAGGATACCAAGGCCTGGCAGCTGGCCAACCGGAAGACCTCGAGCATAGAACCGCAGGAAGTTTACGAGAACGACAACCTGCAGAAGGACTGGTATACCAGTCCCGGCTTCGGCGGCAACTCAAACTGCTGGATGGGCGGCACCACGCGCATGATGCCCGGCGACTTTCAATTGCGTACCCGCTACGGCGTCGGTAGCGACTGGCCCATCTCGTACGAGGATCTCGAAGCGCACTACGGCACGGTCGAGCAAGTGATGCAGGTGTCGGGTCCAAGCGACAGCCCGATGCCCCGCTCGGCACCGCCGCCGCTGCCGCCGCATCGTTTCTCCGACCCCGATGTGCTGCTCAAAAAGCAATTCCCCGACGGCTGGTACCAAATGTCGACCGCGAGAGCGAGCCGCCCGACCGGCACACGCGGCGTTTGTTGCGCGACGGGTTGGTGCGGTCTTTGCCCGGTCGACGCGAAGTTCACCATTCAGAACGGAATGGCATACCTCTACAAAGACCCGCGCATCACGCTGCGCCTCAAATCCGAAGTCCAATCCCTGGAGACCGGCGCCGGCGTGGTGCGTGCCGTGAATTACCTGCAAGACGGTGCCCGGCAACGCGACACGGGCGATCTCTTCGTACTCGGCGCGAGCGCTCTGTTCAATCCGCACATCATGCTGCGCTCCGGCTTCGATCATCCGCTGATCGGACGGCGACTGCACGAACAAATGGCGGTGTACGTCACCCTCGATCTTAAAGGCGTGAAGTGCTACAACGGAAGCACGGTGTTGTCGGGTCTGGGGTATCTGTTCTATGAGGGCGAACACCGGCGCGACCATGCCGCGTGCATGATCGAAACCTGGAGTTCCCCCTTCGCGAATCGGCCCGACGATACGCTGCGGCTGGAGCCTGGCCGATTTACCGAGCGCATGATGCTCGGATTTCTGTTCGACGACATTCCGAGCGAAGTCAATACGGTGACCGTCAGCCCGAGCAATCCGCGCATGGCGAGGGTGCATTTCACCGAGTATTCCGACTACGCCATGAAGGGTGCGCAGCAGATTCCGCGCATGGTTGACAAGCTCGCCGAGGCCTTGCCGATCGAGCGCATCGTGTCGGCGACCTTGGGGACCACGGCGGCTCACATTCAAGGCACGGTGGTGATGGGCAACGACCCAGCCACGAGCGTGGTCGATAAGCATCTGATCGATCACAAGTATCGCAATTTGTTGGTGCTGGGCTCGGGTGCCTATCCAAGCGCCAGCCCCGCCTATCCGACGCTGACCGTGTCGGCGCTGTCGCTGTGGGCGGCGGACAACATCGTCGGCAGGGTGGCAGCATGATCAACCGGCGCCGCTTGCTGATCGGCGGTGTGGGACTGGCGGCGCTCGCCGCGGTCGGCATTTTTGCGGGAGATTTGGCCACCGAGGCGGAGATCGCCTCCGGTATCCGCCGCAGGCTGCCCTTCCTGCATTTCGACTCGGCCGGATTGCACGCCTTCGCAAAGGATTATATCGACTCGATGCTCAAGAAGCGTCCAAGCTGGTATCGCTGGAAATACCACTTTCATTCGTTGTTCAGCAAGGCTGCCGCACGCTGGGGGATGTCGACCGACACGCGCTCGCGGCGCGAGCGGCTCGAGGACTTCTTCGCCACCATGTACCTGCTTTCCAGCGATTTCTTCGTGACCGGCGCCGACCCCTCCCGGGTCGTGAAATACGTCGCTCTGTACGATCCCATGCGCGCCTGCAACAACCCGTTCGCACGATCGGCGCTCGATCCGCAAAGCGTGGGGTGAAACCAAGTGCGTACCGCTGCCATGAGAATCGAACTTGCCTGGGTCGCGATGCTGACGGCGCTGACCGCCTGCACGCCCAATCCTAAGCCGCATGAGCACGTCGATGCGCCCGAGGGCCATTGGATCAGCCTGTTCAACGGCAAGAACCTCGATGATTGGAAGGTGAAGATCGCCGGCGAGGATTTCAACGACAACTATCGCAAGACCTACCGCGTCGAGGATGGGTTGCTGAAGGTCTCGTACGATCAATACGACAAATTCGGGAACCGCTTCGGCAGCCTGTTCTACAAGCAGCCGTTCTCTCATTACTGGATTCGCGCCGAATACCGCTTCGTCGGCTCACTGGTATCGGGTGCACCGCGCTGGGCCTATAAGAACAGCGGCTTGCAGCTGCACTCGCAAGCGCCGGAAACCATGCGCAAAGAACAGCAGTTTCCCGTATCGGTGGAATTCGACATCGTCGGCGGCCGGTTCATCGGCAGCAAGCCCACAGGCGATGTTTGTCAGAACGCCACCCACGTGCTGATCGACGGCGCGCCGGTGCCGGGATTGTGCTCAAAGGTCGGCGACATCACGCTGCGCGACGATGCGTGGGTGACCGTACTGGCCGAAGTCGACGGCTCCAAGCGTGTCAGGCAGATCGTCAATGGCTCGCTGGTCGTGACGTATACGGACATCACCTTGGACGACACCAATGAGGATGCGCGCAAGTTGATCGCAGCAGGTGCCGCCAAGAGCTTGAGCTCCGGCTACATTTCGATTCAATCGAATGGCTTTCCCATCGAATTCAGACGCATCGAGATCATGCCGATCGACGACGCCCCGCCTGCAGGAGCGGGCTGAAAGATACCGTGGATACCGTAACGCGCATGAAACCCGATGCGGTCTGCGGCAATCGCAGCACGGAAGTGCCGGTCGTGCCCATGGTGAGCGTGTGCATTCCCACCTTTCGGCGCAACGAGCGCCTGCAAGCCGTGCTCGAGGATCTGGCGCAGCAGGACCGACCTCCGAATCAGGTGGTGGTCGTCGACAACGACGCCGCCGGCGGTGCCCGGTCAATCGTCGAGCAATACCGAGCCTGCGCTCGCTTCCGCGTCGACTACGATGTCCAGCCAGTGCCGAATATTGCGATCACGCGCAATCGCAGCGTGCAGCTCGCGGTCGGCGACTGGATAGCCTTCATCGACGACGATGAGCGTGCGCCCAAGGAGTGGCTGCGCGAACTGCTGAATGCCGCCGACGTATTTCAAGCCGACGGCGTGCTGGCGCCGGTGGAGCCGCGGGTGCCTGCCGAGGCGCCGGCCTGGATCCGCCGCGGCCGGTTCTACGATTTTCCGCATCAGCCCGAGGGTGCGCTGGTGCCGCTCAATTGCATGCGCTTCGGTAATGTACTGCTGCGCGCGCAGCGCTTGAAGGTCGAGGATGGGCCCTTCGATCCGCGCTTCGGCCTCATGGCCGGCGAGGATGTCGATCTTCTGGTGAGGCTCGCGCACAAGGGTGCCAAGGTGGTCTGGTCGGAGAAGGCACCGGTGTTCGAGCCGGTCGAGCAGAAGCGCCTGTGCTTCAAATATCTGGCGCTGCGCTCTTTGAGTGGCGGCCAGGGATTCGCGCGCTACACGCTCGAGGGCGGCTTCCGGCCGCTGGGGTGGGCCGCGCGCGCGCTGTTTCTCTGTCAAGCCTTCCTGCAGCTGCTGGTGGCCTGCGCAATCGCGCTGCTGTCCCTGCCGTTTGGATGGCACCGCAGCGCTGCCTGGCTGTTCAAGTCATGTGCCAATTTCGGCAAGATATCGGTGCTCTGGGGCTGGCGTTACAGCGCCTACGGACGGCGCGCCTGAGCCAGGGTCCGGGCGCGCACGCCGGGCCGCAAAGAGAACGCGCTCGGCGCCGCGGCCGGGATCGGCACTCCGCCGGCGCGCTGATCGAGCGCGCTGCGCGCCAGCGCGATCGTCGCGAAGGTCATGACGGTGAAGCTCACCCCTGAATTCACGTTGAGCCAGCAGCTTTCCGAGAGGTTGATGATCGCCTGTTGGAAGAACAGCGCGAGGTACAAGGCGCTCTGATTGCGGTCGAATCGCAACAGGCGCAGCGCCTGGCGCAAATACACGATGAAGTAGCCGAACATCACGATCAGACCGACGAATCCGAGGTCATTGACGATTTCCAGGTAACCGTTATGCGACTCGTTCGGATAGAAATACATGCGCTGCAGGAAGGAGTACGAAGGCGAAGACATCACCGGGCCGATCCAGTACGCGCCATAGCCTGAGCCGAGGTACGGCGCGTATTGGATGTGCTCCTTGATGATGTCCCAGATCAGGCTCCGATTCGAGAAAGTCATGTCCTTGCCGGTGAATGCCGTGATCGGCTCGAGCAAGATCTCCAGGCCCGGCACCAGCTTCAAGACGGCCAGCGCGTAGGTGAGCACCAGACCCGCGAACGCCGCGATCAGAAACGGAATCATGCGGCGCAACCCCGTCGGTGCGCGCATCAGCATGAGCAGAAAGATTAGGACGAACATCGAGGCGAGCAACGAAGTCGAACTGCGCGAGAACAGCAAGCAGGCGAAAGAGCATCCGCCGAACAGCAATGCTTTCCATGTCTTCACTTCGCGAGCCAGCCAGCCATGCAGCCAGAGGATGAAAGAGAAGCTCGATAACTGGCCGAAACCGTTCTTCTGGGTCATCACACCGTGCCACGCATCCTTGAGCGTGCCTTCGCCGACTTCGATGGCAAGATCCGGCGCCGCGATCGAGTAAATGATCGACCCGATGATGACGAAAGCGAGCACTGGCCGCGCCAGATTCTGAAAGCGACGCGGCTCCCAGCTGGCGATGCAAACCGCGACCCACACGGTCACGATGGTGAGGATGGAGACGAATCGAGCCAGCGTGTCTCCGGCGCTGATCGACCAGAAGTAGCTCGCCGGCACCAGCGCCAGGAACGCGACGAAAAAGATATTCAATTCGCGCAGCAGGTTGCGCGCCGCGGCCCACTGGCGCGCCACCGTCATGACCCCGCAGGCCAGCAGTCCCAGCTTGATGAATCTGGCGAGAGGATTGGTTCCGTAGGCGCCCTCGAGATGCCGTTCCTCGAGCGGCGTGAAGATGTCCCATGACACGGTCATGGAGAGCAGCAGGATCCAGCCGGCGGCCGTCATCAGCAGGCTGCCGGTTTTGCGCGCCTGACGCGGCCTGCTGGCGGGCCCTTGTGGTTCGGCACGCACCATGCGTGCGTTCGGGTAGAGGTTCGGTCTATCGCGCATGCTGGAAGTGTAAAGCGGCGCGCGCGCGGATTAATGTGCGAAGTACGACAATAATCTGATGTAGCTCGCTTGATAGTAGATGGCAGGCTCGGTGATCGCCCAGGAACTCTCGGGCCAGCCCACATTCCAGTCTCGATAGGATTTCTGAGGCGGCTGCCCCGTGGGCGGCGCGAGCGTGGTGGGAACGCCCGCCTGAGCTGCCCCGGCGTTCGGGCCGCCCGGAACGAAGCCCGGCGCAGGACCGCATTCGGAACTCAGCGCATCGTCCCAGCGCGAACCATGCCAGAACCAGGCATGATAGATCTCATTGGCCGAGCGGCTCGCACCATAGCCGTACATGTTGCTCAAATACACCATGGTGAACGGATTTACGCCGTGAAAATAGTGCAGGATTTCCACGGCGCGTGTCTGGTAGTCCGGGGCTTGGTCCGGGGCAATACCGCTGACCACGACGTCCAGATTCGAGTTGCCATAGTTGGCCCGCGGCCCGTTGCTGCCCCAGTGATATTGGGCATCGTGCATGAAGGCGCGATACAAATCGTCGGCCGGATGAAATCCATAGACCTGATTGCCGGCCTTCGCATCCTTCAATTTGTCCGCGAGCAGCGCTTGCTTGACGGCCGGGTCCGCATCGGGCAGCGAGGCGTAGAACAGCAGTGCCTCACCCTGATCGGCGTTGTAGCGTGACCAGCCCATGTCGTGATAAGGCCGCGTTTCGCGGTAATGCTCCTTGACGTAGTCGCTGTAGGTCGAGGTGCCGCTGACGGCGAACAAGTACACGGCAGCCACCACCGCCGCCTGGTTCTGATCGGCTTCCGGCCAATCGGCCTTGGCAGACTTGACGATGCCGGAGTCGCAGGCGGTTTGCCGGGGGTTGGCCTGGAAGTTCTTCCAGGCCGCCGCGGCGCGCGCACGCAGGCGCAGCGACTCCGGCGCCAGCGGTGCGATGTCGCGAAACACGTAGGCAGCGTGCGCGAACATGCCGGCCGCCGCGATCGTGGCGGATGTGCATGACGGCACGTAGAAGCGCGGGCTGTCGTCGCTGCTCGGTGCGCCGCCCTTGGTGTCGATGATGTCGCCGACCTTGAGTGCAACGCTGCCGTCAGGGAATTGCATGCGGCCGAGCCAATCGAGCTCCCACTTGACCTCATCGAGCAGATCGGGGATACCGTTGCCCGACTCGGGAATGTTGAAATCGTCGGTGAACACCGCCGGCGTCTCCTGATAGGCGGTGAGCAGCTGGTGCACGGCCGGCGCGGCGAAGGTGACGTACTTGCTGGTGTCGCCCGCATCGAACCAGCCGCCGCTCAAGTTGCGGATCTTGGCCTTGTTGTCGCGGTCGGTGATGTCGTGTGCCTCGGTATCCTGGTTGCGCCCCATGTAGGCCAGGCCGTCCGTCCAACATTTCTCGGCATTGGGCTGCTGCTTGGCGAAGCCGCTGCGCTGATAGAAGTACATGCGCACCGCCGCCTTCAGCACGTCGCGATAGACGAACGGGTCGATGCGGAACGAGGCGGAACGGACATTTTTCGCCGCGTCATAGACGAAGTAGCTTCCCGGCTTGTCGACGCTGGAAAAGTCGAACCACCAGCCCGAGTCGCCCGAGGAGGCCTCGAGCGCACCGCTGTTCCATGCGGACGGTGACGCCGAGAATACCACGGCGCCATCGCCGGAACGGCGCACCTCGTAGCGCGGACCCGGCGTGAAGGAGTCGGTGCGGTCGTAGCCGACCTGCGGGTTACGTATCACGGCGACCTTGGGATCGCCCGGCCGGTAGCCGAATTGATCCACGAGGATATGCCGATCGAACTTGATCGCGGCGCTGGCGCCGCCGCCGCTCACCCCGTTGTGCGTGGCAGGTTCATCGGGAGCGACCGGCCTGGCAAGCGAACAGGTGGCTGCCAGGGCCATGAACGCGGCGGCCAGCCGGGCACCTCGCACTTACAGGAGCTCCCATGACAAGTTCCGGGCCATGTTAGAGTTACTCAAAACGCATATATCGGATGGTCTCCCCAATGCAGCTTAGGACATTATTCACGCAATGATCAATAGCGCTCCGGCCGAGCCGACAGCCGTGAAGAGTTACGCCATCGTCACCCCCAGCTTCAGGCTGGATTTGGAGCGCTGCATACTGCTCGCCGAGAGCGTGGAGAGCTGGGTTGCACCGCACGTGCGGCATTATATCGTCGTCGATCGGCGCGACCTTAAGATGTTCAAACCGCTGCAATCGAATCGCACCTCGATCCTGACGGTCGAGGAGACCGCGCCGTCGTGGCTGTTCCGGGTTCCCGGCGTCCGCCGCTTCTGGTTCAGCCTGCGCTCGCGCCCAGTCAGAAACTGGATCCTGCAGCAAATCGTCAAGCTGTCGGTGCCGCTGGCGGTGCCGGAGGATGTGCTCCTTTGCACCGACTCGGACACTTTCTTCATCGCGCCCTACGATCCGCGGGGCTTCGAGCGCGACGGCAAGGTACCGCTATTCGTCGAAACCGGGCAAAGGGGCCTGATTCCGCTCAACGATGAATGGCATCGAGTCGCGGCCAAGATGCTTGGCCTGGCGCCGCAGACTAGCTACGACACCAACTATATCGGCAACGTCATTCCTTGGCGCCGCGATACGACGCTGGCGATGCATCGGCGCATCGAGGATATCGCCGGAAAGCCCTGGCAGGTCGTACTCGCCTCACAGCAGGTGTTTGCCGAGTACATTCTGTACGGACTCTTCAGCCAGTTGATCGCCCAGGATGAGGGTCTCTGGAACGACAATCTGGTTCGCACCTTGTGCTATTGGGGCACCACCCCCTTGAGTATCGAAGCGCTCGGGAAGCTGAAGCAGGAACGCCAGGAGCACTTCCACTCCTTGATGATTTCCGCCAAGTCCAAAACACCGATTGCCGATATTCGAAAAGTATTTCTTTGAGTGCTCTGCCCAGGCGCCGCCGGGTTTCGTGTGAAACCCGGCGGCGCCTGCCACCTATGGCCGTCCTCAATCGACGGTGAACTTGATGTTGTCGATGTAGTAGTGGTTGTTTGCGGCGCTGCTGATCAGATCGAATTTGTAGAGGCCGGTGCGCTGCTCGACCATGCTGGTGCTTGCCACCTGCGTTGAGCCGGAGATGCCCGGACCTGC
>Ga0116129_1001063_pt1 | contig 15652 bp, 15 predicted proteins | sample June2015DPH_17_2_FD_89732 | JGI IMG/M metagenome (GOLD analysis project Ga0116129, IMG submission 89732) | Peatland microbial communities from SPRUCE experiment site at the Marcell Experimental Forest, Minnesota, USA - June2015DPH_17_10 | ecosystem: Environmental > Terrestrial > Soil > Wetlands...
CGATGTCGTTTTCGCCAATCTCCACGACCTCCGGCAACGTCAAGGCCGGCCTGTTGCGTGCGCTCGCCGTGACATCCATCAACCGCAACAAATTATTGCCCGAAGTGCCGACCATGATCGAAGCCGGCGTGCCCGGCTTCGACGCAACGCTGGCTTATGGCCTCGTCGCACCGGCAGGCACGCCGCTTGCCGTGATCGACCGTCTCAACGAGGCGTTGCGCGACGCGTTGGCTTCCGAAGATGTCAGAAAGCAACTCGAACTCGATGGCACCGAGATCACGCCGAGCACGCCGGAACAATATGCCGACTTCATCGACAAGGACGAAAAGAAGTGGTCGGAACTGGTCAAGATGAGCGGTGTCGAGCCGGAGTGATTGCTGATCCCGTCATGCCGGCTCGTCGAAATGACGGCAGTCGAGGTGGAAAATCCGTTCCCACTGCGAGCCATCCTACTCTAGAATCTAACCATGTTCTTTCAAACGATTCGCGCTCACGCCGGGTGGTTCGCACTCGTTTTGCCGCTGGCAGCACTGCCAGCGCAAGCGATCGATGGCGCGGCGCGTCCTGCTGCCGATAACGCCATGGCGCAGGCCGCCTCGCCTTACGCGATTGCAGAGTACCACCGGCTGCTCCGGGAATACCAGGAGGCCCACGCGGCGTTCGAAGAAGAGGCCGGTGCCTATTGGAGTTCGATCACGGAGAAGCGGCGCGGCCGCAATGCCAAGCGGCGCGACCATCTACAGATCACGCTTGACGACTACGTACTCACGCAGCCGCCGGTCTATACCGGGCCGAAACGGCCGGTGAATCCGGAACCTGAAGCAGAGCCGGAAAAAAAACCACGCCAGTACAAGCCGATTCCTGTTGTGGGCGACCTGCTGCAGGCCGCGAACGAGTATTTTCAATGGGTGCCGCAAAAGCCATCCACGGAAATCGAGTTCAAACGCGCCTATGCGCGCTACGCGATGGCCGTCGGTCTGACGCGCGAGCAGGCGGTACGGGTCTATTCGTTCGAGACCGGTGGCACCGGCAATTACGACGTGCAAGCGGGTATAGAGCATGGTGGCAGGCGCGCGATTTCGACCGCGATGGGCTATAATCAGCTCCTCACCACGAACAGCGTCGAGTTGATGGCCGAGCAGGGTCAGGAATTCGTCAAAGAACTGACGGAAAGAGCAGCAAGCCTGTCGGGCCCGCCGCGCCAGGCGATGGATCGCAAGATCGCCGTGCTGAAGAAAATGGTGGCCTACGCGCGCTCGGTGCCGGACGACTGGTCGGCGCATGAGAAACTCGCCGATACGCCGCAGGGCTGGGCGCTGCACGCCATGGTGCTCGACATCGACGTCGGCCCGCTGTTGCAGACGCACAAGCTTCTCACCTCGGTGATTTTCGCGCGCGCCAAGGGCTTTAGCCGCCCACTCACCGCCGCCGAACTCGAGATGATGAATCTGACCGGCGACGGCACCGGCCTCGATATGGTGACCATGCCGCAGGCGATGCGGGAGCAGGTGCCGACATCGAATTTCTTTCAGCGCAGTGGCTATGAGCGCAACCCGGTGGCGATCCGTCACAACACGGTCGCCAAGCTGCTTGCGATCACCGACAGCCGGATGGACTCCAACAGCAACTCGCCGGGCGCGAAGGAATTGGCGGCAGCGTTTTAGCTCTTCGTCGTCCCGGCGTTCGCCGGGACGACAAGCAGCGAGGTTGAAGTCTGTTTCTCAATTCGATCCGAACATGAACTTGCCATCGCCTTCGAGATACGGGCCGGTCCGCATGTAGAGCTGTCCGTTCTGCCCGATGAAGAACAGCGTGCCCTTCGGCACCTTCTTGGCACCCTTCAGGAGCACACCGGCGTTGTTGGTCCCCATCTTGTAGGCAAAGGTCTTGCCTTCCTTGTCGTAGCCGTAGGCCATGTCCGGCTTCAGTTCCCATGGCGTCGTGGCTTGCGCAAACGCCGGCGCGGACAGCGCGGCGAGCGCCGCTGCCAACATCAGGGATTTTGTCGAAAATCGCGTCATGTCTTTCCATCCTCCCGAAATCGTTGTCTGCACATGTTTACAGCATGTCGATTTTGAACAAATCACGAACGCCATCAGGCCGTCAACACGGCTAGTGTCCCGGTTCTGACATTCGTATGATAGCGCGGCGGGCACTCTTACGAATGTCAGAGTGGCTTTGACACTGACGTTCCTCCGAAGAACTCGCGGCCACACTGAAAGGAACGTCAGGGTCGCCACACTAGCGATATATGATCGGTGACCACCAATGACTTTATGATTCCCTGCCTTGCGCTTCACGACTATCTTCCGCTGATAATGCGCAACTGCAGGAACTGTGATGGGGATGATTTGGATGAATCAATTTGTGAAAATCGGCTTTGGTGTTGCGTTGTTTCTGCCGCTGGCGGATGCGGCTTGTGCCGGCGACTTCAAACTCAGCAATAATCAGCGCATTTCCTGTAGCCGGGGCCTGTCCGCCGGCAAGCTCAATACGGCCACCTGCAAGTCCTACGCCTATGTCTTCAACACCAAGACATCGGAATATTTCCGCTGTCAGGTGTCTCTTGCGCTGACCCGCGACAACAAGGAAGTGATCAACGTCCAGGCCGATGGTGGCTGTATCAAAAAGCCGCGTATTTTCGAGGTTGATTCCGATTATTCATTCGATGCCACCGAAACCGAGCCGCCGAACACCAACTCGTTCTTCGGGCCCGGCGGCTATTCGATCTGGGTCAGCGACAAGACCCAGCAGCGGGTGCGCGGCTGCATCACCATCAGCTCGGGCCTCGGCTCGGATATTTCGAAATGCCTCGACATGACATTCCAGTGACGGGTGGCTGAGGTGCTCGATGCAGTGCGCGCTACGTCCTTGCTTCACCTCGCCCCGCTTGCGGGGAGAGGTCGCAGACGGAGCGTTAGCGAGGTCTCCGGGTGAGGGGGACTCTCCGATAGTCCGCGCTTGACGAGAATCCCCACCCCAACCCTCCCTCTCCCGCAAGGGGAGAGGGGCGCCTCTAACTCATTCTGCCCTACAGCATGATCCGGAAAAGTGTGTAGCGGTTTTCCGAAAAGATCATGCTCAATCAAAGAGCTAAAGCGCGATGACGATTCAACCAAATCTCATCGCGCTTTAGTGCCCCATCCGCGCCGAGGCCGGGTGACCCGGCACCTTGAAGCGCTTGCCGGTGTCGGTGACCTTGGTGCCGTTGACCTTCAGGATCGAGAAATCCTGATCCATATAATTCCCGGCCAGAAGATATTTGCCGTCCGGCGTGAACGCGACCGCCTCGGGCAATCCGCCGACCTCGATATCCTGGGTCTTGGTCACCTTCTTGCCGTCGATCTTCAGGATCGAGAGGCTGCCGTTCTTGTTGTAGAAGAAGGCCTTCTTGTTGCCGTTGGAGCCGCGCAGGATCGCGGCGACTGCGAGATCGCCCTTGGGCGACATCGCCAGCCCCTCCGGCCCGTCGCCGACCACGACGCGGTCGATGATCCGTGGCGGGTTGGCCTCCAGGTCGATGACGCTGGTCGTATCGACGCTGCCGTCGGAGGCGCCGGAATTGCCGTTGTCCGAGGTCAGCGCGATTCTGCTGTTGGGCGTGACCACCACGTTATAGGGCCACTGTCCGGTCGGCAGATCGATCTTGTTGTAGGTCACCTTGTCGCCATTGACGTCGAGCACCGACACCTTGTGCGCGGGGAATCTGGCGACCAACGCATGCTTGCCGTCAGGCGTAAACATCACGTGCGCGACGCTGTCGGGGAAGGTGATGGTATCGGTCACCTTGACGTCGGTGCCGTTGATCGAAAGCACGCTGATCGAATTGTCGGCGCGGTTGGCGACCAGCGCCATCTTGCCTGACGGGCTGATGCTCAGGCCCGAAGGCTGCTTGCCGCCGGTAACGGTGGCTGCGAGTTTGGGCGGATTGGCCTTCATGTCGATCACGAAGATCTTGTTGTCCGGCACCTGCTTGAGCGCGTCGCCGTCCTTGACGACGTCCACGGAACTCGCCACCAGCGCAACCGAGCCGGTCGAATCGATATCGAGATTGACGGGTGGTCCGACCACGGAATTCTCAAGCGGCAGCGTCGCGACGATCTTCGGATTTTCGGGATTGGCGAGATCGACGATCAGGACGGAATCCTTGCCCGGCGCAGACAGCACGGTCTTGCCCTCGTCGTCCCATGTGACCTTCTCGTCGATGCCGACGATCATGAACGGCTTGGCACAGGCATAGTTGACACCGGCGGCACACAGCATCGCGGTCGCAAGCGCAAATCCAGCAGTACGAAAGACAGGCATATTGGCATTCTCCCATAGGATCCCGGCCTCTGACGAGCGGGTTCGCGGGGCGGACATTACGCGGGGAGCCGTGTGCTTGCTAGTGGTCCGATTCTAACATTCGCATCCCTTCTCAGCGGGCACTTTTGCGAATGTTAGAATCAAAGGACCACTAGCAAAATATAGGTCTCTAGTGGAGTTTTGGATTTGACATTCGCTTGTGAACTCGTGGCTGGGTGGGAGCGAATGTCAAATCCACTCCACTAGTGGTCCGGCTTCGACCTTGGTATGGCGCGGTCTCGGGCATCATGACGACGAACAGGCCAAGGCCGATGCCGGCGACGCCTGAGAGAGACAGAAAGGCCGCACCATATCCGGCCTGAACCACGATGAAGCCGGCGATGCCGGCGCTCAGCGCGGCGCCCACGCCGGTCGCGGTGGCGATCGCGCCCTGGCTCACATTGAAATGGCCGGTGCCTCGGGTGAGATCGGCGACCACAAGCGGAAACAGCGCCCCGAAAATGCCGGCGCCGACGCCGTCAAGCAGTTGCACGGACAACAGCCAATAGGGGTTGTCGGAGATCGGATAGAGCGCGCCGCGCAACATCAGCACCGCGAGCGCCACAGCGAATATCGGCTTGCGTCCCCACGCATCGGCCTTGCGTCCGACCAGCATGGCGACGGGTACCATGACAATTTGCGCCGCGATAATGCAAATCGACATCAGCGTGGTGCCGAGCGCCGGGTTGACCAGCGCCAGCTTCTGACCGACCAGCGGCAACATCGCTGCATTTGAAAAATGAAACAGCACGGTTGCGGCCGCAAAAACCAGCAGTGGCCGGCAGGCCAGCAGCACCCGATAGCCCGATGGTTGATCGCGCCCGTCGGCCTCGTCTGCATCGCCAGCGTCGAGACCGCGGGCAATGCGATCGTCGATGACTTCGCGGGGAATCGACAGCAGCGCGCAGACGCTGGCGACCGCCATGCCGGCCAAGAGCCAGAACACCACCGTGGGTCCGAAGAAATAGGCTGATATGCCCGCCATGGCGGCGGCCGTGGCATTGCCGGCATGATTGAACGCTTCGTTACGACCGATGCGCCGGGTGAAGGCGTGGCGTCCGACGATTCCGAGCGACAGCGCTGCGACTCCGGGCGCGAAGACGCTGCCGGCGACATGGGCCAGCGCCTGCGTCGCCGCGACCAATTCGAACCGCCCGACGAACGGCAGCATGATGCAGGCTAGAGTCACCGCAATGGCGGCCGCGACCATCCATCCGCGCTTGGAGGTCGTGCCGTCGATCAGTGCACCGGCCGGCGTCTGAGCGATGATTCCCGCCAGCGCCGCCACCGACATCACCACGCCGATCCGCGCCTGATCCCATTTCTGTTCGGTCAGAAGATAGATGGCGAGATAGGGGCCAAGACCGTCCCGCACGTCGGCGAGAAAAAAATTCAGCGCATCCAACGTGCGTTCAACAGTTTTTCCGGCCTGCCGCAAGCTCGTCTCGTCCTTGTTGATGCTTTCCAACGGCGGCGGCTGTTGCCGGTTCCGGAAAACGTCCTGGCGCTCGGCAGCCTTCCAGATCGAACGGGTTGACCGCGCCCCCGGGTCCGGCCAATGCTCCAACAAAAACGGGGAGGTGCGGTTTTGGGACGCCTGGAAGGCAAGACGGCGATCGTGGTCGGCGCCGGTTCGATCGGGCCGGGCTGGGGCAATGGCAAGGCGACCGCCGTGACCTTTGCGCGCGAGGGCGCACAGGTGTTTTGCGTCGATCGCAACGGGGCCGCCGCCGGGGAGACCGTAGCTATCATTGCCGGCGAGGGCGGCAGGGCCATTGGCTTTACTGCCGACGCCTCACGAACTGAGGATATTGCGGCGATGGTCGAGGCCTGCCTGAGGGCCTATGGCCGCATCGACGTACTCGACAATAATGTCGGCATCGCCGAGACCGGAAGCGTGGTCGATGTGGCCGAGGCCGACTGGGACCGCCTCTTTGCCGTGAATCTCAAGAGCGCGTATCTTGCCATGAAGCACGTCATTCCTGTCATGGTGGCGCAGGGCGGCGGCTCGATCATCAATATCTCGTCGATCGCTTCCATCCGGCATCTCGGCATTTCCTATGTCACCTATGCGACCACCAAGGCGGCGATGAACCAGATGACGCGCACGACGGCGGTCGAATTCGCAGCGAAGAAGGTCCGCGTCAACGCGATCCTGCCGGGATTGATGAAGACGCCGATGGTCGAGCACTCGGCAGGGCTTGCCGCCAGCTATGCCAAAGGCGATGTGGAAGCGATGTGGCGGGCGCGTGACGCGCAGGTGCCGATGGGGCATATGGGCGAGGCCTGGGATGTCGCCAACGCCGCGCTGTATCTCGCTTCCGACGAATCGAAATACGTCACCGGCATCGAGCTCGTGGTCGACGGCGGGATCACGCTGAAAGTAACTTAGTGACTGTCTCGTGCCCCGGATGCTGCGCAGCGCGCCTTCCTTTTGGCGTGATGCGCTGCTGATCCGGGGCCTACGAGGTAAGGAAGGTATAGGTCCCGGCTCTGCGGAGCAGCGCGAAAGCGCTGCGCCGCGTCCGGGACAAGAAGGTGAGTTAGTCGATGCTACATCACGTAACTCTGACGGTTGCGGCGGCAATCACTGCGGCCATATGTTTGGCACCGCACACGGCGTCCGCGGCGACCGTTGAGCCGACCGGCGAGCAGATCGATTCCGCGGCCTGTATGGCTGCGCTAACGGCCGATGACGATGACAAGGTCATCGCGTTTTGCGCAGCGCTGATCGGCAACGACAAGGCGCCAAAAGCCGATCGCGTCAAAGCCGCCATCGCGCGCGCCACGGCCTACGACCGCAAGGGAGAGATCGACCGTGCGATTGCCGATGACGACACCGCGCTACGGCTCGACCCGACGCTGGCGGATGTGTTCAACGCGCGCGGCGAACTCTACCGCAGGAAAGGCGACCGGGTGCACGCGCTTTCCGATTTTGGGACCGCGGTCAAACTCGACCCCAATCACGCGGCGGCAAAGGCCAACTACAAATCGCTGTCGCTGGAGATCGAGCGCATCGGGGCGCTGATGGCGGTCAACAATAAACCGAGCTTCAACTGTGCGACGGCAAAACGCCCGGTCGAAAAGGCAATCTGCGCCAATCCGGAACTGGCCAATCTCGACCGCGAGATCAACGCCGTGAACACTAAAGCGGTCCGCGAGGCCGGTCAGAGCGATCCGCGCGCCGGCCGCGCCATGCAGCGCGAGCAGGACGAATTCCTCGCCCGGCGCAACGCCGAATTCGGGCGAGCCGATTTCGACCTGCAAAAGATGATGCGGGACCGGCTCGACCGTCTGATGGCGCTGGTGCAGCATTGATCTTCCGGGGCTTGCTGGCTTCAGACAATGGCCTTTAGCCGAAGGGCGGAACTGTTCCGGCTTGAATTGTCGCGTCGACGCGCGACAATGCGCCTTAAGCGGCGCCAGGCCTTGCGCGGTCATGGCGCCGGAAATCCGGGAGAAGCGCCATGAATGTCCACGGGAAAAGCCGCTATCATGAGGTCCATGCGCGCTCGCTCCGTGATCCCGAGGGCTTTTGGGCGGAGGCTGCGCGCGAGATCGACTGGATCAAGCCGGCCGAGAAGGTGTTTGATCCCGCACTCGGCCTTTACGGCCGCTGGTTTACCGGGGCTGTCGTCAACACCTGCTACAACGCGCTCGATCGCCATGTCGCGGGCGGACGTGCCGACCAACTGGCGCTGATCCACGATTCGCCGCTCACCGGCCGCATCACCAAATTCACCTATGCCGAGCTGTTGGCCGAGGTGAAGACGCTTGCCGCGATCATGGTTGACTTTGGCATCGCCAAGGGCGATCGCGTCATCATCTACATGCCGATGGTGCCGGAAGCCGTGGTGGCGATGCTCGCCTGCGCGCGGATCGGCGCGGTGCATTCGGTGGTGTTCGGCGGATTCGCGGCGAAGGAGCTGGCAACCCGGATCGACGACGCCGCGCCGAAACTGATTTTCTCCGCAAGCTGCGGCATCGAGCCCGGCCGCATCGTGCCCTACAAGCCGCTGCTCGATGAAGCGATCAGGCTCGCCCAATTCAAGCCCGAGGCCTGCATCATCCTGCAACGGGGGCAACAGCCTTGCGAGTTGATGGCCGGGCGCGATCACGACTGGGCAGCGTTGCGCGAAGCGGCGATCACGGCGAAGAAGTCCGCCGATTGCGTTGCCGTGCTTGCGACCGATCCGCTTTATATCCTCTACACCTCAGGCACGACCGGTAAGCCCAAAGGCGTCGTGCGCGACAATGGCGGGCATCTGGTCGCGCTGAAATGGTCGATGTTCAACCTCTACGGCATCAAGCCGGGCGAGGTCTGGTGGTGTGGTTCGGATATCGGCTGGGTGGTCGGCCACAGCTATATCGTCTATGGCCCGCTGATCCATGGCGCGACCTCGATCATGTATGAGGGCAAGCCGGTCGGCACGCCCGATGCCGGCGCGTTCTGGCGGGTGATCGCCGAGCACAAGGCAGTGGCGCTGTTCACCGCGCCGACCGCCTTCCGCGCGATCCGGAAGGAGGATCCGGACGGAAAATTCATTCGCCGCACCGACCTGTCGACATTCCGCACGCTGTTTCTCGCCGGCGAACGCGCCGACCCGCCGACGGTGGAATGGGCAGAGAGACAATTGAAGGTGCCGGTGATCGATCACTGGTGGCAGACCGAGACCGGCTGGTGCATCGCGGGCAATCCGGTGGGCTTGGGTCAGCTACCGGTCAAGCATGGCTCGCCGACGGTGCCGATGCCGGGCTACCGGGTCGAGGTGGTGGACGAAGCGTCAAAGCCTGTGCCTGCCGGCACCATGGGTTCGATCGTGATCAAGCTGCCGATGCCGCCGGCGTGTCTGCCGACGCTATGGCAGCAGGACGAGCGTTGCAGGGAAGCCTATTTCAGCGAGTTTCCCGGCTATTACAAAACCTCCGACGCCGGTTACATGGATGAGGACGGCTATGTCTTTGTGATGGGCCGGACCGACGACATCATCAATGTCGCCGGCCATCGTCTCTCCACCGGTAGCATGGAGGAGATTCTGGCGTCGCATCCCGATGTCGCCGAATGCGCGGTGCTCGGCATCAAGGATGCGATCAAGGGCGAGGTACCCTGCGGTTTTCTGGTGCTGAAGGCCGGCGTCGCGCGCCAGCCTGCCGAGATCGAACGGGAGGTCGTGGCGCTGGTGCGCGACAAGCTCGGTCCCGTCGCGGCGTTCAAGCTGGCGATCACGGTGGGGCGCCTGCCGAAAACCCGTTCGGGGAAAATCCTGCGCGGCACCATCAAGAAGATCGCCGACGGCGAGGAATGGACCATGCCCGCCACCATCGAGGACGCCAAGGTGCTGGACGAGATCACGGAAGCCTTGAAGGGCAGGGGATAAGGCTTACAAATCCCACATTTCGGGCTACACCTACGCCCGACATCACGGGATTTGGTATGCGATTTGACATTCTGAAGCTACCGGTCGCGATTGCGCTCATGGCGCTCGCGCTGGGCTCCTGCTCTCATCGTGGAGAGTTGCCGGCCAATTCGGGGGCCTTGGCGGAGGATGACGACACCTTCTGCCGCGCCGGCGGCAAGGTCGCATCCGGTTCACCGGAATATGTGACCTGCCGCAGGGATCGCGATGCCCAGCGCGGTGCCGCTATCGATCGCGTCGACAAGAAGCAGCGCGATCTCGGCGAGTATATGCTCAACAACCCGACCAAGCCGTACTGAAAACGCCGGCACCGGAAACCAGCGTCCCTGATTGACCTTTTGAGGTTTTGCTTGAGGTTTTGCGTCAGTTCGCCAGGCTGCCGAGCTTGGCGCCGATCGCGATCACCAGCATGACGCCGCCGGCATAAGCCAGATATTCGGGGTTATGGCAGAAGGTTGATGACAGCGAGCAGACCTGGCCGGCCCAATCGGTGCCGATGGAAATCTCTTCGGCCGCCTGGCGAAACAGAAGAGCGGCTCCGCCGAGCAAAATCGCAATCAGAAAGCAGATCCCAGCCATGGCAAAGCTCGCAAGGTTCACGCAGATAGCGAATCGCCCCCCGATTCGCTTTTGCGCGGAAAACTATGCGCGGGCCGTTTCGGAAAGCAATTTCCGGGAAACTACCTACCCACAGAAACCTATTCCTGCTCAGCCTTTTTGCCGCCGATGGTCTTCAGCTTGGCGAACACGGCATCGACGTTGAGGTCGTCGCGCTGCTTTTCGGTGGGCTCGAACTCGGCTTCCTTGCGGGTGGTCTCGGAGGCAGGCAGCAACGTCGGGCCGCCATGGGTGATGTCGGTCGGCTTTTCCTTGGCCGCGCGCTGCACCTCGAAGTCGAGCTCGATCTGCGAGCACAGGCCGAGCGTCACCGGGTCCATCGGGGTCAGGGTCGAGGCATTCCAGTGGGTGCGGTCGCGGACGCTGGCGATGGTGGTCTTGGTGGTGCCGACCAGGCGCATGATCTGCGCGTCCTTCAATTCGGGGTGGCTGCGCACCAGCCACAGGATCGCGCTCGGCCGCTCATGACGGCGCGAGACCGGGGTATAGCGCGGGCCCTTCTTCTTGGCCTGGGGCGGCAGCGTCACCTTGCTCTCGGCGATTCTCAGCCGGTAGTTCGGGTCGTTTTCGCCCTTTTCGATCTCGTCCCGGGTCAGCTGGCCGGTCGAGATCGGGTCCATGCCCTTGATGCCCTGGGCGGCGTCGCCGTCGGCGATGGCGCGGACCTCAAGCGGGTGCATTTTGGTGAAATCCGCCACCTGATCGAAGGTCAGGGCGGTATTATCGACCAACCATACGGCGGTTGCCTTCGGCATCAGCGGTGCATTGCTCATGGCAAATCTCCTTTGCGCTTCGCCCACCTCCGGAAGGCGAAGCCATGGTCATCAACGATGACGGGAATTAGGCCCCTTATATGCCTTCGGAGGGGAGATGCGCAATGGGTTGCCCTTGACAGAGCCGGAAAGCCGCCCCAAGTCCTTGCTCGGATATCCCTTTAGAATCGACCGTTCCACGACTCCGAAGGCCTTGGTTAAGGCGGAGGGGCGGGGAGGTCGGAAGGCGCCTCATGTCAGCCAAACCACCCCTGAGAATCGTGCTTTGTTCTCCGCGCGGCTTCTGTGCCGGCGTGGTGCGGGCGATTGATACCGTCGAGCGGGCGCTCGCGATCTATGGCGCCCCGGTCTATGTCCGCCACGAGATCGTCCACAACCGCTATGTGGTGGACAGCCTGAAGACCAAGGGGGCCATTTTCGTCGAGGAACTGGCCGAAATCCCCGACAATACCAATGCTCCGGTGGTGTTCTCGGCCCATGGGGTCCCGAAGTCCGTCCCGGCCGAGGCGCATTCCCGCAATTTCTTCTCGCTGGATGCCACCTGTCCGCTGGTCACCAAGGTGCACCGGGAGGCGGCGATCCACTTCAAGCGCGGCCGCGAAATCCTGCTGATCGGCCATTCCCATCACCCGGAAGTGGTCGGCACGCTCGGCCAGTTGCCGCAGGGCGCGGTCACGCTGATCGAGACCGCCGACGACGCGGCGACCTTCAGCCCGAAGGACCCCAACAATCTCGCTTTCGTGACCCAGACCACGCTGTCGATCGACGACACCGCGGAGATCGTCGCGATGTTGAAGGACCGGTTTCCGAACATTTCCGGCCCTCATAAAGAAGACATCTGCTACGCCACCACCAACCGCCAGCTTGCGGTGAAGAAGGTGGCGCCGGTGGTCGATGCCCTGATTGTGGTCGGCGCGCCTAACTCCTCGAACTCGCAGCGCCTGCGCGAAGTTGCCGAGCGCCAGGGCTGTCCGATCGCGATCCTCGCGCAACGCGCCAGCGATCTCGACTGGTCGCGGTTCGACGGCATCAAGAGCCTCGGCATCACCGCAGGCGCCTCGGCGCCGGAGGTGATCGTGGAAGAAATCATGGGCGCGTTCGCCGAGCGCTACGAGTTGCACGTGGAGACGGTGTCGGCCGCGGAAGAGAACGAGTTCTTCCCGTTGCCGCGTTCGCTGCGGCCCGACGCGGCCGAATAACCTTAAATCAGGATATCGCTCATGGCGGTCTACACCGACGTCGCCGCCGACGAGCTTGCGGACTTCCTGAAAGATTACGAGATCGGCGAGCTCCTGTCCTACAAGGGCATTGCCGAGGGCGTCGAGAATTCCAACTTCCTGCTGCACACGACGTCAGGGTCTTTCATCCTGACGCTATACGAAAAGCGGGTCGCCAAGGGCGACCTGCCGTTCTTTCTCAGGCTAATGACACATCTCGCCTCGTGCGGGGTCAACTGCCCGCAGCCGGTAAAGGATAAAAGCGGCGAGGCGCTGCGCATGCTGGCCGGACGACCGGCGGCGATCATCACTTTTCTCGAAGGCATCTGGCCGCGCAAACCCAACGCCAGCCATTGCGCCGGCGTCGGCAAGGTTCTGGCGCAAATGCATCTGGCGGGCGCCGATTTTGCGATGTCGCGCGCCAATGCGCTGTCGGTTTCGGGATGGCGGCCGTTGTTCGAGCAGGCTGCCCTGCGCGCCGACGATGTGCAGCCGGGACTGCGCGCCTTGGTCGCCGACGAACTCGATTTTCTCGAAAGCGGCGTCTGGCCGAAGCATTTGCCCGATGGCGTCATCCATGCCGATCTGTTCCCGGACAATGTCTTCTTCCTCGAGGACCGGGTGTCCGGCATCATCGATTTCACCTTCGCCTGCACCGACATGCTCGCCTATGACGTTGCGATCTGCCTCAACGCCTGGTGCTTCGAGGCCGATTGCTCGTTCAACGTCACCAAGGCGCGCGCGCTGCTTTCGGCCTATGGCCGCGAGCGAAAGCTCTCGAAGGCTGAAGAAGACGCGCTGCCGCTGCTCGCGCGCGGCTCGGCGCTGCGCTTCCTGCTGACGCGTCTGGTCGATTTTCTCAACGTGCCGAAGGGTGCATTGGTGCGGCCGAAAGACCCGCTCGAATATGTCCGCAAGCTGCGCTTCCATCAAAGCGTATCTTCGATCCGCGATTACGGTGTTTGAGGAAGCGCAAAAATGAGTTCGCTTCCCGCAGTCATCATCCATACCGACGGCGCGTGCTCGGGTAATCCGGGTCCGGGCGGCTGGGGCGCCATCCTCAAGTTCGGCGACGTCGAGAAAGAGATGAAGGGCGGCGAGGCCCATACCACCAACAACCGCATGGAGCTGATGGCGGCGATCTCGGCGCTGGAAGCGCTGAAAAAACCCTGCTCGGTCGATCTCTATACCGACAGCCAGTATGTCCGTCAGGGCATCACGGGGTGGATTCATGGCTGGAAGAAGAACGGCTGGCGCACCGCCGACAAGAAGCCGGTGAAGAATGCCGAGCTGTGGCAGCGCCTCGACGATGCGTTAAAGCCGCACCAGGTGCGCTGGCACTGGGTCAAGGGCCACGCCGGTCACGACGAGAACGAGCGTGCCGATCAGTTGGCGCGCGACGGCGTCGCGATGGCGCGGCTGAAGGGGTGATCGGGAAAATCGAGGGCGGGGACATTACCCTCTCCCCTTGCGGGAGTGGGTGGTTTCGCGCGTAAGCGAGAAACCGGGTGAGGGGTTTTCCAACGAAGACCTTAACCCCTCACCCGGCTCAATCTCACGTCGTTCGATTTCGCCACCCTCTCCCGCAAGGGAAGAGGGTAAGGCGCGCATCTCGACTCACAGCTGCCCCAACAGCGTGTCGCCGCCGGAAACCTCGACCTTGCCCGGCGCGGGCTCGAGGTTGAATTTCTTGACCACGCCGTCTTCCACCAGCATCGAGTAACGCTTGGAGCGAATGCCCAGGCCGTTGCCGGAAGCATCGAGCTCCATGCCGATCGCCTTGGTGAATTCGGCGTTGCCGTCGGCCAAAAACGTGGCTTCGTCGCGCTGGTCGGTGTCGCGCTTCCAGGCGCTCATGACGAAGGCGTCGTTGACGGAGACGATCGCAATCGTGTCGACGCCCTTGCCCTTCATGGCATAGGCGTTCAGGAAGATGCTCGGCAGATGCATCTTGTGGCAGGTGCCGGTATAGGCGCCGGGCACGGCGAACAGCGCGACCTTCTTGCCCTTGAAGATGTCGTCGGTGGTGCGAACCTGGAGACCGTCCGCCGTCAACACACGAAATTTGGCCTCGGGCAGCTTGTCGTCAACATTGATCGTCATCGTATTCTCCTTGAAAGGGTGCGGATGGTTTTTAGACCGGGCATCTGCCGGGCACAATATTCAGACTTCTGAACCGCCATACTAGCGCCGAAACGGCAACAGACCGCGTCGTTCACTGTTGCGTCATCCGCCCGCCTTTGGCAGCGGCTCAAGCCGCCGCCGCCTTTTTCTCGTCGCGCAGTTCGCGGCGCAGGATCTTGCCGACATTGGTCTTCGGCAACGCGGTCCTGAACTCGATCTGCTTGGGGACCTTATAGGCGGTGAGCTGCGTGGTGGCGAACTTGATCACGTCCTCGGCGGTGAGACCTTGGTCCTTTTTGACGATAAAGGCCTTCACCGCTTCACCGGACCTGGCGTCCTCGACGCCGATCACGGCGCATTCGAGCACGCCGGGATGGCTTGCGATCACTTCCTCGATCTCGTTCGGATAGACGTTGAAGCCCGAGACCAGGATCATGTCCTTCTTGCGGTCCACGATCTTGGTGTAGCCGTCAGCGCTCATCACGCCGATATCGCCGGTGCGGAAATAGCCGTCCGGCGTCATGACCTTGGCGGTCTCGTCCGGCCTGTTCCAGTAACCGGCCATCACCTGCGGGCCCTTGGCGCAGATTTCGCCGGCCTCGCCAAGCGGCACTTCGTTGCCGTCGTCGTCCCGGATCGACAGATAAGTGGAGGGAACGGGGATGCCGATCGAGCCGGTGAAGCGGTCGATGTCGGCCGGATTGCAGGTCAAGGTCGGCGAGGTCTCCGACAGGCCATAACCTTCCGACAGCGGGCAGTGCGTCACCGCCAGCCACTTTTCGGCAACCGGCCGCTGGGTCGCCATGCCGCCGCCGTTGCAGGCTTTCAGCTTCGAGAAATCGAGCTTGTCGAAACCGGGCGTGTGCAACAGGCCGTTGTAAAGCGTATTGACCCCCGGAAAGAAGTTGACCTGGTATTTTGCGAGCTCCTTGATGAAGCCCGGCATGTCGCGCGGATTGGGAATCAGGAGGTTGACTCCGCCGGAGCGTACCCCGAGCAGGTAACAGGCCGTCAGCGCGAAGATGTGATAGAGCGGCAGCGCGCAGACGACGAAGAGCTCATCGACAAGCGGCGGTTTTTTCAGCGTCGGCTGCAACCACGCGTCGTTTTGCAGCACATTGGCGAGGATGTTGCGATGGAGCAGCGTCGCGCCCTTGGA
>Ga0116129_1001064_pt1 | contig 15647 bp, 10 predicted proteins | sample June2015DPH_17_2_FD_89732 | JGI IMG/M metagenome (GOLD analysis project Ga0116129, IMG submission 89732) | Peatland microbial communities from SPRUCE experiment site at the Marcell Experimental Forest, Minnesota, USA - June2015DPH_17_10 | ecosystem: Environmental > Terrestrial > Soil > Wetlands...
CTTACTTCTTAGCCTTCTTCCCGCTGAAGATCGAAAGGTCGATCGCATCCGCCATCGCCTGATACCCTGCGTCGTTCGGGTGCAGGTGGTCGCCGGGATCGAACTCCGCACGGATCTTCTTCGGGTCGGCTGCATCGCGCGTCGCCGCTTCGAAATCCACCACCGCGTCGAACGCGCCGCTGGTCCGTATCCAGGTGTTCAACGCCTCGCGGATCGCCTCGCCATTCTCTCTCGAATAACCGGCCCCTCCGTAAGGCGTCAGCGTGCAGCCGATCGCCAGGATGCCGTGCGTGTGCGCCTCGTCGATGATCTGCTTGAAGGCGCCAATCAGCTCGTCGGCCGTCACCGCTTCTTCGGGCACAGTGGCGGCGTGGCCGATATCGTTGATGCCTTCGAGCAGCATCACCCACTTCACGCCGGATTGGCTCAGCACATCGCGGTCGAAACGCGCCAGAGCGCTGGCCCCGGTCTGGTCGCGCAGCACGCGGTTGCCGCCAATCCCCATGTTCGCCACGCCGATGTTGGCCGTCTCCTTCTTCGCCGCGAGCCTTGCGGCCAGCAGCGCGGGCCAACTGTGATTGGTCTCCGTCGTGGAGCGCGCACCGTCGGTGATCGAATCGCCGTAAGTCACAATCAGGGCCGCGTCCGCGGGCGCCGCTACGTCGATGCCGGCCAGCCAGTAGTAGGCCTGCGTCGTAGTCGCATCCGCCAGTGCCGGCTCGGCGGTGACGTCGCCTGCCTTTATATAGGTGGTGTGCAGAGCGGTGGAGTGATTGGTCGGCGGCCCGGTTTCGCCGGGGAAGTAGAGGCTCACCGCCAGATCGGCCAGCGGCGCGAAGTTGAAATCCACCGGGTCGCTCATGGTCACGATGCCGGGTCCGATGGTGCAGCCCGGTTTGCCGTTGAAGGAAAGCGCGCGGTCGGATGCCGGAACGATTTCGGAATCCTTACTCCGAATCGCGATATGCGCCGTTCCCAAGACCAGAGGCGCGCTCCCGAAGGCGTTCGAAATCTTGACGCGCACGCGCCGCCCGCCGATGCTGGCGCGCACCATCATGCGCACCGTCTGGTTATTGTACCCGCGCGCGTTGGCAGGCGGTGCGCCGGCAGCGGCAGGAGCCGGCGGTGTGCGGACTAATAGTTGCGCGGTGGTCCATGTGGCCACCCAATGTTCCGGTCCCCTGCTTTGCGCCTCGATCATGGCGAAATGGCCAAGTGGCGCGAGCGCCAGCAGCATCGTCAACCGCAGCTTCATCGGACAATCTCCTCGCTTGCAGATTATACCTGCTCGCGGCGCTTCTGCGGCCAGACGTCGCGGCCGACCCTTGCGTTCCACGGCGCCCGCTGCTAGAGTCGAGTCGTCAGAAGCGCATGCCTACCGCCCTGCTGAGCCGGGAAGAGGAACTCCACTGGCTGGCATTGAAACTCGTCCCAGGTTTGGGAACCCGCACCTCGAATAAGCTGCTCGACCGCTTCCGCTCGCCGCAAGCGATTTTCCGCGCCTCGCGTACGGAACTCGAAGGCGCGGGCGTTTCGGGCGCCGTCGCCCAGTCGATCGCCAGCGGATGCACCTTCGACGATGCGGCCGCGCAGCAGGAGAAAATGATCGAGACGGGCGCCGTCCTTATTACTATTGGCGACCCACGCTATCCGCAGCCGCTGCGCGAGATTTTCGATCCGCCCGTTCTGCTGTTCGGCCGCGGCCGGGTGGAGTTGACGAACTCTTTGACGCTGGGCGTGGTGGGGACGCGCCGGCCGACGCCCTATGGGCTCGCCGTCGCCGAACGCCTCTCGGCCGATCTTTCACACGCCGGGCTGGCGATCGCGAGCGGGATGGCTCGGGGCATCGACACCGCTGCGCATCGAGGCGCGCTGGCCGCTGGCGGGGATACGATTGCCGTCCTCGGGTGCGGCGTCGATGTGGTTTATCCGTCGGAGAACAAGAAGCTCGCGGGCGAGATTGCCGCTAAGGGTCTGATACTTTCCGAGTTCCCGATGGGGTCGGTTGCGTTCCCGCAAAACTTCCCGATTCGGAACCGCATCATCTCGGGGATGAGCGCGGGCGTGCTGGTGGTGGAAGGCGCGCAATACAGCGGCTCGGCCATCACCGCCAAACTCGCCATGGACCAGGGAAGGGAGGTTTTCGCCATTCCTGGCAATATTACTTCGAAGCTGAGTTGGGCTCCTAACCTGTTGATTAAACAAGGTGCGCGGCTGGTTCAGGACTGGAACGACGTGGTATCGGAACTTCCAGTTGAATCCCGCCGGCATCTAATAGAACGGGGGCGGCAAAGGCTGCTGGGCGAGCAGACCGGGGAGACGGTTGCAACTTCCGACGGGGAGACCGCATCTCTAGCTAACAGCCGCGGTGGCGAACTCGACGCCACGGCCCGCCGCGTCCTGGAAGTTCTCAAGGTTGACGCTCCCATTCAACTGGACGATCTGATTGAAAAGATGGAGAACTCGTCGGCAACCGAGTTGATTGCGGCGCTTTTCGAGCTGGAAATGCAGGGACTGGTGAAGCAGTTGCCTGGGAAGAACTTTGTTAAAGTGTGGTAGCGAAAAATGCTGACTCGTCTGGAGATCGATAAATTTCCGGTGCTGCGAAGGGTTCGTGTGGGAGCCGGCGTATCTGCGTCGGATTGGAAGGTAGACGATCTGTTTCCGTCGGCCAGATCCGGCCAAAGTTTTCTTCGACTGGACGCGCCCAAACGCCCCAGTTCCGAACCGGTGCGTTGCGTCACTGCGCACCGCAATTCCCGAGGCGCAGAGGGTGGAACGGTGAGTTGTTGTGGAAATGAACTTTGTGAAAGTGTGGTAAGGTCAAACGGAAAAGGGACGGCAAAAACTACGGCGGCGTTTGGCCGCGGCACGGAATCATTGAATCGTTAAAATATGGCAAAAGCTCTGGTAATCGTGGAATCGCCGGCAAAGGCGAAAACCATCAACAAATACCTGGGCAAGCAATACATTGTTAAAGCTTCGCTCGGTCATATCAAAGATCTACCCAAGAAGGACCTCGCGGTCGATGTCGAACACGGCTTCGAGCCGCATTATGAAGTAATCGAAGGCAAGAAGAAACTCATCGCCGAGCTCAAAGCATCCGCTAAGGGCGTCGAGAGCGTCTACCTCGCAGCCGATCCGGATCGCGAAGGCGAGGCTATTTGCTTTCACCTGCAGGAAGAATTGCAGAGCACCAAGAAGACAGGGCCCGCCTTTTTCCGCGTGATGTTCAATGAAATCACGAAAAAGGCGATTGAAAAAGCATTTGAGAAGCCCGGTCAGGTCAATATCGCTTTAGTGGAAGCGCAGCAGGCGCGCCGCGTGCTCGACCGGCTGGTGGGCTACAAGATTTCTCCGCTGCTTTGGGATAAAGTCCGCCGCGGGCTCTCCGCGGGCCGCGTGCAAACCGTCGCGCTGCGCGTCATCGTGGAGCGGGAACGCGAAATCCGCGCTTTCCTTCCCAAGGAATACTGGACTATCGACGCCGATCTGCTCGCCAAGAAGACGCCGGTGCTTTCGCCGCGGCTCGCCAAGATCAACGACGTCAACGCCGAGATCGGCAACCAGGAAGCGTCCGACGCGATCGTGGCGGCGCTCGACGGGTCGGATTATATCGTCAGGTCGGTGGGCACGCGCGAGAAGAAACGCAATCCGGTCGCGCCGTTTATCACCTCCACGCTGCAACAGGAGTCTTCGCGCAAGCTGCGCTTCAGCGTCAAGCGCACCATGATGCTGGCGCAGCGGCTGTATGAAGGCATCGAGATCGGCAAGGAGGGCGCGGTGGGTTTGATCACCTACATGCGTACCGATTCCACGCGTATTTCCGACGACGCCATTCGCGATGTCCGCGACTACATCACCGAGCGGTTCGGCAGCGAGTTCCTGCCCGCCGGCGCCAACATGTACAAATCCAAAAAGGACGCGCAGGACGCGCACGAAGCCATACGTCCCACGTCCATGGCCTACGCGCCGGAGGTGGTGGACAAGTATCTGGCCGAAGACGAAATGAAGCTGTACCGCCTGATCTGGAATCGCTTCGTAGCGTGCCAGATGATGCCGGCGCTCTACGACCAGACCACTATCGACGTTGGCGCGAAGGGCAAGGACGGCGCCGATTATATGTTCCGCGCCACCGGCTCGGTGCTCAAATTCGAAGGATTCCTGAAAGTCTATCAGGAGAGCAAAGATCAGGCCGACGAAGACGACGAAGAGGTGAAGCATCGCCTGCCGAAGGTGACCGAAGGCGAGGTTCTCGGATTCAAGGCGATCCGCCCCGAGCAGCATTTCACCGAACCGCCGCCGCGCTACAACGAGGCCACGCTGGTGAAGCGTCTCGAAGCCGACGGGGTGGGGCGTCCGTCGACTTATGCGTCGATCATTTCGACCATTCAGGAGCGCGAGTACGTCAAGAAGGAGACCAACCGCTTCGTTCCCACCGAGCTGGGAATGGTGGTGACGGACCTGCTGCTGGAATCGTTCGACGACATCTTCGATGTGAAGTATACGGCCCGCATGGAAGAGGAGCTCGACGACATTGAAGAGGGCAAGCTCGACTGGCGCAAGGCCATGGGCGATTTTTACGAGCGCTTCGATAAGGATTTGAAGCACGCCGAAGAGCACATGACCAATATCAAGCGGATGGAGAAACCCACCGGCTTGAGTTGCGAAAAGTGCGGCAAGCCCCTGGTGATCAAGTGGGGCAAGCATGGCAGCTTCATCGCCTGCACCGGATATCCGGAGTGTACTTACACGCGCGAGTTGACGGTCGACCTGGCGGATGTCGACAAAGTGGATCTCTCCGACCAGGGCGACGAAGAGTATTGCGAGAATTGCGGGCGGCCCATGGTGCTCAAGAAAGGGCGCTTCGGCAGTTTCTTCGCGTGCAGCGGTTATCCCGATTGCAAGACCACCAAGCAAATCGGTGGCGCGCAAAGGAAGGATCAGCCGCTCGACGAAAAGTGTCCGCAGTGCGACAGCAATCTGGTGATGAAACACGGCCGCTTCGGCGAGTTTACGGCGTGCAGCAACTACCCCACGTGCAAGTATGTCAAGCAGAAGACTATCGGCGTGAAATGCCCGGAGTGCTCGGAGGGCGAAGTGGTGGAGCGCCGCTCTAAGCGCGGCAAGACGTTCTACGGCTGCAACCGTTATCCGGATTGCAACTTTGTGGCATGGGGCAAGCCCGTTCCTGAAAAATGCCCGGAATGCGGCAGCCCTTATATGATTGAGAAATGGCTCAAGGCCGGCACTTTCTGGCAGTGCCCCAACGCCGAGTGCAAGCATAAACAAGAGGCCCCGGTGGAAGCCGGCACGCCACAGCAGCCCGCCGCGTAATGGGATTTCCCGCGAGCAGAGCGCCCAGTCTCACGTGGGGCGCGCTTGTGCTTCTGGCGCTCTCCGGCTTTCTGAACTACTTCGACCGCGCCAATCTCTCGGTGGGCGCGGCGCAGGTGCAATCCGAGTTACAACTCACCAGTTATCAACTCGGTCTGCTGCTCTCGGCGTTCTTCTGGACTTACGCCTTGATGCAACTGTTCCTGATCGCCGGATGGCTGGCCGACCGGTTCAACGTCTTCTGGATTCTGGCCGCCGGATTTTTCCTTTGGTCCGGCGCGACGGCGGTAACAGGGGCCACGCGCACGTTCGCGATGATGTTCGGGCTGCGGCTGGTTCTGGGAGTGGGCGAATCCATCGCGTATCCTTGCTATTCGCGAATCCTGGCCAATTATTTTCCGGAGCATCATCGCGGCCTGGCCAATGCGCTTATCGACGCCGGCACCAAGTTGGGACCGGCGGGGGGCACGCTGCTGGGCGGATTGCTGATGGCGAAATATGGGTGGCGCGCGTTCTTCGTAGGCCTGGGCGCCGGCAGTTTGATCTGGCTGATTCCGTGGCTCTGGTGGATGCCGCGCGGCGAAGGCGCCGGAACGCAGGAACATTCGGAAGCGATGCCCACCGCCCTTCAAATCCTGCGCCAACGCGCCGCCATTTTCAGCGCGCTCGGGCTGTTTTGCTCGAACTATTACTGGTACTTCCTGCTTACCTGGCTGCCGTACTACCTGCAAACCGCGCGGCATTTCAGCGCCGGCAGAATGGCTACCACGGCGGCGTCCGCGTATTTCCTGATCGCATTCTCCGCAGTGATGGCAGGGCATCTTTCCGACCGTTTGATCGCGCGTGGCGCCTCAGCTAACCGCGTGCGCAAAACTTTCGCGGGCATCGGTCTGACGTTGTCGACCATCATACTTCCGGTGGCGGTGGTCCGCGACGCGGGCACGGCGACGGTCTTTCTTATGCTGGCCTGCTTCAGTTTCGGCATCTACACCGCGAACGTCTTCGCCATTACGCAGACGCTGGCGGGGCCGCGCGCCGCGGGGAAGTGGACCAGCCTGCAGAATGGCTTCGCCAATCTGGCGGGCGTCAGCGCGCCCTGGCTCACGGGGTTCATCGTGCAGCGCACCGGCGAATATTTCTGGGCCTTCGTGGTGGCGGCGGCGGTGGTACTTACGGGCGCGGCAATTTTCGTCTTCGCGATTGGCAGGCTGGAGCCGGTCAAGTGGGGCAAGGCTCGCGGGCTGGGGCTTGCTTGAAAAGTAGACAGGCCCGGAGCAGACAGGCCAGGAGGCCTGTCCTACTCACTTACTCCAGGTAGAAGACTTCTTTCATCATGGCGAAGCGCTCGCCGGCCAGTTGGTCCGGCACCGGCTCGAACAGGGGCGCCATGAATTCCTGCCAGCGCTGATTCACCGGGTCGCGGTCGAGCGCTTCCCACGCCTTTTCGAAATCGTCCACGCGCAGGCTGAGTACTAAATCCTGCCCGCGGCGGAAGATGGAGTATTCGGATATCCCCACTTCTTTCAGCTTCGCCAGAAGCTCAGGCCAGACGCGCGCGTGCTCCCTGTCGTACTCTTCAATCGCATCCGCCTTGATGCGCAGCTTAAACGCGTAGCGGGCCATGTCTCTGTTACGCGTAGCTGCTAACGGCGGCCATATTTTTCTGCGTGCGCGCGGCGGTGATGCGCTCCAGATAGCCGCTCTGGCGGAATGCGTCCATGGGATCTTCGGCCAAGCCCTTGGCGCGCGCCCACTCGCGGATGGCCGGGCGCACGTCGGTGGAGAAGGCGTCCTTCAGGCAGCCCTCTGCGTCCACCAGATCGCATGACTCCTGCAGCTTCGCCAGCTTCTGGTGATCCACCAGCGCCGCTTTGGCGAAAAGCTCCATGATGGTCGTCACGGTCTGAATCATGGCCTCGATCTTGCCCTTCAAATTGTGGCTCTGGTCGATCATGTACGCGATATCGGCGCGCGTTCCCTTTTCCCATTCGAAGTGCAGAATCTCATGGAAGATGCGGAACACCTGGTAGGGGTCGATGGAGCCGGTGGTCAGGTCGTCGTCGGCATACCGGCGGTCGTTGAAGTGGAAACCGCCGAGCATTCCCAGGTCGAGCAGCCACGCCACAATCTGCTCGATGTTCTGCGCCTGATAGTGATGCCCCGTATCCACCAGCACCTTTGCCAAAGGACCGGCGCCCTGCGCCATCAGCAGCGCCATGCCCCAATCGGCGATGTCGGTGTGATAGAAGGCCGGCTCGAAGGGCTTATACTCCACCAGCATCCGCTGGTCATTCGACATGCGCGCGTGGGCGGCGCGCAGCCCCTCTTCGAACCACTTACGGCGATGGCGGATATTCTGCGTGCCGGGATAATTCGAGCCATCGGCGAACCACAGCGAAAGGTCGCGGCTGCCCAGCGCCATGCCGATCTGAACGCTATCGATAATGTGATCGACCGCGGCGCGCCGGACCTCGGCATCGGGATTTCCCAGCGATCCATACTTGTATATCTGATCTTGAAACACGTTGGGATTGATGGAGCCCGGGCGGACGCCGTGCGTGTTGGCCAGAGTGCGAATCTCATCCGCGTCTTTCACTCCGTGGGGCAGGTCCCAGAGCACGTGCAGAGCGATGGTGGGGCAGACTCCGGTCCACCGATGCACTTGCGCGGCGTCGCTGAATTTTTCCTCAATACTGGTCGCCGCCGCAGGCTGAAGAAACTTGCCGAAGCGGGTGCCGGTGTTGGCGAAGCCCCACGACGGCAGCTCGACATGAAACTTGTCGAGCGTTTCGGCGATGAGATCGGTCTGTTTGCTGTTAGTCACTTTAGGTTGCCGCTAATCAACCATCATGGGCGGCCTTTACGCCACCCGTCAAACAATTATGAACCAGCCGCGGAGGTTTTGCATCACGGAACTTCGAGAGTGGGGAAGGGAGGGTGGAAGTGACGCATATAACTGTAGTTGCTTGTGGAAATCGATGAAAGCAGGCTAGATTCAGAGATGGAGACGGGGCGGAAACGTTTCCTGTTTCGAAACGCGCGGCGGCCCGGGGATTGGTATGGCGCCGGCCGGCGGGAAGGCTTAGGATGAAGGCGACAAGACAGGCCAGGAGGCCTGTCCTACTATGATGCGTGTGCGGCTTTGTGTGCCGATTTTGGCGGTGGCGTTTGGGATTTGGATATTGTGGGGCGCCGTACCGCCTGCCGACCTGGCGGCGCTGAAGCAGGCGTTTCAGCATCCGCCGGACGATGCGCGCATCATGATGCGCTGGTGGTGGTTCGGTTCGGCGGTGGAGAAGCCCGAGCTCGAGCGCGAGATGCGCACCATGAAGGAGGGCGGCATCGGCGGTTTTGAAGTGCAGCCGGTGTATCCGCTGACGCTCGACGATCCGCAGCTTGGGCTGAAGAATCTGCCGTATCTCTCGCCGGAATTTCTGGACGCACTCGCCTTCACCGGGCAGAAGGCGCGCGAGTTGGGTATGCGCATGGACCTCACTCTGTGCAGCGGCTGGCCGTACGGCGGGCCGCACGTTCCGATCACGCAAGCGGCGGGGCGTTTGCGCGTGGAGCGCGTGCCGGTGGCTGCGAGTGTCGGCGAAGTGAAGGCGCCGCGCATTGCGGAAGGGGAAAAGCTGCTGGCGGTTTTTGTCGGGACGGGTCGGGACTATCGGCCCATCGACGTTATGATGGGCGACACTGTTGTCTTCGCCGCCGATCCACAAGACCGGACCGCGCTCTTCTTTATCTCCAGCCGCACACACATGATGGTGAAGCGCGCGGCTGTTGGGGCCGAAGGTTTCGTGCTGGACCACTACGACCGCTCGGCCATCGACGCGCATCTGAATATCGTTGGCGAAAAGCTGCTGGGCGCGCTGGCGAAGACGCCGCCTTATGCGGTGTTCAGCGACAGCCTGGAAGTGGAACGCTCCGATTGGACGCCTAACTTCCTGGCTGAATTCCAGAAGCGGCGCGGCTACGATTTGACGCCGTATCTACCCGCGCTCGCTGGTGTCGACATCGGTCCCAAAGGCGCCGATGTGCGCCACGATTGGGGCTTGACGCTGACTGAGCTGGCGAATGAGAATTACCTCACTCCCATCCGCGAATGGGCCAATCGCCACGGCACGCTGTTCCGTTCGCAGAGTTACGGCACGCCGCCGGTGAGCCTTTCGAGCAACGCGCTGGAGGATCTGCCGGAGGGCGAGGGCTCGCAATGGCGCCACGCTTCGTCCACGCGCTGGGCTTCGTCGGCGAGCCATCTTTACAACCGCCCGGTGACTTCTTCTGAGACCTGGACGTGGCTGCATTCGCCGGTGTTTCGCGCCACGCCGCTCGATATGAAGGCTGAAGCCGATCTGCATTTTCTGCAAGGCATCAACCAGTTGATTGGCCACGGGTGGCCCTATTCCCCGCCCCAAGCCGGCGAGCCCGGCTGGCGATTCTACGCCGCGGCGGTGTTCAACAATCACAATCCCTGGTGGATGGTGATGCCGGATATCACGCTGTACCTGCAGCGCATCAGTTTTCTGTTGCGGCAGGGGCAGCCCGTCAACGATGTCGCCATCTACGTTCCGACAGATGACATTTACGCCGGCTTCACGCTGGGCAACGATTCGATTAACAAGGCGCTCGATGCGCGGCTGGGGCCGGATCTCATCGGACAGATTCTCGACGCCGGATATAACTTCGACTTTATCGACGACGCGGCGATTGCGCATGGCGGGATTCCATACAAGATGCTCGTCCTGCCGGCCCCGCAGCGCATGCCCGAGGCGACCAGGCGCAAGATCGAGGAATACAAGCGCTTCGGCGGCTTTGCGATCGATACGAGGGACACGCCGTCCGTGGGCGAGGCATTGAAAAAAGCGATTACGCCGGACCTGGCAACGGCCTCCCCGGATATCGGGTTCGTGCATCGGCATCTGCCTTACGCGGAGATCTATTTCGTGGTGAACACGAGTAACCATCCGGTGCGGGACGATGGGGCGAAGTTCCGGACCGGGGAGTTGAAGCCGGCTTGGTGGAATCCTATGGATGGACGAATCGACAATGCCGGGTCACCAGGCGAGGACGGTACGTTTCCGCTGTACTTGGAGCCGTACGAATCGCGCGTGCTAGTGTTTTCGAGAGTTACCGAGGGGAACATGAGTCCGCCTGGCCCGATGCACGCCAACGTGCCGTGGATTGCAATGGATCCAAAGTGGAAAGTCACCTTCGACGGCTTGGGCATTACACAGAACATGAACCCCCTCCATTCATGGGCCGACGATCCGGCCACCAGGTACTACTCGGGAACCGTAACCTACGAAACGACTGCTGAAGTTCACGACATGTTCGATTCGATTTATCTCTCCTTCGGAGGAGGGACGCCGGTGGAGGACTCCGTGCGACGCTCCGGGAGCGGGATGCGAGCCATGCTAGAGAGCCCCGTGCGAGAAGCAGCGAAGGTCTATGTGAATGGCAAACTGGCGGGTTCGGTATGGTGTCCGCCGTACTACGTCTACATAGGCGATTTGCTCCACATTGGGGCGAACACGATTCGCGTGGTTGTCGCGAACCTGGCACTCAACGAACTTGCTAAGGGCCCATTGCCAGACTACCGGGCGCTGAATGCGAAGTACGGCGAGCGATTTCAGCCGCAGGATCTGCAGAACCTACAACCGGTCCCTGCCGGCCTGTTGGGACCGGTCTTCACCATCACTCGTTAGGAACCTATGACTCGTAGAGATCTTCTCCGCCGTAGCGCGCTGACTACGCTCGCTTCGATTGCTCTTGATGCGCAGGAAGCTGCGCCTGCGCCCACTTCGCCTGCACTCAATTGGTTGGGCGGTATGGCGCCGCCGCTTGAAACCGGCGTCAGTTGGGGCGTTCCGTGGCCGCGCGGGACTGTTTCTAAGTCGCAGACATTCAGCCTGACTGCGGGTGGCGCCGCGCTACCGCTGCAACAGTGGCCGCTCGCTTACTGGCCCGATGGATCGATCAAGTGGACCGGGTTCGCTACGATTGCGCACACGGCGGCCGCGTTCCGGCTTGCGCCGGGCACTCCCGCAGCGCCAGTTTCTCCGATCAGGGTTGCTGAATCGGCCGCCGCCATCGATATCGATACCGGGCGGATTCAAGCGCGGATTCCGAAGTCGGGCGCGGCATTTATCGACTCCATCGCGATGGATGGACGCGCAGTCGCTGGGTCCGCGCGTCTTGTCTGCATGCTGGAGGGCGGAGCATCCTTCACCAGCAATATCCAGAAGGTCACGGTGGAGCAGCGCGGACCGGTTCGCGCCACGGTGAAGATTGAAGGCGTCCACAAGGCCGATGCAGGCGCGCGCGAATGGCTGCCGATCACGGTGCGTCTCTACTTCTATGCGGGCATCGAAAACATCCGGCTCATCCACAGCTTTGTTTTCGACGGCGACGATAAGAAGGATTTCATCCGCGGTCTCGGAGTCGCTTTCGGCGTGCCAATGCGCGAACAGGTTCACAACCGGCATGTGCGCTTTTCCGGCGAAGGCGAGGGGCTTTGGTCCGAGCCGGTGCAGCCCGCCACCGGACGTCGCGTCCTGATGGCGCCCGGTAGCCGCACCAACGTTTTCGCCGACCAGCTTGCGGGCAAGCGCTTGCCCAACCGCGAAGCGTTCGACGCCGCCGGACAGAAACTGCTGCACGATTGGGCGGTGTGGAGCGACTACAAACTGGTGCAGGCGTCCGCCGACGGCTTCGGGGTGCAGAAGCGCGTCAATGGCGAAAGCTGCTGGCTGGACGCCGCGGCCGGCCACCGAGCGTCGGGGCTGGTCTTCGCCGGCGATGTCTCGGGAGGCCTGGCTGTGGCGCTGCGGCACTTCTGGCAGTCGCATCCGCGATCGCTGGAAGTGCGTAACGCGACGGGGACAAGCGCCGAGCTGCGCGTGTGGCTGTGGTCGCCGGACGCGCCGGCGATGGATCTGCGCCATTACGATCTGGTGAATGGCGTGGAGCACGCGCACGACCTCGATTCCAGCTACGAAGACGTGCAGACGGGCTTCAGCACGCCCCACGGCGTGGCGCGCACCAGTGAGATGACGCTCTTCCCCAGCGCCGGCGTGCCGTCGAAAGAAGACACGGCGCGTCAGGCTCGACTTGCCGAGGAGCCGCCGCTGATTGTGGCTACGCCGCAGCATATCCACGCGGCCGGAGTGTTCGGAATCTGGAGTCTGCCCGACCGCTCCACGCCCGCCAGGCAACAGCTTGAAGACCAACTGGACGCGGCCTTCGCGCTCTATCACAAGGAAGTGGAGCAGCGGCATTGGTACGGCTTCTGGAATTACGGCGATGTGATGCACCAGCACGATGGTCCGCGGCATATGTGGCGCTATGACATCGGCGGGTTTGCGTGGGACAACACCGAGCTCGGCACGGACATGTGGCTCTGGTATAGCTTTCTGCGCACCGGCCGGCCCGAGATTTTCCGCATGGCCGAAGCGATGACGCGGCACACGGGCGAGGTGGACGTCTATCATCTGGGACGATTCGCGGGGCTGGGCTCGCGCCACAACGTGCGCCATTGGGGATGCGGCGCGAAGGAGGCGCGCATCAGCCAGGCGGCTTACCGGCGCTTCTACTATTACCTGACCACCGACGAGCGCGCGGGCGACCTGATGCGCGCGGTGGTGGACGCGGATTACAAATCGCTGGAGATCGACGCGATGCGTCTGGCTTCGCCGCTGACTGCGCCGAACCCTTACCCGGCGCGCGTACGCGGCGGCCCGGACTGGCTGGCGTTCGTGGGCAATTGGATGACGGAATGGGAGCGCACCGGTGAGACGAAATACCGCGACAAGATTATCGCCGGGATGGACAGCATCGCTAAGATGCCTTACGGGTTTATGACCGGGCCCAATCAGCTTTATGGGTACGACCCGGCGACCGGCAAGCTTTACCCGATGGTGGAGGATGGTTTTGGCCACTACAACCTGACCGTGATTATGGGTGGCGCCGAGGTGATTTTCGAGTTGAACGAGCTTATCGACCATCCCGGATGGAAGAAGGCGTGGCTGCAATATTGCCGGCTGATGTCGGCGAGTAAGGATGTGGTGGCGCGCGATATGACCAGCGGAGCTGAGGGTGCGGATGCGCGGTTCGCCGACCCCGGGCGCCTGGCTGGTTATGTCTATATGCAGACTAAGGAAGCGGCGTTCGCGACCAAGGCATGGTCGGGAGTGATGGGCGGGCGGCGGCCTACTTACATGACTACAGCGTTCCAAGGGCCGGAGGTGCTCAACCCGATTGACGAGGTGACTGGGATCTCGACTAATAGCGTGTCGCAGGGTTGTTTGCAGGCGATTGAAGTGCTGGCTATGTGCGGCGACCAGATGCCGGGGTGAGAGACTCGGGTCCGGATTCGACGCAGAGACGCGGAGACGCGGAGATCGGCGCGGAGATTGAAGAGAGTAAGAGCATGAGGATTGATCATGGTGATGCCGCTTGGTTATAGGTAGTCGGCGCATGCGACGCTGAAGAGGTGGACGTCAACGTGCATCCTTCGAAGACCGAGGTGCGTTTCCGCCACGGATTATTCCGCGCGGGATCGTCATGGTATATTAAGCCATATGGCCCGTAGCACCATCATTATGTGAAGGCCGAGCTCCTTCTCCACCAGCGGATCGACTATGACGACGGTGCAATCGTGGAAATGGTGATTTGGCGAGTTCCGTCGCCGGTTCCCCCGTCTGGCCACGGCCTCAAGTATTCGTTGTTCTATGGCCGTCCGGGTGTCCGCCTGGTTGGCTACGACAACGAGCGCGGCAAGGGAGATCACCGCCATTACATGGGTCTTGAGATGGCCTACGCGTTCAGCGGCGTTGAGCAATTGATGATAGATTTCTGGTCTGACGTGCGGACAGTGAGGGGTGGCAAATGACAGACGTGAAAATCACCGTTGGGGGCGCCATCGAGGATGAAGCGGCGAGCCGCTTCGTGAATGCCTGGCATCGCGCGGAGCGTGGCGAATCTTTTCGTGAGCGCCACTTGGCGTTCGAGAGCTGGGATGCCCTCGCCCGCGTACTGACCGGTAAGCGGATGGAACTCTTGCGCTACGTCCACAAGTCTCCGGCTGCCAGCATCCGGGCGTTGGCAAAGGCATTAGGGCGCGACTACAGCAACGTTCACGCGGATGTCCAGGCTTTGACCGCGGCGGGCCTTCTCGAAACCACGGACGGCGGCGTGCGGGCCGACTATGACGCGATCGAAACCAAGATTGCGATTTGACGGGCACACGGCTGGACTGAGGCGTACAGCGCGGTCGCGATGCGCTAACTGGTCGCATCTCAGAAAGGGATTGCGATAACTCTTCACCTGATTCCCCGGCGTAGTATAATTATTCATAGCAACGAATAATCAACCAATGGCTCTCTCAGTCGGCATCGTCGGTTACCGCGGCTACAGCGGCGCGGAACTCCTCCACATTCTGGAGCGGCATCCCCATGTCGAACCCGTGTTGATGGAGCACCGCGACGACGCCTCCACCACCTCGCCCGTCCGCAACGCACGCCATCCGCGCCACTCCCCCTGCACCGCGCAAGCCGCTCATGATGAAGGACTTACGATAGTGTTCCTGGCCACCCCCCCTGAGGTTTCCATGGAATTGGCTCCGTTTATGCTTGAGGCCGGCGCGCGCGTTATCGACCTCAGCGGCGCGTTCCGCCTGGGTACCGTGGAGAATTACCGGACCTGGTACAAAGCGGACCATACGCAGCCCGAATTGCTGGCGGAGGCGGTTTACGGATTGCCCGAATATTGCCGCCAGCGAATCCCGAATGCGCGGCTGGTGGCGAATCCGGGCTGCTACCCCACGGCGGCGAATCTCGCTATCCGGCCGCTGCTCGAAGCTGGCGTGATCGACCGGACTGCGGGTGTGGTCTGCGATGCCAAATCCGGCGTGAGCGGCGCCGGACGCAAGGCGACCCTGAACAACAGCTTCTGCGAAGTGACGGAGAATTTCTCGGCCTATTCCGTTCTCCGCCATCGGCACGTTCCGGAAGTGCTCCAGGTTTCGGGTTTGCAAGAAGGCGAGTTCAGCTTCACCGCCCAACTTCTGCCGCTGGACCGCGGCATCCTCGAAACCATCTATTTCCGGACATCTGTAACCAGCGGCATCGGCAGCGCCGAAGACCTGTTGGCGATTTACCAGAAACGCTACGCCGCCGAGCCGTTCCTCCGCCTCTACAACCCTGGCCATATGCCGGACTTGCACGGCGTGGCGCGCACCAATTTCTGCGATATCGGCGTCGCGCTCGACGCCAAGACCGGCCGCGCCGTCGTAGTGAGCGCTATCGACA
>Ga0116129_1001065_pt1 | contig 15645 bp, 8 predicted proteins | sample June2015DPH_17_2_FD_89732 | JGI IMG/M metagenome (GOLD analysis project Ga0116129, IMG submission 89732) | Peatland microbial communities from SPRUCE experiment site at the Marcell Experimental Forest, Minnesota, USA - June2015DPH_17_10 | ecosystem: Environmental > Terrestrial > Soil > Wetlands >...
GGAATGGTCCGCTTCTCCTGCGGATTACGAATCGCGTACAGCGACGCCGCAATGTCGAGATCCTGAAAACTGTAGCCGATGAAAACTACGCACGCGTTTTCAGTATTTCCCAGACACCTATCAGGCGCTTCTCTTCGGTAGCGCAGCATCTTTATGTAGTCAAATTGAGTGATGACGATGCCGCCATCGCCAATCGGTTCGGTTAGGCGCTCCAGGGTGCCATGCGGCTTATACAGGGGAACGTGCGGAGTAGTGTCGGGCCGTTCGTCACGATAGTAGGGGCGAAGCCGCGCGATGCCCTCAGCAGACGAGTGCAACCTCCATCCGTCCTCGATAAGCGAGTCATAGTTTGGGCTGAATATAGCGGAAGGCTGTAGGAATGGCAGCACGGCATGTTGCCACAACGGAGCCTCCACATGGAAAACGCCAGCCAGTAGCTCCAGCAGAGCGGCGCGCCCAACACATCGTTCGGCCAGCGCCGCTGCATGCTCAAGCGAGACCAACTGGATGTCTTCTGGCTTGAACATATCGGGCGCATCGCACATGAATGCGCGCCAGATCAGATTCCTCAAACTAAATGCTGTCGGCAGAGGGTAGCCGTTGGTTTTACTTCGGGCCCCCACGGAGGCCCCTGCTCCCAAGAAAACAACTAGCCGCTGACGGTAGTGGCTCCAGTTCATCAGCAAATTCGCAAATTGGGGGTCGGTCGGCAACAGCGAGCGCTCGTATGGGTTAATGTTTACCGGTCTCGGGCCGTTATCGCGACCTGTTGCCATTTCACAATAGTACTCGATTGCTCATTTTGTGAAGGTCAGGCCAAAATCGAAAACTGGAGAACGCTGCTCACAAATGAATCAATTCGCCGGACCCAATGAACAAGTCCCTCCTGTTTCCGGCCCACGCAGACAGGCCGTGCCCTGGACGCGACCTCCCTTCCTGCCACACCTTACAACCGGCTCGCCAAGTCGGAGATGGTGGCTAAAGCGATGCCGAAACTCTGCCCTTCACCATAGACCATATCCCGGAGGAACGCGGCATAACGGCCAGCGAATCCGGGATCGGCGGCCATGCCGGCGACGGCACGTACGGATTCAGCAATCGGATTATCCCGGTAGGCGGGGAATTGATGACCATAGGTTTCGACATCCGCGCGCATGATTATTTGCGCCAACGCGACGACTGCACCGGGATCGTAGTGGGCGCGAAGCACATGGAGATCATACACATGACGCACGAGGGTAGAATCCCGTGGACCTCCGGCATCTGCGAACTCGGCGCCCGCGCGTCGCGTCAGGGCGACGAATTTCTCCGCGACCGTTTCAACAATCGATACACAAGGGATCACGAGTACTTCGGGCGGAAGATTGAACGCTTCTGCCATGAACGAAGTCACCGGCAACGCCACTGCAGGCCGACGCAATGGCCAGACCGCCGTTTCAATTTGAATTTCGGGCCGTAAACTCCCCTGCCCCTCGGCTACAGGAGAGTAGGGCAACCGATACAAAGTGTAGCGGCTTGCATTGCCAGATTCGCGATGTCCGGGATTTTTCGGATCGAATTCAAACCCGGCCCTCAACAGTGCCTTGGTGATAGCGTCACGCAGATTGCGGAGAGCCGGGCGGGTGAATTCGCTTTCGCAGACGATCTTCAGGTCAATATCTTCCGACATACGCCGAATCAGACGGTGGGCCCTGCTCAGAGCCGTTCCTCCACCAAACACCAGGCGGAACGGTGCGGTTTCCGCTTGGTTGATCGCCGCCAACGCCTTGACGACATACCAATCCTTCTCCACAAGAGCCGGACTGGGCAACCCAAAATGTTCTTGGACTTCGAGCAACTCCTGAACGGATGGTTTATCGCTCAAGGACTAGTTCCCGATTGCCGTCACGCAACCGCCGTGAGAAGCGCCCCCTCACCCGCACAACCGGATTGACAGGTACTTGAGTTGAACGGCCCTCATTATAGGCGCGTTCCGCTTCCGTCGATTCCCAGGCTACGCCGAGCTTGGTAAGGGCTTGTCGAGCCGCCCCTAGAAATCCGTCCGGGCTGTAGAGAATCGGCTTGCCAGAGAGGCGCGAGACTACGGCGCGGCCATAGACGCCATAGCCAAGGCGCACCAAGCGCTTTTCGCGTATTAAGCCACGGAGCACACGCAACACCTGATCCTCGCCGCCGAGATCGCGGAATTCACGCGGCAGGAATACGTTTTCGCCTCGCTTCCTAGCGATCCGTGCCTCTATCCTTTCGCGCAATGTCTTTTGTTGACGCATCTAGCCATCCTGCAAAAACCCGACACTTATAGTATACAAAAACCCGACATCCTGCAAGAGGAAATATGCGCTTCCGGACACCCTCTCCGCCCTCTCCACACTTAGCCTTTCGTGCCGATGCTGCGCAGCTTTCTCTTTCCTAGTGGTGGGGCTCGGCGCACGTTGGGGTGGGGGCTGCGACCGGCGAAACCAGCAACGGCTCTGTGAACACCTGGCATTTGTTCCGAATCCAGGCGGCTCCAATTCGGTAACGGTGAAGCTCGACGGGCCAGGATACTCAGGGATCGAAGGATCATGGCATTCCGGTCTATCCAGCTCGACGTGTGAGGAAGTCCCGCTGGCCCGGCCGCCTAAGTTGACCGATTTCATTGCGATCTTGTAGCAATGGCAGGTGCGTTTCTGAACTCGAAGTGGTGGACGCCTACTATGCGGATGTTCTTGGTGACTTGCGCCACGCTAGCACCGACCGCAGCCTTCGGCGTATCCGCCCGGCAATTTGCGATAGCCTTGGAGTTTCAAGGCCATGCATCGTTACTCCGACTTGCGTCGCAGCGCTGTGGATTTTGTTTCTCAGTTCTCCGCCGCGGGTTCGGTGCTGGTGCTGGCGCCGGTCCGCGCCGCGGCGGAAGAGGTGGCGCTGGCGGCGTGCGGAAGTGCTCTGCTGGGCGTGCGCCGCTTCGCATTTCGCGAATTCGTAATGGACCTGTCTGCCGCGGAGTTGAACCGCCGCGGACTCGTGCCGGTGGGACGGTTCGTGCGTGAAGCGCTGGCCGCGCGCATTACTGCTGAAGCTCTGCAACGCGGCGAACTCACCTATTTTCATCCCGTTGCCAGATTTCCCGGCTTCCCCCGCGCCCTAACCGCGACCTTTGAAGAACTGCGCCTCAATCCGGTGGAACCTGAGCGTCTGCGCGCCTGCGGGCAATCCGGACCCGATCTCGCTCGCCTTCTCGACGCCTACGCGCGCGAACTCACCGAGCGCGGATTAGCCGACCACGCCAGGCGCGTCGATCTGGCGCGCGACGCTTTTTCCGCCGGTTATAACAGCCTGCGCAAGACGGCCATCGTCGCGTTCGATCTCGTACCCCGCACGCGCCTTGAGAGAGAGTTGCTCGCCTCCGTGCTGGGCGCGGCGCGAATCGCCCTGAATTTGCACCTTTCGCCAGGCGACAGAGAGCCTGCGTCTTCGCTTGAATCGTTGCAGCGATATCTCTTCTCAAGCGAAACCGTCCCGGTGCGTGAGGAGGATGGCAGCGTCGTCATTCTCTCCACATCCGGCGAAGCTCTTGAGTCTGTGGAGATCGCTCGCGCCATACACGTAGCGGCCGCCGAGGACGTGCCGTTCGATCACGTCGCCATTCTGATGCGATCTCCGGAGCGCCACCAGCCGCTTATCCTCGAAGCTCTACGCCGCGCCGGAATTCCTTCGCTATGTACCCTCACCACCCGCCGTCCCGATGTTGCAGGGCGCAGCTTGCTCGCGCTCCTCTATTGCGCGGGCGAGGGGCTCTCCGCCTCGCGTTTAGCCGAGTACTTCTCGCTGGGCCAAATGCCCGAAGAGGATGAACCTGCGACGCCCGCGTTGTGGGAGCGCATGCTGGTGGATGCCGCGGTGATCGGCGGCCTCTCGCGCTGGGAAACGCGCCTCGGCGGGCTGCGAGAGGAATTCCACCGGCGCTACGCCGCCGAGCAGGATGAAGAGGCCCGCGCGTTCCTGGCTGTGCGAATCGAGGCGGTGGAGAATCTCACGCGCCTAGCCTTACCATTGATCGCCCGCTTGGCGGCGCTTCCAGCGCGCGCCCTTTGGGGCGAGTGGATCGCCGCGCTTACCGATCTGGCGGAGTTCGCGTTGCGCGACGCCGCGCACGTCATCGAGCTGCTAGAGGAGTTGGAGCCGATGTCGGACATCGGCCCCGTGTCGCTCGACGAAGTCCTGTTGGTATTGGGGCCGCGGCTGATTGCGCTGGCAGCCGCGCCCAAAGAGTCGCGGTTCGGAAGGGTCTGGGTCGGCGGCGTGGAAGAAGCACGCGGCCTCTCATTCCGCCGCGTCTTCGTGCCCGGCGTCAACGAGGGCATGTTTCCGCGCCCGCCTGCCGAAGATCCACTGCTGCTGCAGGCGCAACGCCGCGACCTCGGAATCGAACTGCGGGCCGAGGACACCGAACTGTTGCACATCGCTGCTGCCTGTGCCAGCGAGCGCCTGACTCTTTCCTTCTCGCGTCTGGACCTGCTGACCGGGAGGGAACGCGTGCCTTCCTTCTACGCCTTCGCGGCGCACCGCGCAGCCGGAGGACGCGAAATGGGTGTCCGCGAATTTGAGCTGCGCGCCCGATCCGCTACCCAGACTCGCATCGGCTGGCCCGCTCCGGCCAATGCCGCGGACGCCATTGATGACGCCGAGTTCGATCTCGCCACTTTGGCGCCGCTCGCCAAAGGTTCGGGTCAGTACCTGAAGCGCCTGCCTGGCCGCTCAGTGGAATCATTGCGGTTGCGCTGGGCTCGCTGGCACAAGCCTTGGAAGGCTGCCGACGGTCTCTTCATTGAGGAGATTGGTAGCGACGCCCTATCGCGCTACCGGCTTTCGGAACGGGCCTGCTCGCCCTCAGTACTGCAGCAATATGCGCGTTGTCCCTATCGCTTTGCGCTGCGCGGAATTATTGGGTTGCGGCCGGCAGAGCAGGCGATTGGTATTCAACGAATAGACCCGGCCACGCGCGGCGAGATCTACCACGCGGTGCAATTCGAACTGCTCCGTGACCTTGCCGACAGGCAAGCGCTGCCCTTCACCGCGGACAACCTCGACCTGGCGCTCGATCGTCTCGACGCAGTATTGCAGCAGGTGGCGCTGCGCTTCGAAGCCGATCTTGCGCCGGCCATCCCGCAGATCTGGCAGGCGGAAATCCAGTCCCTTCGCGCGGACCTGCGCGGATGGCTCCAGCAGAAAGCGGCATCCGAATCGGAGTGGACCCCACAGTTCTACGAACTCAGCTTCGGCCTGCGCGACCCCGCCGGCCGCGATCCTCGCAGCCGCAAGGAGCCGGTCGAAATCGATGGCGGTTTCCGCTTGCAGGGATCGATCGATCTTGTCGAGCGGCACGTGAGCGGCTTACTGCGCGTGGTAGACCACAAGACGGGCCGCGTTCCCGAACCGCGCCCGGAATTGATCGGCGGCGGCGAGGTATTGCAGCCAGCTCTCTACGCGCTGGCCGCCGAGCGACTCTTGGGCGAGCCTGTGGCCACAGGGCGTCTCTACTATGCCACCATCGCGCAAAACTACACGACCATCGACGTGCCGCTGCAACCTTGGATGCGTCAGCGGGCGACGCAGGCGTTGCGCGTCATCGAAGATGCCATCCGCAACGGATTCCTGCCCGCGGCGCCGCGCAAGGATGGCTGCAAGCGCTGCGAGTACCTGCCCATCTGCGGCCCTTATGAAGAAGAGCGAGTCGCGGAAAAATCCCAGCCGGAGTTGAAGGCCTTGAAGGAGCTGCGCTCATGGCGATGAATGGCGCCGCCGCCGTTGCGGGGTTAGATCAGAGTTGGGTGGTGGAAGCTTCGGCGGGAACCGGCAAGACCACTGCGCTGGTGGCCCGTATTGTGGAGGTGATCGCCGCGGGGACGCCTGTTGAGACCATCGTAGCCGTTACTTTCACGCATGCCGCCGCGGGCAACATGAAGTTGCGGGTACGCCACGAACTGGAGCAGCGGCGCGCCGGCGAAATTGATCCTGTAGTAAAGGCCCGCCTGGGCGAGGCGGCTCGATCGCTGGATCGTGCTTTTATTGGCACCATCCATGCTTTCTGCGCCCAACTGCTACGCCGCCGTCCGGTGGAGGCCGGTGTCGATCCCGTGTTCCAAGAATTAGCTCAACCCGACGCATTCCGCGTGTTCAGTCGCGTGTTCCAGCGCTGGGTCGGGCAACGGCTTACCTCGCCGTCTCCGGTGCTGCTGCATGCCTTCGCGCGGCTTTCGTGGCGGGAGGATCACGACGGCGCCGAGCCGCTCGATGCCCTGCGTAAGGCTGCCTGGTCGCTTACGGAGTGGCGCGATTTCAATACTCCCTGGGACAAGCGCGGCTTCGACCGCGCTGCCTCTTTGGACACCGTGCTGCAGAAGGCAGAGGGCACGTTGGACCTACGCAATCGCTGTTCCCGGTCCTACGATATCTTGCACAAGAACCTGCGTCCGCTAGCCGAATTCCTGGAGCGCGTACAGCGGGCCCGCGCCGCCGGCCGCTTCGATGTCAACGTGGTGGAAAGTGAGATCCTCCGCCTGCCGAACGACCTTCGCTGGCTCAAGACCGGCGCCGGCAAGTATGGCGACGGCGTTTCGCACGAAGCTGTCGTAGCGTCATGGGAGGAACTGCGGATCTCTATTGAGAAATTCGGGCGTGACGCGGATGCCGACCTGGCTGCGCACTTGCGGGACGAGCTTTGGGATGTTGTCGATCTCTACCAGCAACAGAAAAAGGCCGCCGGTCAACTCGACTTCATGGATCTATTGCTCTATGCCCGTGACCTTTTACGGCACGATGGCGCGCGCGCCCAATTGCAGCAGGATTACCAACGCATTTTCATAGACGAATTTCAGGATACCGACTCGCTTCAAGCGGAGATTCTACTCCTGCTGGCCGCTGCCGATCCCTCCGAGCGCAATTGGCGTAAGGCTACACCGGCACCCGGCAAACTCTATGTGGTGGGCGATCCGAAGCAATCCATCTACCGCTTCCGCCGCGCAGACGCCCGCCTTTTCAGCCGCGTGTGCCAAGATCTTACCGATGCCGGCGTCGCCTCCCGCGAGTTGAGCAGCAGCACGCGCAGTACGCGCACCATCCAGGAATTTGTCAACGCCGCGTTCGCGCCTATCATTCCCGGTTATCTGCCAATCGAAGGCGGAGTGGAAGATCCACTGCAACAGCCTTGTGTGGTCGCTCTCCCAATGCCCGAGCCGTATGGCACGCGCAATATCTCTAATGCCAAAATCGAACAATGCTCGCCCCACACGGTGGCGGCCTTCATTGATTGGCTGTGCACGAATAGCGGATGGAAAGTGCGCGACCGTTCCACCGGCGATTGGATACCCGTCAAGCCGGAACACGTCTGCATCCTATTCCGGCGCTTCACTAATCGTGGTATTGACCTTACTCAGGAATACGTGAGAGCGCTTGAGGCTCGCGGCATCGCGCACCTGCTGGTGGGGTCGAAATCGTTCCATCGCCGCGAAGAGGTTGGCACGCTGCGTACCGCACTGCGCGCCGTCGAGTGGCCGGACGATGAACTGAGCGTCTTCGCCGTAGTGCGCGGAAGCCTGTACGCGGTTCTCGACCATACGCTGCTGAAGTTTCGCAACGCCCATGGGCGCTTCCACCCCATGCGCGATCTGCCCGAAGATCTCGACCCGGAGTTCCTTCCCATTCGCGATGCCTTCCAGGTTCTGCGGGAACTGCATCGCCGCCGGAATTACCGGCCCATCGCAGATACCATCCACGAATTGTTGGAGGCGACGCGCGCGCATGCCGGTTTCGCGTTTCGCAAAGGTGGCGAGCGCGTCCTGGCCAACGTCTTCCGGCTCACCGATCTGGCGCGCAGCTTTGAAGCTAGCGGCGCGGCAACGTCCTTCCGGGCCTTCGTCGAATATCTGGAGACCGAGTCCGAAAGTAGCGACACCAGCGAAGCTCCGGTGCTGGAGCAGGAAGGCGGCGGCGTACAGTTGATAACCGTCCACAAGGCTAAAGGGCTGGAGTTCCCGGTTGTGATCCTCGCCGACCTCACGGCGAAACTGACCGGACCGCAAGGCGCGGACCGGCATTGCGACCCCGATCGCCTGCTGTGCGCGCAGCGCCTGCTCGGGTGCGCGCCGTGGGAATTGCTGGACGCCGCCGAGGAAGAAGCAAGAGCCGAAGAAGACGAGGCGTTGCGCATCGCCTATGTGGCGGCCACGCGGGCGCGCGACTTGCTTGTGGTGTCGGTGATTGGCGAACAAAACCGTCAGGGCGGTTGGCTGAGCCCGCTGCACGAAGCGCTGTATCCGCCGAAGGAGAGTTGGCGCGTCTCTGAGATTGCGCCGGGCTGTCCCAAGTTCGGAGATGCCACGGTTCTCAACCGGCCGCCCGAACAGCCCGACGAAGTTTCAGTCAAGCCCGGGCTGCACCATCCCAACGCCGGCAGCCACGCAGTGGTCTGGTTCGACCCAGCTACGCTGGCCCTGCGCGTGTCGAAAAGCGAGGGCGTCGAGCACGAGGACGTGCTCAGCGGCACGACGGAACAGGCAGTCGAAGGCCTGCGCCGCTATGAGGAATGGAAAGAAGGGCGCGCCCAACGGCTGGAGCGCGGCGCCATACCTCGCTACCGCGTGGCCAGCGCCGAGACCCATGGAACTGTCGCCGAAGCCGAACGTTTTCCAGTTGAGATCGTCACGCTGCCAGTAGCCGCCAACCGCCCCACTGGGCGGAAATTCGGGCGGGTGGTCCACGACATTCTGCAGCATGCCGGGTCGCCCGGTGAGGCGGCGGCTTTAGCAGATGTATGGGGACGTCGGCACGGCGCCGGTGAAGAGGATCGCACGGCCGCCGCGGAAGTAGCCCGGCAGGCGTTAGAGTATACGGCAAAGGCGATCCCGGCAGGAGCTGAACGTTACCGCGAATTGCCGGTAATGGTCCGTCTGGAAGATGGCACTCTGGTGGATGGCCGCATCGATCTTGCCTGGCGCGACGAAGACTCATGGATGGTGGTCGATTACAAAACTGACCGCCGGGAAAAGCGCAATGTGGCTCAGGTGCAGTTATACGCGCTGGCTTTGCAGCGCGCTACCAACTTCCCCGCCCGCGGCCTGGTGCTGGAGGTGTAGTGATGCACCAGGTATCCGAGAATTGAATTAGATGACTCAGGCAAGAACCGACGCGACCAATCTTACCGGGACGTTGGAGATAGCGCGCCGTGAACTACTCGATCTCGGCTTGCGCAACACCCTGCTGAACTACCGTCCCCAGCGTCAGAAGGGCGTCGAAGTGATCGACGAAAAGCCTGCCGAAGTATTCCGGCTCCTGGTAAAGGAGGAGAGAAGCATGACCTTTCTTCCCGGCGAGGCAGGTGGACTATTCGCGAGCGCGACTGTCGGGGATGATCGGTTGGCGCAACCGGGAGATGCCCCCCCCGGCGCCGCGCGGCACAAGGATTTGCGTCTTCAGACCGCCTATGCGTCGGCGCAACTGCAAAGTAGACTCCTGGCCACCTATCACGCGGCACGAACTTCGATGGAGGAGCAAGGCGTCAACACGCTGTACCTGGCGTTGGGCATGTTGTCTTGGAGTGAGGACGACAACAGTGAAAAATTCTGCCGCGCTCCGCTGATCTTAATCCCGGTGGAACTCGAGCGTTCTGATGCCCGCGACCGTTTTCACCTGAAATACTCGGGCGAAGAATTGGGCGAAAACGTTTCTCTGGCCGAGAAGCTCAAACAAAGCTTTGACATTCGAAATTTCCCGGAGCTGCCGGAACCGGATGAGCTGGATGTCGGCGCCTACTTTGCGATGGCTCTGCACGCGGTGCGCGGCCGGGCGGGTTGGACAGTGGATACAGAGGCAATTGCGCTAGGGTTTTTCTCTTTTGCCAAATTCCTAATGTATCGAGATCTGGACCCGACGACATGGCCCGCCGCGGACACCATCCTTGGGCACGGGGTTCTCCAATCGTTGCTCGGAGAGGGTGGTTTCCAGCAATCTCCGTCAAACTATCGCGACGACTGCCTGCTCGATGAGCAAACCCGAAATCGTGACGTTTTCCACGTCGTCGATTCTGACAGTTCGCAGTCCATTGCCATTCTGGATTCCCTGGACGGCCATAGCATGGTCATTCAGGGCCCTCCTGGTACAGGCAAGTCCCAGACGATCGTGAACATCATCGCCGGCGCGATCGCGCAAGGAAAGCGAGTCCTATTCGTTTCGGAAAAGATGGCGGCGCTGGACGTCGTTAAGCGCAGGCTGGACCGTGTGAGCCTCGGCGCGACCTGCTTGGAACTCCATAGCAACCGTACAAATAAGAAGAGCATCATCGAAGAACTTCGTCGGACAGCATTGGGGCAGCGACAAGCAAACCCGCAATCGAGGGCCGAACTCAGCCTGCTCGGCGGTGCGAGAGATCGCCTCAACGCATACTGCAACGCAGTTAACGAACTGATCGGCGTCAGTGGCGAGAATCCTTGCACGGTATACGGAAAGCTCCTCGGCGCGCAGACCGCCTTGAAAGGCGTCGATTTGCCTACAGTTCAACTGGACGCCGTTGCCGGCTGGACGGCGGAAGACGCTGTCCGTCGATCACAATTGGTTCAGCAACTGCAAGATCGCATAACGCGGTCCGGCGTTCCAATTCGACACCCGTTCTGGGGAAGTCAACTGACCATCCTGCTGCCAACCGACCGCGATGAGATTCGGAAGTTGGCGCTGGACGCCAGGTCCGCGTGTGCGGTCCTGGAGAAGGCGGCGAAGTTATTGGCGGCGATGTTTTCGGCGGAGCCCCCGAACACGAAACTAGAAGTCGATGCGCTCTGGGATTCCGCGCAATACGTCATAGGCGCTCCGGATCTTACGGGGGTTGCCCTAGGTTCTCCGGGTTGGCTCTCTCAGGAGCAGCAACTCCAGTTGGCCTTGACGTCCGGCAAGCGGCATCGCAACCTCCATCGTCAGTATGACGCGGATCTGCGGCCAGAGGCGTGGGGCACTGATACGTCAGAACTCCGGCAAATCGTAACCGAGTTGGGCGGTCGCTGGTGGCGGCTCCTTTCGCGCCGCTGGCGGGACGGCAAGAAATCCCTAGCCGCGATGCGTACGACCAAGGCTCCGCTCGATCAGACATCACAGCTCGCTCTACTCGATGCCGTTGTAGAAACGGCCCAATGCCTCGAGATTGTTGCACGTGCCGGCGAATACATGCCAACCTTGTTCGGGCCGTCGTGGAAAGGCGTCGATTCCGACTGGGATCTCCTCGAAAAACAGGCTGACTGGGTTGTCGGCGCACAAAAGGGCATCCACCAAGGGAAGCTTGCTTCCTGGTGTGCGGAGCCAGCGCGAGTCGCCGTTGATCGAGCTACATTATCTGCTCGGATCGGCGAACTCGACGCCGCGCGGCGGGCCTATCAGTCATCGTGCCGAGATTGGGCCGAACGCCTGCAGTTCGATGAATCACGCCTTCCCAACGGGGAATTGGCGACTCAGTCTTTTTCTACACTGACTTCGCGTTGGACTTTGCAGATCAGCCGCATGGATGAACTTCATTCCCTGGTCGCGTTCAATCAGATATCGGCGGAATGCGAAAAGGAGCAGATCCACGACATTGCATCTGTAGCAACGAGTTGGGAGCACGCCGGCGCATTGCTCGTCCCGCTATACGAACGCGTTCGCCTGGCTTCGCTTTTGAATCGGGCGTTCAAAGAGCGGAAGCCGCTCGCCACTTTCGATGGTGTCCAACACACGAACACAGTTGCGGAGTTCCGCCGGCTCGATCTCCTTCAGCTTGAATACAATCGTGCTTTGTTGGCGGCAAAGCACGCCCAGTCCTTGCCATCGGGTGGCGGAACCGGCGAGATTGGAGTTCTATGGCGCGAATTCGAAAAGCGCACGAGGTTCTTGCCTATTCGCACCTTGATGCTGAAGGCCGGTCACGCGATCCAATCAATCAAGCCCGTGTTCATGATGAGTCCGCTCTCTATCGCGAACTATCTCCCGCCTGGTTCAATCAGTTTTGACTTGATCATTTTTGACGAAGCAAGCCAAGTCAAACCCGTCGACGCGCTTGGGGCTATGGTGCGAGGTCAACAGGTTGTTGTGGTTGGTGACAGCAAACAATTGCCGCCTACGAGCTTCTTCGACTCGCTGGTCGGCTCTGACGATGCCTACCCAGATGATGAGTCTACGACGGCCTCCGACATAGAGAGCGTGCTGGGACTGTTCTGCTCCCGTGGCGCGCATCAACGGATGCTGCGGTGGCATTATCGCAGCCGGCACGAGTCTTTGATCATGGTATCCAACCATTTGTTCTACGAAGATCGGCTGGTGGTCTTTCCCAGTCCCGATCGGAACGGAAAGAAACTTGGCTTGGTGTACCGGCATGTGGAGAACGCGTCCTATGAGCGGAGTCGCACGAGGACAAATCCAATCGAGGCAAAGGCTGTCGCGACTGCGGTGATGGCGCATGCGCAAAGCCAACTCTGCCTTCCCAGAGACCAACGGGAAACATTGGGCGTTGTGGCTTTCAGCGTCGCCCAAATGGATGCCATTCTGAACGAGGTGGAACTTCTGCGCCGCCAGGATTCCTCATGCGAGGAGTTTTTCTCGTACCCGCCACACGAGCCGTTTTTCGTGAAGAATCTCGAGAACGTGCAAGGCGACGAGCGCGATGTCATCCTCATCAGCATCGGCTACGGACGTACGGTTGAAGGATACCTGGCGATGAGTTTCGGCCCCCTCAATCGCGTGGGAGGCGAGCGCCGGCTAAATGTGTTGATTAGTCGCGCTCGAAAACGCTGCGAGGTATTCACAACCCTGAGCGCTGACGACATCGATCTCTCAAAAACGAGTGCTGCGGGGGTAGTTGCGCTGAAGACGTTCCTCCATTACGCGCAAACGGGGCAACTGGACGTGCCAACCCAACCCGGCCGGCCGCCAGACTCCGAGTTCGAGGAACAGGTTTTTCGCCAATTGACCGTCCTTGGCCATGACGTTCGTACGCAAGTTGGCAGCGCCGGCTTCTTCCTCGATCTGGCAGTGGTAGACCCCGTTCAACCGGGAAGATACCTGCTGGGCATCGAATGCGATGGCGCTCGTTATCACAGCGCTCGCTCCGCGCGGGACCGAGACCGGCTTCGTCAGTCCGTATTGGAAGGATTGGGATGGCGTATCCACCGCATTTGGTCCACGGACTGGTTCCACAACCCCGCGGAGGAATTGCGGAAAGTCGTGCAGGCGATCGAAACCGCTCAGATTGCTGGTCCGATTGCGCTATCTTCGCCCGGGCCAACCGAGACCGAGCGGCCTGTGGCCTCGCCAGAATTGCCCGCGGCACACCCTCAACAACGGAGCGCAGTGGCGTGTCCTTACGAATGTGCGCAAGTGAGCCTTCAGCTCGGCGACGTCGACATGCATCTTGTCAGCCGATCAGAGCTAGCGGAACTCCTTAGGCAGGTTGTGATCGTAGAAAGTCCCCTGCACTGGACAGAAGCAGTGCGACGCATTTTGAGCGCGGCCGGTATCCAACGCTTTGGAAACAGGATACAACAAGCATTCGAAGAAGCAGTGCGGTTTGGAGTTTCCCGCGGGCTCTTTGTCAGGCGCGAAGAATTCCTATGGGCGCCAACGATGCAACAACCACTCGTCCGCGACCGAAGTGAGCTTCCCGCGACGTCGCGCAAGTTAGAATTCGTTGCGCCCGAAGAAATCCGTCGCGCGGTTTTGATTGTGGTGGAGCAATCCTTCGGCATCGTTCCGATAGAGGTGCCGACCGCTGTGTGCCGGCTTTTCGGCTTTGCTCGCGTAACCGACGATATGATCGCAGTTGTGGAGCCGCATCGTGATACTCTGCTTCGCGAAGGAAAATTGGCGCTACGAGGCGTCAACCTGGTCTTAGCTGAGATCGCCCAGAAGTAGCGATTACGATGTGGCTGTTTACTCTGAGATCGAGTCGTATTGGGTCCTGTCCCGAACGTCTCCGGGCAGCGTTACGTCACGTGGGCTCCTCACGAAGGCCTTCGAGTCTGCCCGGGGGTCACTTGTCTGGTTCGGGTTTTTCCCGCGTTATCAACCGGAGCGGTTCGTTTGGATCGAAATGGAAGCCGTCTCGCGGCGGCGTGGTGAGGGGCTTGCGAGCTTTGAAGGCTGCGATTCTCCGACGGCCCTCGTCCTCGCTGGGCTTCTCCACAGACTCCCCGCCGACGCCTTTGGAAGCAACGGGGGGCGCGACCGTCGCGTCAGCCGCAATCCGCCTTGCGGAATTCCTGTTCCTTCGCGACCGCGCTCGCAGGAAATCGTGGAGCGTGCTTATCGAAACCTGAAGCTGACATTTTTCCGCGAGTATCTCCACGACGTCCCTGTACGTGCGCCCGCGGCGACGTAACCCGTCTATCAATTCGCCGTACGCCTCCAGGCGTGAGCGCGGCGGTTTCTCAGGTAGGCTATCGAGAATGTTCCGAAACTCGCTGTCCATGTGTATCCATCAGGCAACGCAAACTGCTTTCAACATAACCGAACAAATACCGAACACACACCGAAAAACTGCCGAACAAACCCCGAACAAATGCCGAACGGCCAAGCCCTCTCGCGGGCCCGCGCGAACCTAAGCCGACAGGCTTAGGGATGGTGTCTACTTTTACTACTTTTACTTGCCATTCTCGAAAACGAACAAATTCGGTTGCGAAGCTCACTCGCCACCTCGATTCCCGTTCTCGCTCGCATTCGCCTCATACTCAGCATCAATCTTCCGGAGGACGATCTCACGAACGAACCGCCCGGCTGGGTCGGGAAAACGCTCGGACCGCTCGCTTTCGCGAATCAGCGCTACCCGATTGGCGGCGATTGCTCGCAGCAGGGGGTCAAGCCCAGCACCCTTCACGACCACATCGTGGCTGGCAAAGGCGATGCGCACTTCGTCGTCGCCACCCTCGGCGTAAACGAACTGATTCCACGAAATAATCACCTTCTGCCGCAGCAGCACGATCTCCAGCGCTGGTGGGTAATCGGCGGCGCTGATTACCCACGGCGCCTTATTCTTATCGACTGAAGCTGTGTTCACGAGCGCGCTCCTTTCGAGGCTGAATCACCACTTGCTGGACGATCTGCTTCGAAACCGACGTGAGCAATTGGGCTGTCCGTCGAACCATCTCTCGGGCCATCTCCAGGCCCCGGTGGGCTCCTCGACGCAACACCGGACCTCTTCCACGCACGAGATCAGACGCTGATGTTCGCGCCATCGACCGTGACACGGTCGTTCGGAGCCTCTCCTTGTCGCTGGTAATCACCGTGACGCTTTGGCGGCCACGCGAGGCAGCGACATAGAATAACTCCTTCTGCATGCCGTCGCCGGAAATGATTACGGAATCGACGGTTTTGCCTTGGCTCCGATGCGCGGTGACGGCGTAGCCGTGGGAGAAGCTGTGATAGTTGACGGGCAAGGAACGGCCGTCGTCGAGCTGAATCCGGCCGGCGGCGTCCACGGCAGACACGGTGACCAATTCGCCGTTTGTGATCCGGCACTTAGTTTCGCGTCGGTTTGCAGTCAGGAGAAGTCGATCTCCGCCAGACACCTCAATCGGCTGCGCCTCCAGGACATCGAAACTCCCGGCTTGCTTTTTTGAAATGGTGCGTTCCGTGCCGTCCGCACCGCGGACTACC
>Ga0116129_1001066_pt1 | contig 15644 bp, 13 predicted proteins | sample June2015DPH_17_2_FD_89732 | JGI IMG/M metagenome (GOLD analysis project Ga0116129, IMG submission 89732) | Peatland microbial communities from SPRUCE experiment site at the Marcell Experimental Forest, Minnesota, USA - June2015DPH_17_10 | ecosystem: Environmental > Terrestrial > Soil > Wetlands...
ACTTGCCCGAAAAGGGTACCGACGGATGAGGAATGGCAACTGCTTTCGCAGCAGCCGTGGCCATCTCAACGGAACGAACTATGGCGCAGGCTGACTTCTGCCCTACGCCTGGCACTCGCGAAACTTGAGACTCATCCCATCCCTCCAAGTCAGCGACAGTCCGGATTCCGGCATCCTTGAGGGCCTGCAACCGCATTCCGTTTGCGTATCTCCTTAACTCGCGGACTCCAATTGCTTTAAGGCGCGACGCATAAATTTCCTGGATATAGCGGGCGGTCAGCGATTCAATCTCACTCTGCAGGGCTTGTTGCAAACCGCGTATTGCTGAGTCCAGTTCTTCAAGAGGCGACATGGCGTCCTGTATCCGCGTTTTCAACTTCGCGGTGGAGGAAAACCGGTAGCCAAGAGAAACCCCTGCGGCAATCAGCAGGACAGCATCCAAAAGCACTTCCATCGCGCGATTCCCTGTGTTTTGAAAATATCACGCGCGCCCGTTGTGGTTGCAGGTTGACTGATCTCCGCGGTTCAACACTGGCCTGGCGCACCGATAGTCGACGGATTGGACGAGATGGCAGCCACCGTTACCGCAACACCAGATGACCGCGTATATTGGCAGCACAACCGTCCAGTCAATCATGGAATGGCTAAGAAGTGGGTTGCCGGTAAGGACGATGTCGCACTGCCAATCGCCGAAGGGGAATCGGAGTTCAATGCCCATTGCTTTCTGACGAAGAACAGGAGAACAGGACCGTCTTTAGCAGTACGAGCTCACTTTGACGATGGCCTGGAGGCAAGCCCTACCCCATTTTACAGACTCCAGCCTAACTCAATTCGAGGCCCACATTTCACGGGCACTTCCGCCATCCAACTCCGAAGCCGATTTACCCGACCCAGAAAACCAGTTGATTCTATTCGACTTATAGCCGGAAACTCGTGAGAAAATGTAACGGGCGTCCGATGTGCAGACGGTAAACTGGAATTTCACCGACGGCAGAGTTGACGTGCTTCTTCCTTGAATCGATCGCAGGGAACCGTCGTCGACCACGCTACCTTTTTTCCTCACTCATCTCATGGCGATGTCCAGTATCTTTCGACCCAAAGAAGCTCGAATGCAAAGTCCAAAGAAAACTTTTGCGCCTGCCCGATTTCTATCAAAAATAGCATAACGTCATTATGACTATACGAGATGAATTATTCATGACGTCACTGTTATTTTGGAAGATACTTAGAGGGTCTGAATTGTCCCTGATGTTCTTGAGAGCGCGATAGCTGCTTGATTATAGTAAACACAACACCTTGGGGGCATCCCCCTCCGGGGAGACGTCACTTGCTGCAGTTCTCGAACTCAGATAGTAATGCTGTTTTTGAGATTTACATCATGATGGAATGACAGCATGATAACATTGAGTATTATCATGCAATGAGAGTGAGTCCTATGCCCTTTGTCCGCACGATTCTTGGAGATGTGGAAGCATCGATTCTCGGCCCTACAAACGCTCACGAACACCTGGCAATTGCCGGGGGACTGATTACTCTGCAACAGCCTGACTTTCGTTTGAACGATACGCAGAAGGCCATTGAAGAGGTCCGGGACTTTTCAGATGCCGGCGGAAGAACGATTGTCGAAGCGACCCCTTGCGGCGTCGGCCGTAATGCGAATGCACTTCTGGACATCTCGCGCGCGACAGGGGTCCACGTGATTGCCGCAACGGGCGTGCACCGGGAAAGCTATTACCTGGATACTCATTGGCGATTCCACTATAGCGTTGACGAGATCGTCGACCTGTGGCGGGCCGAAATCGAGCAAGGTATCGAGCTCTCTGGTTATGAGGGCCCTCTCGTTCGCCGCTCCCCGGCCCGCGCCGGAATAATTAAGGTCGGAAGCGACTATCAGAATATCGCCAGCGCGACCAAGAAAGCCGCCGAAGCAGCAGCGGCAACCCATCGGTTGACTGGCGCCCCGGTCTTAACCCACTCCGAGCAAGGAACCATGATGCTTGAGCAGATAGAGTTGCTTCATTCTCACGGGGTTCGACCCGAGCACATCATCATCTCTCATGCAGATCGCAATCCGGATTGGTTTGTTCATCGCGATGTGGCTCAAACTGGCGCTTTCGTCCAATACGACTGCATGGGAAGAGTCAAATACTTTCCTGAGTCGACAATTGTCGAACTCATCCGCAAGATGTTCGATCTGTCTCTTGGCTCGCAAATCCTGCTCGGCGGGGATAACGCGCGACGCTCGTACTGGAAATCCTATGGAGGCGGACCGGGCGTTTCCTATATCCTGCGATCCTTTCTTCCCAGGCTGAAAAGAGAGGGGTTCCCGGATGAGCACATCGCCCAACTGTCGACTCACAATGCCGCTGGCGCCTTTGCATTCGCTGGGCAGTCTTAGCATTGCTCTCGCGCAATGCACGTAGGAATGCGCCCTCTCAGCTGTTACCGCAGCTCGGAATGAAGCCTTTCTTTGACCATCATCGCTGCGCCAACCACACCGATCTGATCTCCCAAATCTGAAACAAGAATCGGCACAGGTTCTCCTGGCGGAAAGCGGAAGATGTGCTTGGCAACATGAGAACGCACTTCTTCGATGAAATAGTGCGATGCTGCCATCGCTCCTCCAGCAAGAATGACGATCTCAGGGGAATAGGCGTGCACAATGTCGACCAGCAACCATCCGAGCCGGAGGGTCCAGCGACCAAGTTCGTCCAGACAAAGTGGATCGCCATTTGCTAACCCCTGCTCCACAATGGTCCGGAAGTCAACACTGTGCGGATTCTTCCAATAAAGTTGAGTAAGATTCGAGGGAATGCCTCTTTGCAACCCACTGCGCGTTCCCAGCACGAGCGCAGTCGCCGAACAGAGCATTTCCCCGGTTCCACGCGCACCTGTCAGACACAGCTGGTCGCAGCTCAGGTCAATCACCAGGTGGCCTGCCTGTGTCCCAAACATAAACCGCGGGTCGTTGAGTATCTTTCCATCCAACATGACCCCCGACCCGATTCCGGTTCCAATTGTCAGAAGAACAACCCAGCTTCTTCCGCGCGCCTTACCAACATGCCTTTCTGCGTAAAGAGCAACTTTCCCGTCATTATCCGCCCACACTGGCATACCAAATTCGGCACGTAGATTCGGAACAATCTCAAATCCTTCGAGGCCGGAGATCTTTCCCGGAAGCAGAACTACACCCAACTCCGGATCGGTAACCCCAGTAAGGCCAAGGCCGATACCAGCCGGTCTACCGGCGCGATTGATAAAAGTTCGAAGCTTCTCGGCAACGACGCCATAAACCTCTCGAGCGGTGGAGGTATTGGGCGTATCCATTATCTCGTGCGAAAGTAGTTCGCCTTCCATGGAGACAGCGCCGAGCTTGATGCGCGTTCCGCCCCAGTCCACTCCTAAGAGATACTCATTCATCGTTTTACTCGCTATCCACCAGTGCGCCCAACTGTCTTAGCCGCTCGCGTAGTTCAGCAACACGTAAGTCGCGCGGCATGCAACCGTCTCGTACGGCTCGCGCTGCGGCAACGCCCGCCGCCTGCCCCATGCTCATACATTGCGCCATTGATCGAACACTTGCATGCGCATCATGCGTGGCAGAAAAGCATCGCCCTGCTACCAAAAGATTCCTGCAATCGCGCACCAGCAGTGTCCCGAATGGAATCCCTACACAGCGCCCCTCAGGTAAATAATGCCACTTCGTGTCTGCGCCTTCATGGTGATCCTCGATAGGAGCCCCACACAGGCCGATCTGGTCATCAAATTGCCTCGCAGTCAACACATCTTCTCGAGTGAGTCTATAGTCTCCATAAACGCGGCGCGTTTCGCGTACACCAATTTGTACCCCGAATGTCGAAAGCTGTGCCCGTTCGTAACCCGGTACCAGGTTGCGCAAGAAGCGGATGTATTCGATCGCTTGTCGCCTTCCTGAAATCTCGGCTGAGGAAAGAAGCTCCGGATCGGTGGCATTTACGACCTGTTTTCCATCCCTTTTGTATGAAGGCAGCCTGGTCATTATGGTCGCCATCATGTGATCGACAGGAGTAATATGATCGCTTCCCTCCTTTCTCGGCAGCGCATACAGACCGCTTTCCGCAGCTTCGGTCATCAATGCGTGAAATTCCGCTTTGCTCACTGACTTTCGTCGAGGAATATCCACATTCACAAGCTTGAAGGTGGTTGTCAGCGTCTGCGCCGGCTCATGTTCGCCGGCCAGTTCATATCCAGCCCCGGTGTAGTAACAGATATCTGCATCGCCACTTGCGTCCACCATAACTGAGGCATCGAATCTCCGCAACCCCATCTTCGTAGCCACGATCAGCCCGCTAATACTGCCCTCGGATACAACCACATCCTGTACCCAGGCATTGAGCAGAATCTCCGTCCCCGCCTTCTCTGCCAAGTCCTCCCACACAACCTTGAGATATTCGGGATGATAGGTCACTCCGGTTCCAGCACCATGCGTATTGGGCCTCTCTAGCCACGCTCCATGAAGTTGCAGTCCTGCAATGACATCGTCTGGTATCCCCGCTATCACCTTTCGCGGGGCCTTCCCCGGAGTATAAAAACCATAGAAAGTGTCCAGGACCGCTGTGCTCGTCCCTCCGACAAATGGCAGTCTGTCGATCAGTAGCGTCTTTGCACCTTCGCGTGCAGCGGCTATAGCCGCGGTTGCGCCGGCACACCCCGCACCTGCCACGATCACGTCATATTTCTTTGCTACCGGCACTGTCTTGCGATAGAGATAATCCATACGATTCCTCGTTGCTCCAGAAGCTTTTCAGGCGATCCCCCAGCCTCCATCGACCTCAATCACCTTCCCCGTAACGGAATGAGATGCGTCCGTGAGCAGGTATACACAGGTTGCGGCGACATCCTTTACTGGAATTACATCCTCAAGCAGCGGTTGCCGGTATCTCATATACTCGATGATCTCGGGATCCGAGGATGCCCGATCGCTCATCGGGGTGCGTACCAGACCCGGCGCAATCACATTCACACGAATCCTTTTGCCGGCGTAGGAGGCCGCCATGTTCTTACTCATCGCGATGATTGCGCCTTTGCTCGCCGCGTAGGCAACCGTTGCGAAATGCTTCGCATCTGGTTCGATGGCGAGAATGCTGCTCATCGCAAGGATGACACCGCGCTGGCCATTGAGCCCCGGCTCCTGCTCAAGCATTACTTTCACTGCCTCTCTACACATGCGATATTGCGTAGTTAGATTTGTTCTTAGCGTCGTCTCCCACCCCTCCTCAGTGCATTCATGAATCGGACCATCTCCGTATGAACGGCCGCTGATCCCGGCAACATTGAACAGAGCATCGATCCTGCCGAATTGCTCGATGCAGCTGGAGACCACGAAGGGAGCGAACGCCGGATTCGTCAAGTCACCCGCAACAAACTCGCATTCGGAGCCCATGTCTTTCAGCTGCCCTGCCAGGCTCTTGCACTTCTCAACATCCCGGCTCGCAAGATAAAAACAGGCGCCCGCCCCGCTGAGCTGACGTGCAGTCTCTGCTCCTATCCCGGAAGATGCGGTGATCAGATATATCCGGCGGATTGTCATCGCAAATTCTTTCTGTGGCTCGGATCGTAAAGCGCGCGCGCAAATCGTTGACGCTGGTCCTTGAGCCACGCGTCGTAATTGTCCTGCGTCTCACCCAAGTGCATATTGGCGAGCACGAACGGGGTGACACCCCGACCATCAAGAGCTCGTACCGTGAGCTCATTCAACGATTGCACCAGCGCAAGTGCTCCGATCGACGATAAAGGACAGATATTGTAGACTCCTGTCTTTCCACTTACCGTCGTCGACACATCTCCGATAGGCATTCCGTTGTCGAGAAAGAATCCCCGCTTGGAATCGCGCACCACATGGTAGAGCGTCTTGCCCGAAGAGTGTTTTGGCTTGCCTTCTCGCGCCTGTTCTTCGCAGGCGATGGCGACAATCGGATTGTCAGCGTAGCGCCGGGTAAACTCAAGCGCAATGTCGACCGCTGCAGCAGTCTGCCCTGTAGCAGACACGACGATCAAGGGTTCGCCGGGAGCGACATCAAATTCGTCAAGGAGTAGTGCGCCCAGTCCCTCGACCTTTTCGACAGCCTGGGCAACCCTTAAGCCACTGGCTCCCACTACATCGGTGAACGAAGTCAGGGTCGAGGCAAGAATGGGATGAAAGCCCGTTAGCGCCCCCATCCGCACACATAGCTCTTCGACCGCCATGCGGGAGTGACCGTTGGCATAGACATGCACGACTCCTCCGGCGGCAATCGCATCTGCAAAGGCTTCCGCCACGCAGTGCAGCACTTCCGCTTGGGCGCGCACCCGGCTATAAATGCGATTGAGCTGTTCGGGAAAGCTGAATTCATTCATCATTACCACACTTGCTTAACTGAAGCATCCTTTCAAATCCCTCGATTCTTAAATTTTCCAGCCAGTGCATGGTCCTATCAATCTCGTCGGCTATCGGCTTGCATTCCAGAATAGTTCGATTTCCTCCAAGGTCTTTCCCTTAGTTTCGGGCAAGACTCGCCAGGCGAAGAACGCCTGCAGGCCAGCCATGCACGCAAGAAATCCGAATGTCGGTATCAGGCCAGCCCGGTGGAATGCCCACGGAAACAGGAAGACAACCAACGAACTGGTGAGCCATTGGGTGACAACCGGCACTATCATTGCGTGACCCCGTGCTCTGTTGGGAAAGATCTCGGGAAGCACTGTCCAAAACACCGGTCCTATGCACGACGCGAAAGAGGCGATAAACAACAGCAGCAGACAGAGCAGTACCGCACCCTGAGCCCGGTTGAACAGCGTCAGGATGACGATCAAGAGCAGCGAGACGGCCATTCCCAGGGAGCCCAGAATATAGAGCGGTCTTCGTCCATAACGGTCGATCGTCCATAAAGACAGAATCGTCGAAAGCAGATTCGTACCTCCGGTCAGGAATGTCGAAAAGAGCGCCGCATCGATTAACCAGCCAAAAGACTTCAACACAAGAGGTGTGTATTCGAGTATCGCAGTGATACCCGTAATCTGCACCAGAATGGCAAGCACGAAGGTTACTGCAAGCACTCGGCGCAACACTGGCCAGCCGTTGCGGTTTGCCGCGCCCAGGCTGGTCGCCAGGCTTTTCTCGATCTCGGCCGCCTCGATTCCTGCCTCTTCCTCTCCCAGCAACCTTTCCAAAAGAGCGCGCCCTTCTTGCCCTCTTGCTATCCTGAACAAAAAACGCGGAGTCTCCGGAGCTTTCAGCAACACGGCAAAAAACAGCAGGCTCGGCAGGGCGCCCGTCAGAAACATCCAACGCCAGTTCCACTCTCCAGCGTTGCGCAAACAATAGTTGATCAGGAAAGAGGCCAGGATACCTGCGGTAATGGATAACTGATAGGTAGCGCCCATTCTCCCCCTTATCTTTGGAGGAGCCATTTCCGCTACATAGATAGGAGAAAGTACCGAAACTGCTCCAACTGCGAGCCCACCTGCAAACCGTGCAGCGACGAGTGCCGCGAATGTGGGCGCGACGCAGCAGCCAATCGAAGTCAAGACGAACAGAAGCGCAACCCAGATCAGGATATTCCTGCGGCCGTAACGATCCGTCAACTGTCCCGCCAGTACAGACCCGAGAACGCAGCCAAATAACAGCGAACTGTAGGCCCATCCGAGCGCCAGATCGTTTAGAGCAAAGTGTTCTACAAGAAATGGCCCTGCTCCGACAATGATTGCGATATCAAACCCAAACATCGCCCCGCCAAGAGTTGCCGTCGCACCCAGGAGAACAACATAGAAGCTCGAGTGTTGCTTAGCTCTATCTGTCTTGAAGTTCGTCTTGCCGACCAGTTCACAATCTCCTCTCTTCATCTCATCCCATCACTTTCGAACGGAAGAGACTCGGTTCCTGCCTGCCGGCCCTGGCATTTTCCACCCTGGATCGAAACTTGGCCGCACGGCTCGCGATAAGGGACTCGCTCCCTGCTTCGCATACCGAGCTATTGACCAGATCGCTCCCCACGCCCAGGGCGAAACATCCTGCACTCAAATAACTATCACACGACTCAAGCGACACGCCTCCCATCGGCAACAGTTCCACTTCAGGGAAAGGGCCCCGAAGTGCTTTGATGTAAGAAGCGCCTCCAGCAGCGCTGACGGGAAACACCTTGACGCAATCGGCGCCTTCGCTCCAGGCAGCCAAAACCTCAGTCGGCGTGAAGGCGCCGGCAAACACGGCAATGCTCTGCCTGCGGCACAGCTGAATTGTGAGCGGATTCAAAGAAGGACTGACGATGAACTGCGCACCGGCCAGAATGCATCGGCTCGCTGTCTCCGCATCGAGAACGGTGCCGGCCCCGATCAGCATGCCGTCGCCAAATCGCAAAATGACCTGCTCCAGAACACGCTCCGACTGAGGCATACTCATTGCCACCTCCGCAACGCAAATGCCTCCTTCGCCGAGAGCTTGCACCGCTCTGAGCGCCTGGACCTCCGATTCCACGCGGATCGCGGGCACAATTCCGCAGTCTTTGATACACTGCAGCACCTCAGACTTTCTCATGAAGACCAGCCTTCCTCCTGCTTCTGGCTTTCCGGGATTAAGAAATGTTCACTTCAATCCATTCAAGGGGAATGCCGTTTGCGCTGCGTTCCTGCGCTACGATCTTCAATTCTGCATTTTCAATGCTCGCCGCACTTCTCATTACGGCTTCGGTTCCCAGGTAATGGGCAATCACTTCCGCCTTGTTGCCGGTCTTGCGAAGCAAGACAATTTCGCCACTTCCGTAAGGAACGATGGCAAGCCTTGACGTCGAAGAGAGGCTCTCATCGGTTCGAGATGCAACGACAACTGGCACCGCGCTATGGACCACACCCTTGACTCTCGGATCGTCGATATTCCGTGCCAAGCTGCTTGCCTCCCACGCGATCGATGGTCGCTTTGCCAGCAGAACAAGTCTTCCGTCTTCGAACCTTGCCCACGACCGCGGGTGAGCACCCAAAGACGGCGCTTCGAGGAGGTAGTCCATGGGAACGATCTCAAAACCGGGTTTAGATCTCAGGACCTGTGTTAGGCCATTGAATTTCGCTACGTATTCGGGGCTCCCGCTTTCCGCTTGCTCGTCGCCGCGAAAGTCGTTCATTGTACCGATGGTGCCCAGCGCCGCGGCATCGAACCAGATATTTGGCGCGCTGGCCCAGTCGTATCCGGAGGAACTGTAAGTCGGGATTCCTAACTGGCCCAGGAGACTGCTGAAGAAGAAACGGCGATTCGCCTCGAGGTCGTACTCGCCTGAATTCTCAAATAAATCGTCCGGGCTGTATAGATCAAAGTAGTCAAGGAAGAGCGGAGACAGCTGATAGTACATCACCACGAGGTCTGGGTTCTCCTTGCGCATCGCCTTGATCAGTACATCGAGCCCTTTCCACATAAGGCGCTCACCGGACCACTGCTTATCTTGGGGAGCGGCCCTCTCAACAGAAGGCAACTCGTAACCAAAATCGAACTTCAGCAAATCCGGCTTGTATCTGCGAATGAAGTTCCTGGCTACCTCCTCAAGCACTTCTGCAACCCTGGGCTGAGTGAAGTCCAGGATGTAGTACTGAATCTTCCCCTCAGGGTTGACGACTGCATATGGCTCCCCATTCGGCTGCTTGAGCATATTGTCGGTGCTCAAGCCAAGACTCTCTGGATGCTCGCAACGCATCAACGCAGCCCATACTCCAATCTTGTAGCCCTCCGACCTCAGCCGATCGAGAAATTGCTCAAAGTGAGGCAAACGAGTGGAAGAATGCTGCAAGTTGCCGTAGCTCCCTTCCCACTTGTCATCGATCGAAAACATGCGGGCTTTCAGTCCCGAATCTTTGAGTTCTCTATAGATCTCGTTTAGGAATTCCTCATCGAGACGATCGCTTCCATTGTTTCGATCGACCTGCGATCCCCAAGTGCAGTACTGCGGGCTGAGAGCTACAGATAGCTTTTGAGCTGAGGGTTGCGATTTGTGGATCACACCTGCCTGCAGGAGGCCCTGATAGTAGCCGGCAATCGCCTGATAGTAATCGGGCGCAACAGACCAATAGAATGTGGCGCCCAGACTTAGCGATCCTGGGCCGCGAAGATGACGCCAAAGGTCGCTCCGATAATTAATCCACAAACTGCTCTTTCCAGCTCGTAATTGAAGATACAGATCCCCCCTCGGCAAATCGGCAAGACCGCATGTGAACGAATCCGACCTGTGCGCCGTGAAACCGTCCCGCGCACCACCGCCCGCGTCATCGATAGAGAATCCGCAGAAGTAATGCACAGGCAAGCCCCATTGTTGCGAGGATCCGATACTGGTGCTCCCCCGTCCCAGCCAAACGTTCTCGTCGAGTCCAACGTCGTCTCGCACAATCGGGCTGATGGTCGATGCCTCGCTGATTCCCGGAACCACTAGGTAGCTCGCAGAGAGTGCTGAGGTGGGAATGCCGCGGATGAGTTCGGCAAAGTAATGGATGCTGACAACGTCTACTGCCGAAGTTGATTTGTAGAGAACCGGTTCTGTCCAGATGCCGTGTTCATCGAAGCGCCATGTCAGCGTCACTTCGTCTGCTCCGTTTACCCCGTCATACACCACAATGACCCGACTCCCATCGACCCGAGGTTCGGAAGGCTTGCCGGCGCTACAGATGCGACGCTCAGGATCATCAGCAACGGACACCGTAACGGTCGGCTGCATGCGGCCACCGACAACGAGTCGGCCTCTCGAATCCCGAAGCCGGAACGTATCCATATCCCGGGAGTATTCCCACGTATATTTCGCATCCGTGATTCGGACCGTCCCAGATTGCTTTGAAATCGACGGAGTTGGGGAAAAGCCGAAAAGCGAATCCGATGCAGCGCCTAGAGCAGCGCCAGATGAATACTGCACGAAGGTTCGTCGGCTTAGTTTGACCATGATGCCCCTGGGGTTTGCCCGAAACTGCGGACGACAGGTTCAGCTCCGCGTGAGAGCATGGGAGCGATTAAATGGATATTACATAATGACGTCATCATAATCAAGCGAAAAAGAAGGACGAATTCGCTTTGCTCAATGAGGTTATATCTTTATCCCTATCGCCCCAAAGAGTTTTGTTCCAAGATGAATGTTGTTATAATGACAAGATGGAAAAGAATTCTATACTGCGAATTCCTCTTTACATTCAGGTGCGTGAAGAACTAAGGGATGAACTTGCCGCTTTGGCGCCGGAGGCGGCGATCCCTCCTGAATCGAGACTCGGAGAGCGCTTTGCGGTCAGTCGAATCACGATCCGCAGAGCGATTGACGATCTGGTAACCGAAGGACTTCTGGTCAGGCAGCAGGGTCGCGGTACGTTTCGACAGACTCCCAAACTTGTACACGAACTCAACGCGATTACCAGTTGGACAGACCAGCTGAAGGACCTGGGATATGTACCGCATACAGCCGCCCAAGAATTGGCCGAAATTCCCGCTCCGAAGAAAATCGCTCAATTGATGCAAATTCAACCGGATGAACGAATCATTCAATTACGTCGCACTCGTTTAGCGAACAACGAACCCATCACGCTGATGGTGAATTACATTCCCAGCAAAATTGTGCCGGGATTCATTGAAAGCGGCCTGCAAACAGAGTCTCTATACGAATTTCTCAGTGCGCATTATGGACTCTCGCCGACGCAGGCCACCGATACCGTAGAGACAAGACCGGCGTCCGAAACGGAAAGCGAACGGCTCAAGATTGAGCCATGGTCGCCTGTTCTGGTTGTCACTCGCGTAGCTCAATTGGAAGATGGAAAACCTTTTGAGGTGGCCGTCGCGGTTTCCCGAGGTGATCGCTACGAATACCGCGTGACGCTGAAAAGCGGTAACAAAGTCCATCCGACTCAACCTGACTGATCCAAACCGTACGCGCTCCAAGAGATTGCTTCTTGACTGCGCTAGGAAAGTTGAATTGACTGCGGGGCTTCTCGCGGTACGTTCACTTGCCGGTGTTCGACGCGGTGGCAGTTTCCGGTGCAGCTCGCCGCAATAGAATTGAGCTGTCTTGCGGCAACTTCCATCAAGTCACCAAATATGAAAGAGATTGCCAAGGCTTGGAATGTTTCCATTGCCACGGTGGACAGGGGACTTCGCGCACGCTCGGATGTCGGCGCTGCCACGTGGGATCGCGTTCTTAAAAAGGCCGCGCAACTCGGCTGCGAACCCAACATCATCGCATGAGCCCTCAAGCGAATTTGCCCCCCTGCGCATGGGCGCAATGCGGGCGAATATATCCTTTTCAACACGTTGGCTCATTTCCACAGACCTTTTCTCGTTGCAAGCTGACTTCGCCGTAAACTGAAGTCGACCTCCTCATCCTCCAGGGATAGCCCGTCATTGTGGGCAGAACCGCGCCCGTTGTTGGCTTGGGCAACGACCCAAAGCTCACTGGCCGATGGTTGTTGACCTTGCCATGCGGCGGCAGAGGCCAAGCCGAGGTGCCCAACCGGATCTGATAAGTGCCGGCTGGGGTCTTCGATCGAGGAGCATATGGTGGCTTGGAGATCGCGTTTTAAGTCGCAGACAGACGCACTATTTGGCCGAAAAAATTATATGCTAGCTTTCTTTATGAACAAATTCGTAAGTTTTTTTGTATGAATATCGTAAAATAGAAAATTATAGCTCGCAGCGAATCGATCCGGAATCGACCAGGAAGGAGGAATGCGTCCCTTGATTGCTCTCGCCGTAGACCTGGGCGGCAGCCACGCGAATTGCGCAATCGTACAGGAGCGCAAAGAAGTTCGTTCCCGCACAATTGCCACCCGCGGAAACGACGGACTGATGGCAGTCCTGGCATTGGTCAGCGTGGCGCTGCGCGAACTCGCAGCTCAGGAAGCCATGTCGCTGACGGATATTACGGGTGTCGACGTCGGTTTCTGCGGACTTGTAGATCGGCGGCAAGGTCGCGTGGCTGCGAGCAGCGGCAAGTATGAAGATGCTCCGGCAAGGGATCTGCCCGGGTGGGCGCGCAATGAGTTAGGACTACGGCTCGTGCTCGAAAACTATACACGCATGGCTCTGTTCGGCGAACGGTACGCGGGGGAGCAGTTGCGGCATTCGACGACGTGGCCATGGTGAGGCTGGGTACGGGCATCGGCGGCGCGGCAATGATGGGCGGCCGGTTGCTCACCGGCAGGCATTTCCAGGCCGGGTGCCTGGGAGGACGCATTCTGCTTTCGATCGATGGTTTGCCATGCTCCTGTGGCGGAATCGGCTGCGCGGAGTCGAAAGCATCCACCTGGTCGATGCCGCGGATTTGCCGGGACTGGCCGGGATTTGCCACCAGCCTGCCGGCTCATGAGGAGATCAATTTTGCAACCCTCTTCCGCTGTGCCGACGGGGCCAGCAGGTACAGGAACGGTGCCTCCAGGTCTGGGGCGCCCTGATTCATGCTTATGACCGCAGCGGCTGATCTATGGAGGTGGTGTGATGGGAGGTGGTGTGATGGGAGGTGGTGTGATGGGAGGTGGTGTGATGCGTGGCGTCGACCGCATTGTGCAGTTCGAACAGGATTATGTAACCCGTTTTGCGTGGACTTTCTGGGGCAAAGTGCAGATACAGGTACGGGCTGCCTCCCGGGGCAACGATGCGGCGCTGCTGGGAGCCATTCCCATGATCGCCGAACTTAGATTTGCCGAATTTGAACAGGATGTCGACGATGTACGATAAACAGCCATTCGTCGCGGTATCGGCATCGTCTCGGGAATGCAACGAGGGATGGAAAGCCATCGCAGAGCGGCTGCACGCTGCTGCGGCGGAGCGCAGCGCCGCAGTCCTGTGTATTGAGTGCTACCCCGGAGTCTTCGTCCACGACGTTTGCGATGCTCTGCTGGCGGTCTTTCGGGATTGTCGAATGATTGCAACCGAGGAGCTGTTGCTGCCCCCGGCCGAAATCAACCGGCGCGTCGCTCCGATGCTGACCGACGACCCTGTCTTCGGAAGGCTCAGCGACATTGCCCTCGAAGACTTTTTCGATGCGAAGAAATTACGCGACGCGCAGTTGAGCGTAAGCCAGCCGACCGCCGGCCTGGCCCTCATCGTTGGCACAGGCGCAGCCCTTGTCGCCCCGGAGGCCGACCTGCTTGTCTATGCGGATCTTGCCCGATGGGAGATTCAGCAGCGGCAAAGACGCGGTCTCATCGGCAATCTGGGAGCCGGCAATCGCGGCGATCGCGCATCGGAGATATGCAAACGAGCCTTCTTCATCGACTGGCGGGCGGCCGACCGCCTGAAGCAGCGACTGCTCCCCGGCATTGATTTTGTGCTCGATACCAATGCTCCCGCTCATCCGAAGCTGATCACTGGCGACGCCATGCGCCACGGTCTTGCGATCGCCTCCCGGCGTCCATTTCGGGTGGTGCCATTTTTCGATCCTGGACCGTGGGGCGGCCACTGGATGGAAGAAGTCTGCGATCTGCCCCGGGATGCGCCCAATCATGCCTGGTGCTTCGATTGTGTTCCCGAGGAAAACAGTCTACTGCTCGGCTTCGGCGACGCGCGCGTCGAGATTCCATCACTGAACCTCGTCCTGGCCCATCCCCGGCAACTCCTCGGCGATGAGATTTACCGCCGCTTCGGGGCGGAGTTTCCCATTCGTTTCGACTTCCTCGACACCATGGGCGGCGGCAATCTGTCACTCCAGGTACATCCGCTAACCCAGTATGTCCGCGAGCATTTTGGCCTCGCCTATACGCAGGATGAGAGCTATTACATTCTGGACGCGGCCGACGATGCATGCGTCTATCTCGGTCTGAAAGAGAGCATCGAGCCCGAGGTGGTGCTGCACGACCTGCAGGCGGCCCAGAACGGTGGCCCGTTTTTCGACGCCGAGCGCTATGTGAATCGCTGGCCGGCCCGCAAACACGACCACTTCCTGATCCCAGCGGGCACCGTGCACTGCTCGGGACGCAATAGCATGGTGCTCGAAATCAGCGCCACACCATATATCTTTACCTTCAAGCTGTGGGACTGGGGCCGACTCGGACTCGACGGACGACCGCGGCCCATCCACATCGAAAGAGGCGCGGCCAATATCCAGTGGGATCGCACCACCTCATGGGTCAAACGCTCTCTCATTGATCGCGTCGAGCCGCTCGGCTCCGGCGAGGGCTGGCGCGAGGAGCGTACCGGCCTGCACGAGTTGGAATTCATCGAAACCCGCCGTCACTGGTTTACTGGCTGTGTTCCGCACGACACGCAGGGCACGGTGAATGTTTTGAATCTGGTTGAAGGTCCTGAAGCCATTGTTGCCAGCCCGGCTGGCGCCTTTGAACCCTTTGTCGTGCATTACGCCGAAACCTTCATTGTTCCAGCGCAGGTGGGCGCTTACACCATTTGTCCGCACGGGCCGGCGATGGGCCGGCAGTGCGCGACAATCAAGGCTTTTGTCCGTCCGGTTGTTTCTGTCGCCAATATCGGAAACTGAGTTGCGGGCGGGACAGCGGGGCGCAATGCGCCCCGCCTGCTCCTCTATCCCTGCATGAATCTAAAAACTGCAGTAGATGCCATTCTAGAGCCGTCCGGTGATTGTTCCGACCGCCTTAACGGCTGCTCGGCAATCGACCGAATTGGTGAAATCCCCAACAACTGCAAGTGAGTGTGGATTCAAGCAGGTGCAGAA
>Ga0116129_1001067_pt1 | contig 15641 bp, 10 predicted proteins | sample June2015DPH_17_2_FD_89732 | JGI IMG/M metagenome (GOLD analysis project Ga0116129, IMG submission 89732) | Peatland microbial communities from SPRUCE experiment site at the Marcell Experimental Forest, Minnesota, USA - June2015DPH_17_10 | ecosystem: Environmental > Terrestrial > Soil > Wetlands...
AGTAGATGGAACCACACAAAAGGCCAGACGGGTTCCGGGCGTGCCCATCTGGAAGTCCGTTTTCGGCCCACCGGGAGCCGCCACCAGGCAGAAGACAGGGCTCTGTACGGATAGCGACCACATGTTCCTAATAGCTTGCAGCCCGGAACCTGGATTGTGCACGTCGGTCAAGTGCAGACGGAAAGCTTCTAGCGCCATGAGCGAATGTGCCGAAGATGCGAGGCGGCCCTGAGGACCCAACGAATCTCTCCCGTGGATAGGGGTTATATAGATAACCGCTTCGGCGGCATTCATTCGGAGCGCGAACGAAAGAACCGAGCAAGCCGTTTAATTAGCCGTTTAAAATGAGAGACCATCACTGGCTCTTTCCTTTCTATATTCATCAAATGTAAATGACCTGGCCGGCGAGTAGAATTATGGAAAGGTGGGATATGGGCTATCAGAAAATCAACGTCGAATTGATCGTCTTTTCCGATGAAGCCGATGCGGTGGTCGAGGAGCTGAATTCGGCGATCGACCGGCTGGATGAGACGCACACGATTTTTGGGGGCGGGATTGAGACCATTCCCGTGGGCCACAGCGGAACGCGGAGAAAATCAGCATTGAGGCACACGCTCGACGCCGGAAATACGGCAACGTCTGCGGTAAAATTGGCGGCGCAAAAGGTCGCCGGTGCCTATAAGAAGGTCATCTGACTTACGTCCATGCCCCCTTCACCGCAGCATCGAGTGCCTCTGCTCTTCCCTGGCACCATTGGGAATAATTCTTCTCGACTATGCTTGGACTATTTCCTATCTTCGCCGCAAGCAGTTCCATACTGTATCAACACAGTGCTCACCGACAATGGGATCCAGTTTGCCGATCTGCCGAAGAACCAGCATGGCGTAACCACCCGCTTCCGTGGACACCCCTTTGACCGGCTATGCCACCTTCATGGAATCGAATACTGGCTCACCAAGCCCACCCCCCTTTGGACTAACGGGCAGGTCGGGCGCACGAACCGAACCATCAAAAACGCCACCGTCAAGCGATACTTCTACGACACCCATGACCAACTCGAAGCGCACTTGACCGACTTCCTCAGAGCCGACAACCTCGCCCGAAGACTCAAGACCCTCAAAGGCCTTACGCCCTAGGAATACCTCTAATACCTCTGTGAACTCTGGACGCAAACCCCAGATAAATTTACTCTTGACCCAATCCATCAAATGCCGGGGCTAAACACTTTCAGAGCACTACTGTTATTTCAAGGCAGTGGGTTAACCTTCAGCTTGACGGCCTGGGCCAGCTTCCGCTGTTGCCGGTCGAAACTGTAGAACCAGTCTGAGCCTAGTTCAAGTGCCGCCGCAACGTGCAATAAATCCGCTGTGCGCGTTCCGAGCCGAGGTGTCGTCTGCCGCGACAATTGGCGGGCGCGGCCGAAAACATTGTCCGGCAAAGGCTTCAGTTGGAAGATGCCGACACGCAAATCTTGTTCAAAGTCATTCAGAGAGGATTGTGCCTGCGCAGGTAATACCTCCTTGCGGAAGACACGCAGTCCCAGGGCATTAACAACTTCCAATTCAGCGAAGGTCGTCAAGAACAACGCCCCTGCGGCGGTGTGCATCACCTGCACTGCCGCCGCAGAATTGGCATTCGTACTGTACAACGAGACCAGGAAGCTCGTGTCCACATAGATAGTCAATAGCGGCTTCGATCCTCGTTTACCAAGTCTGCGCCACTTACCTTGAGTTTCTTGGATCCGTAGATAGCTCGCATCCGTCCCATGAAATCCGGCAGCTCCGGCGGAACTGGAGTCTGTTCCGGCACCAGGCGGGCGATGACGTGCCGCCTCTTGGTGATCTGGACTTCTTCACCCTGGCGCAAGAGGTGTTCGACCTTCTTAAAGCTGTACCGTAGATCACGAAGCGAGGCTGTCTTCATGTGATACATTTTAGCATCACATTCGTGGTTGAACGATCGACCGGCAACTCTATCAGCAGACGCGCCACTCCCACCCCACGCTACCAACCTTCTCGAAAGCACCGGCATTTTTAACAAGGAACTCGGCAGGATCCCATTGAAAACCCATCTTCGGATTTCCCCACCCAAAGATTCGGCGAGGCTAGAAATCGAGACAATTTGACAAAAAATCGCTAAAAACCAGCCAACCCCACTCTGACCCGAAGATAAGCCTTCCGACTCGCTCCAAACCACTCTTTTTGGCTGCCTGCCGCTCCGAATGATGGCCCGTAAGTCGTTCGTTCCATTGACTCATGACCCCAGGTCGCAAACTAACACCTGTCTTTAATCTATCGCTCACGATGTAATGTCGGCCCAACCAGCTTGCTCGATCTCATAACGGGCGAAAAACCATACAACCGACTGATTTTCGAGCAGTTAGGCCTCCCGCATTCGACTCAGGCAATGCGCTTCGTCTCCCGCCGCGCGGCTCTTAACCCCGTCACAAAACATGGCCAACATGAGCCGATTGCGCCTTCTCATCTCGGGTCGTGCCGCCGCATCTGGCACGGCCAAACTTGCCTGACGTTCGACCTTTTCCAGAACGCCCTCAAACCCAACATCTCAAGCCGACCGAATCGGCGCCCAGGCGAAGCGTGTGGGTAGATGTTTGAGCTTCGTTTGAAACCGAAACTGTATAGGTTCTCGCCGCCAGTTTTCCGAAGAGATACTGTCCGGACATGTCGGTCACGGCGTTCAGACTGAGGTCAAGAAGGACTTCATGAGCATGGGCGACTGGGATATACCGGCCCGCCGTCGAATCATAACTGAACACTCGTCCAGAAATGCTGCGAGACGCTTGCACGGCCGCAAGTGGGCATTAGATTGTTGAGTTTACTGGTGGCCAAGGCCTTTGGAGAACCTCCTTGAAGGCTTGACAGAGAGATTTGCTTGCCCTGTCGGTTCGATCTCCTGGTGCTGCCTGATGGCTGGAGTCTCTCCTCCGGGTGTAGGCCGCCCGAAGCCAATCCAAAACGTATTCCTTGAACCTGATAACACCAGAAATGGAAAGCCAGTCCGTCGATTTCTTCCCAACGAAGATCGATTGATCAAAGGGATGCGGGAATCCGGAGCAACGATAGCTGAGATCTGACGAGCCACAAACCGAAGAACCGAAGGCACAACTCGATAGTTGGAAGATTCTCTGCTGAAGCAGCATAAGATGCTGGATATTTTTGTCGGTTCGGGCGCCACAAGTTTTGATGGGACGTTTATCGACATCGACGGAGAGAAGCGGGGCTTCCGCGCTGCCCAGACCGCGTGCCAGTTGCGGCTATCTCTTCCGCTGCTTGTACCGGATCTGCAAGACCGCCAGCAGAACATCATCGTCAGCGCGCGAAGCGACAAGGTCGCGTCTATTCAGTTCGACGATCCCCCGGGAGTACGATTTGACGCACTGATGCCCGTGGCCTGTCTTACTCTCGAAACAAGCCCCGGCAGCCATTAGGCGTGGATTACGGTGTCGGATCTCCCCGTTGGACCGGAGGCCAAGGATTTCGCGCGGCGGCTGCGCAAAGAGGTTGGTGCCGATCTGACGCATCCGGAGCCTCCAGCGTTGCCGGCACGCCCAATTTCAAACACGAGTATGAGCTTGTCTACCCAACGGTCAGGATCATCCATTCCGCTCCGGGCTGCACCGCTATGCGGGCCCAGTTGGATGGGCTTGGTCTGGTCGCAGTTTCCGAACCCGTTCACGTCGCGACGACACCCTTTCGCGTTTTGTGATCAATCGATCTCGGTTGCTTTCTGCGTTGCTGGAAAGGCAGCTTCGCCGGTGAAGTGTTCGATCTTCAGCCCCTGCACATTCTCTGCCTGCAAGGCGTTCGTAAAATACTCCTGCCGGTTGTCGCCCCAGCGCGCGGTGCAGTCTTTCACGGTCGCATTCTTCACGTTACGCAGCGAGAAGACTGGCGTCCCGTGAGTCTCCAAACCCTCAACACCCGCCATCGTCGGGCGATTGTCAAACCGGCCACCAGGATACTTCGTCCAGCGATCGATCGTGATTTCCACGTTATCGAGTAGCACATCTTCGATCGGCTGATCCTTCTGTCCATCGATGCGAACACTGTTCTCTGCACGCCCGTGGATGTTGCGCAGACGAATGTTGCGCAAAAAGCCAACCTTGCCGCCAGCGACGCGTGGCCACGCCGTGATGGAGATGGCCTCGCCCCAACCCCACCAGCGTGCGGCGTGGTGCTCGGCAGTCACTTCAATGTCGCGGAATTCAACGTCTTCGATGTTCCCCGGCTGGCGGTGTGTAATCGTAGGACCGCGTCCGCCGGAGAGAACCTTGCAACGCTCAAAAAGAATCTTCGAGATGTCTCCGAAAGTCTCAGTTCCAATCTTGAGCCCGCTGTCGCGGGTCGTCACCACGCAATCCCGCACAACGACATTCCGGGTCGGCCCAAAGTCTTCAGTCTGCTGGCTCGTTTTGACGACGATTCCATCATCAGCGCACACAATGTCGCAGTTGCGAATCTCGACATCGCGGCAGCGGTCCGGGTCGATTCCATCACAGTTCGGAACGTCGAGAAAGTTGCGAATGCGGATGCCATCGACCAGCACGCGCTCACAGCCCAGCATGTGCAAGCCCCAATTCGGCGAGTGGCCAAACGAAATCCCCGTTACCTCCAGGTCAGTCGCCCGGATCAGCGAGAACATGCGCGGACGGAACTTCATCGGCTCCCATCGCTCATCGGTGTTCGAGTAGGTGGTGACAAACTTCATCGCCTGCCCGTCGATGTGGCCGGTACCGCTGATCTTCACACCATGCGCCGTGTCGCAGTTCAGCAAACCGGGCAATGTGCCGTAGTTGTCTGGATCGGAGTTGGCCAGCAGCACGGCGTCGTCGGCCAGATGAAAATCAACACCACTCTTCAGCATCAACGCGCCGGTCAAGAAGCGCTTGCCACCTGGCAGCAGCACACGGCCGCCTCCCCGTTCCGCCACGGTGTCGATGGCCCGCTGCAAGGCGCCCGTATCGACGACAATGCCATCCCCAATCGCGCCGAACTTGCGGACATCGTACTCAGCGCCTACTGTGGCTCGGGGAAACGCGCGTCTTGGGAACAAGAACGCGGCCGTAACACCCGCGGTGCCTTTGATTAGAAAATCTCTCCGGGTCTTCATCGACGATACGACTCCCATTCCAGGCTTTGGGTCTGTGCACAAGCGCGAACCTCTTCCATCGCGCTCCAACCCTCGCGACCTCTATTGGCGCGAGAGCCGGAGCAGTAACGAAGCATGCTGCTTGAGGCTGAATCTATAGTCGTCGTCGATCTTCCCAAGGTCTTTCCCAGCCCAGAGATCGCGCGCCTTCCAGCCGTCTCCGGCTCCGGCTTCTTTCAGGTGCAGGTGAATGCCACGCAGGAACGACTCATCCTGTCCGAAGTTGAAGACGGCAAGTGCTGCGCTTCCATCGGCCAGCGGACGCGCCCAGATCTCGATGGGCCCTTCCGCATAGATCCGTTCCGCCTGCTTGCCGAGCGGGTCCTGATCGATTGCAATGACCTCGCGATTGGTAAGGATCGCCGCGATCTCCGGCGTGAGCTGGCTCAGGTTGTTTCCGGCCAGCAGCGGTGCTGCAAGCATCGCCCACATACCCATGTGCGTGCGGTCATCGTCGAGCGTCAACTTACCGTTGCCGACCTCCAGCATATCGGGATCGTTCCAGTGTCCCGGCCCGGCGTACTTTCCAAGCCCGGCCTGGCCGCGCCCGATCAGACTCATCCGATCGAATGTCGGGTTGATGTCTCCGGTTGTACGCCACAAGTTTGCACCTACCTGCGGCGCCCACTGCCATACCGAGTCCCAGCCGTACTGACAGAGGCTATAGATCATGGGTCTGCCCGTCTTGAGCAGCGCCAGGTGCATTTTCTCGTAGGCCTCGCGCATCATCTGGTCCTGCTTCAGCACGTCGTCGGGAGCGGCAGCCTTCATGGTGGCGCGGAAGCCGCACAGGTCATACTTGAGGTAGTCGATGCCCCAGGAAGCATACAGGTCCGCATCCTGCTGTTCGTGACCGAAGCTTCCTTCATATCCGGCGCAGGTCGTCGGCCCCGGCGAACTGTAGATGCCGAGCTTCAGCCCCTTGCTGTGAACATAATCCGCCAGGGCTTTCATGTCCGGAAACTTGTCGTTCGAGTGCAGCACACCGCTCGCGTCCCGCTGCCCTTGCCAGGTGTCATCGATGTTCACGTAGACATAGCCTGCCTCGCGCATTCCTGAGGAGACGATCAGGTCGGCAGCCTGCCGAATGTCCTTGTCGGTCACCTTTCCGGCGAACCAGTTCCACGAGTTCCAGCCCATCGGCGGAGTCGCCGCTAACGACTCAGCGGGCCGGGACTGCGCGAGTGCAAGCGAGGTGAATGCGATAGACATAACAAGAAGGTGCGAGATGAAACGCATCGAAAAAACTCCTTTTTTGTTCCTCAAAACAACATACGCACAGCGCAATGCGGGATGGCATGGAACGAAACTTCGCCGACTGATCGTATCCATTTTTATCTGACTGGTCTTATCGATCATGGCACTTTGGCAAATTCATGGATAATCCTTCGTTTGAACAGGATTCGTCGCAATGCTGCTAGCGCGAACCACCAGCTTCGTCTCCACCACTACCGACTTGGGAGGCTGATCCGGTTGCTCCACAAGTTCGAGCGCCATCCTCCCCGCCGCCACGCCAAGCTCCCGCGTCGATTGATCGATCGAACTCAGCGGCACCCGCAGATAGTCGGCGTAGCGAAAGTTGCCGCACCCGATAAACGCAATCTCGTTGGGGATATCGAGTCCCGCCTCAAGCGCCGCCTGCATGGCTCCGATCGCGGTCAGGTCGTTGTAGCAGAAGACCGCGTCCGGCCTCGGTTTCAATTGCAGCAGCCGTTGCATCGCCTCATATCCCACAGCGTCGCTCGCATGCTCAAATCGCTCCCGCATCACCACATACTCATCGGGCGTATGCAACTGGCTCGCGCTCATCACGCTGCGGTAACCATGCAGCCGTTCGATACCGGTCGTGCTCCCCTGCATGCCGATGTGCGCGATCCGTTTGCGGCCGATCTCCACCAGGTGACGCGTCGCCATCTCTCCAATCTTGAAATCATCGCAACCGACAAAGTGCGCGTTGAGATAGGGAAAGTTGCGATCGACCAGAATGTATGGCGTCTGCTCATCGCCCAGGTTGTAGAAGTTCTTGAGCTTGAGCTGGCAGGAGGCGATCAGCAACACATCGATTCCCCGCCCCAGCAAAGCTCGAATCTCTTTCTGCTCCAGCTCCGGATCCTCCTCCGACGAGGCCAGGATCAGAGCCCTGCCCGTATCCCGCAGGGAGCCGCTCAACGACTTGGCAAACTCCGCGAAGAACGGATGCACCAGGTCGGGAACGACCATGCCAACGCTGTGTGTCTTGCCGCTGTGCAACGCGCGCGCCATCAGGTTCGGCTGATAGTTCAGTTCCTTCATGCGCTTCAGAATCGTCTGCCGCGTCTTCTCCCCAACATCCTTGCTCCCCCGCAGTACCTTCGACACGGTGACCGTCGAAACGCCCACGTCGCGTGCGATGTCCTTCAGCCGTACCGCCATACGCCTTCCCTCAACTCCAAACTCCGACGCCCACACCGTAGCCGCTTCACGGCGTGACGCGATGCAAGGTCCAAACCAGTCTTGAGTCTCACTGTACGACATCGATAAGCCGGAAGCCATCCCGGAAGTCCTGAGGCGCTCCTTGCGGCCATAAATCTGGCAATCTGGCCATATTTCCTCACTCCCAGTTGACAATCGCTTCCCTTAAGCCGTAAAGACTTCCGACAGCACGTTATCGATGAGGCAAAAGGTACCTTCGACGGTAGGATCTCTTAAAACCTTCCAAGCGATGCCTTCTTCGTCTGGCTCGGAAAGAATGCGGCTGTCCCGGCCTTTAGCATGGACTACCGCTGGCTCGGCGTTCTCGTCGTCGTGCTGGTCGCCGCAGCCATCGGCTGCAGCTGGGGACTGTGGAAGTCGACCCGCTTCTGCTAGGAATGCCCGGCGATGAACGTCCCAGGCAAGGGGCATCGATGATCGAACTTAACCGATAAACCTATCGTCTGGCCAGCGAATCCCTTCAAAAATGCAGAAAAAATATTGCACAACCTCTGTCGTCGCTGATATAAACGTAATCGATAACGTAACTCCGGGATCACCCCGCTTGAGGAGTTTCCAGCCATGAGCATCACTCCCGCATCCGGCCAGCCGCTCACCGACCTCGACCAGTGGGAAGAGTTCCTCGAGGGCCGCTACCAGGAAGGCAAATCTGAAGCCGAGTTCCGCCAGTACGATGCCCAGGCGAACCCCGGGGTCGCCGAGTTCTACCGTCTCAACCACCAGTTCCAGACCGTCGACTACGTGCTCGGCAAGGAGCGCGAGTACTTCTCCCTGAACAGGGGCAAGAAGACCGTCTGGGAGGCCGCCGAGTTCCTGAACACGCTCGTCGACGACAGCGACCCCGACACCGATCTGACTCAAATCGAGCACCTGCTGCAGACCTCTGAAGCGATGCGCCGCGACGGCCAGCCCCGCTGGATGGTGCTCACCGGCTTCATCCATGACCTCGGCAAGTGCCTCTGCCTCTATGGAGAGCCCCAGTGGGGCGTCGTCGGCGACACCTTCCCCGTCGGCTGCGGCTGGTCCGATCAGATCGTGTTCCCCGAGTACTTTAGAGCCAATCCCGACCGCGACGTCCTCGATTACCAGACCCGGTACGGCATTTATCAGCCCAACTGCGGCCTGGAAAACGTCCACATGTCCTTCGGCCACGATGGCTACATCGCAGAGGTGATGAAGCCCTATCTCCCCGACGAATCGCTCGCAATGCTCCGCTTCCACTCCTTCTATGCCTGGCACAAACATGGTGCCTACACGCACCTGATGAACGAAAAGGACGAGGCCATGCTCGAGTGGGTCAATAAGTTCAATCCCTACGACCTCTACTCGAAGGGAAACACCAAGCCGAATCTTGAAGAGCTCAAGCCTTACTACGACGATCTGTTTGCTGAGTTTCTTCCGGATAGGATCGACTGGTAGAATCCCCTGCCATAGGCCAGAGATTCTCGACATCTCTGGCTTATTCCCTTCCCGGCCGAGAATCCCTGTCACTTTTAATCCTCTTGCGCCCATTCCATCGGGAAGCCCGTAATTCTCGTTGTTTTGCCTGTTGCGGCATCGGCCAGCCATCCTCTGGATTCTGGCTACCGTTTTCCTCTAGGATAAGGACTCGCGGGAGCCGGAGTCGTATGCCAGCGATACTTTTAAACTGTCCGCAGGTGAGCACGTGTCGAATGCCGGAACAGAAGTGACCCATCGTGAGATCGGCGCTGACGAACGATGGGCACTGCTTGAACGCATCCTGAACAGCAGGGAGCTCAAGCGTGCACTCCGCCTTCGCGAACTCTTGCTCTATATCGGCAAGCAGTCCCTGAAATCCGGCGTCAATGTCATTCGCGAACAAGAGATCGGAGCGGCTGTGTTCGGCCGCTCCGCCGAGTATGACACGAGCCTGGACAACATCGTTCGCGTCAACGTCACCGAACTGAGGAAACGCCTCTGTCATTACTTTGAAGAAGAGGGCGCGCGCGAGACAATTCTCGTCGAGATCCCACGCGGCAACTACATTCCTGTCTTTTGCCGTCGACCGATCCCCATTGCCATCCGAACTCCAATCGAATCCCTGCCTCGGACGCCCGATAGCGAAGAAGCCGGGCTGGCCCGCCCTTCCTCAGACGCGACAGACATTGAGCCCGAGGACCATCCCGCGCCGCCCGTCGCCGCCGAGATCCGTACCCGCAATCGGAGCCCTTGGCTCTTGCCGCTCGCAGTCACATCCGCTTTCCTCCTCTGCGGCGTGATCGTTCTCCTCTGGCAGAACTCTCGACTGCGATCGCAGCTCCATCCATGGCAATCCGATCCTCTCCGCCAGGCATTCTGGTCGGAGTTCTTCGGCTCGGGCGATGAAGTCGATATCGTCACGGCGGACACCTCACTCTCCCTTGCCGTCGATCTGCTCAAGCAGCCCATCTCGCTCGACGACTATCTTGACTATAAGTACAAGACGTTTGCCGACCTTCCCGGCCTGACCCCTGCGACCCGCAATGCACTTAACCTCATCCTCGACCGCAACCTTGGCAGCGTCGGCGACTTTCAAGTCGTCAAACGCCTACTCGATATTGGCGCCCGCTCCCCCTCGCTCAAACTCGCCTCTGCCCGTGCTTACACCCCCGAGCGCGTCAAGAACAACAACGTCATCCTGATCGGAAGCCGGGCGTCCAATCCGTGGGTCGATCTGTACAAGGACCGGATGAACTTTTCGATCGAATACGATCCCGACCGGCACTACTCCTACGTCGTCAATCGCGCCCCCGAGTCAGGCGAGTTGCCCATCTATGAGCTCTCGACAGAACAAAATCGCGGCCTCAGCGTCGTCAATTTCCTGCCCAATCTTAGCGAACATCGCTATGCCCTGATCATCGAGGGCACAGATTCCCAGGCGACCCTGGCGGCAGGCGAGTGGATTACATCAGACGAGGGCCTTGCCGTCATTCGTCAACATGCGCCCAAAGGCCGTTTTCCCTTCTTCGAAGTTCTCCTAAAATCCTCCCGACTGGTCGGAACTCCTTTGAGAACCGAGGTCACAGCCATTCGCGTTCATCCCCGCTGAATGAAACTCACACCGAAGATGGCCAGTCAGGCCCAAACCTCTGTAGGAGCTTCTTCTAACCTTCCTTTGGCCAGTTTCTAACGGTGAGAAACTCGCGTAAGTGCTTATTGCTCACTTGTGCAGACGCGCCGTGACGACCAGAATGACAGACTATGTGTCGACTGCTCGTGCCCACCATTCTGATCCTGCTGGCAATCGATAGCCCCTGCCAGGCCGCTCGAAATGCCTCTGCCCGAGCCAACGTCGACCAGGTGAACGTGATGGTGGGAACGACTGCAGATGGCCAGACCTTTCCGGCCACGGGAGTTCCCTTTGCCATGACCCAGTGGACTCCCCAGACCCGGGCGGGCGAGGTCAAATGCGTTCCGCCCTACTACGCCGCCGATACCCGCATTCAAGGGTTTCGCGGAACCCACTTTCTCAGCGGCTCCTGTGCCCAGGACTTCGGCAGCTTCACCATCATGCCGCTCGGAAACGATCGCCGGCTTGGCTCCGTCCAGGCTTCCTCTGCCTTCTCGCACGCCAGCGAACGCGCATCTCCTTATCGCTACTCTGTCGACCTTGCCGACAGCGGCATCCACGCCGACATCACCGGTTCAGAGCGCTCCGGCATGATGCGCTTCCACTTCCCAGCCCGCCAGAAGAGCGGCTGGATCAGCCTCGAGAACAACCTGAGGCTCGGTACCGGCACGGTGCGCATCGATCCTATCCGCCAGGAAATCAACGGCATCAATCCCGTCTACCGTATCTACGCTGGCGCCAATCAACCGGCTGGCTTCTCCGGCTACATCGTCCTCCAGTTCAATCATCCCTTCAAGGCCGCCGGCACCTGGGAGGCCGCGCCAGGCGACTCCGCGCAGGGCCAGATCCGCCATCCTGGCTCCCTTGAGCAGACCTCCGCCACCTCGCCTGGCGCGCTCGTCTCGTTTGATCTTCCCTCCGATGACACGATCGAAGTCCGTATCGGCACCTCCTTTACCAGCGTCGACGAAGCCCGCCGCAACCTCGCCGCCGAGATGCCTGACTGGGACTTCGATGCTGCCGTCGCCCGTTCCCGCGCCGCCTGGGGCGCCGCCCTCGACACCGTCCAGATCGCCGGCAACTCCCCCGACCGCCGCATCTTTTACACCGCCCTCTACCACGCCGTGCTGTTGCCCGCGATCTTCAGCGACCGCGACGGCACTTATCCGCAATTTGCCGGAAACAACGCCACGGAACATGCCCAGGGCTTTACCTACTACGACGACTATTCGGTCTGGGATACCTTCCGCGCCGTCCATCCACTCCTCACCATCCTCCAGCCAGCACGCGACCTCGACATGGTTAAGTCACTCATTGCAAAGGGGGAACAAGGTGGCTTCCTGCCCATCTTTCCCGCCTGGAACAGCTATACCTCGGAGATGACGGGCGACCACGCTGGCGCAATCATCACCGACGCCTACGTCAAAGGCATCCGCGGCTTCGACGCCGAAGCCGCCTATCGCCTCATGCGCAAAAACGCCACCGAAGAGCCTTCCAGCCAGGCACTCTATCGCGACGGACGCGGACGCCGCGCCCTTCCCTCGTACATCAAATACGGCTACATCCCCCTTGAAGACCATGTTCCTTACGCCTTCCACGGTGACGAGCAGGTCTCCCGGACACTCGACTACGCCTATGACGACTTCCTCCTCAGCGTCCTCGCTCGTGCCCTCGGCCATACCAAGGATGCCGACCTCTTCGCCGGTCGCGCCCAGAACTACCATAACGTCATCGACCCTGCCGTAGGCTTCGCGCGCGGGCGCCACGCGGACGGCTCCTGGGTCACCCCCTTCAACCCCTCCGTCCCTGTCTCCTGGATCACCGAAGCCACGCCTTACGAGTACACCTTCTTCGTCCCCCAGGACATCCCCGGCCTCATCGCCATGCTCCATGGGCCGAAAGCCTTTGTTGCCAAGCTCGATGGCCTCTTCGACGGCGGTCCCTACGACCAGGGCAACGAGCCGGCTCACCACATCGCCTATCTCTACGATGACGCCGGCGCCCCCTCCAAAACCCAGATGCGCATCCACACCATCATGGTCAAGGACTACCGCGACGCGACCGACGGTCTTACCGGCAATGATGACGCCGGTCAGATGTCAGCCTGGTACATCATGTCGGCACTTGGCTTCTACGCCGTCACCCCCGGCACGCCGCGCTACTCCATCGGGACACCTCACTTCAACGATCTCACCCTCAACGTCGGAGACGGACGCCAACTCCACATCCACGCTCAGGGCGCCGAGTCGGGCAAGTTTTATATTCACTCGATTCGCCTTAACGGAACCCTAATCAACCGAACTTATCTGCTCCACTCCGAGATCATTAGCGGCGGTCAGCTCGTCTTTGAGATGAGCGATCACCCTAACACGGAAAATACCGGCTACTGATGTAGGCTTCACCTGACTCATCAAACGGTCTTACTGTAAATTCACTTGCCGGGGCAGAACTGCCATAGGCACCATGTAGTCCGCCCGCACAAAGGCCCTTTCGGGAGATTCAACAATAGCTACTGGTAGAACTTGAACGGGTACATCGGAACCGCATCGGCGCCAGATTCGGAAGTTCACTGCATTCTTCGGAATCGGACGAATGCAATCTACAAAAAATAGGAGACTCAATCAATGAACCATTTATCGGAGACGCCAGAGTTCTACAGAAAGGCGAAGAGAACTCCAGCCGGAACCTCCGTCTGGATGTCCACTCTCTTGGCTACCTTGCTGTTTGCGCTCACGCTCGCGGGTCACACCAGTGCCTTCGGCCAGGGCACCACCGGCTCGATCACCGGTACCGTCACCGACCCCACCGGCGCACCGACCCCCGGCGCGAACGTCACCGTGACCCAGCTCGCAACCAATCGCGTCCACGCTGCGACGACTTCTGACGCGGGAACATACACCTTTCCCGAGCTCGCCCCCGGTCAGTACAGCATCAAGATTGAGAAGACCTCCTTCAAGAGCTTCGAGCAGAAGAACTTCACCCTCTCGATCGATCAGGTCGCCCAGATCAATGCCCAACTCACCATCGGCTCCCAAGAGGAGACCGTCGAAGTCACCAGCACCAATCCCGTCCTCCAGACCTCAGACTCTTCCGTCGGTCTGCTCGTCGACAGTCAGGCCATCCAGAACATTCCTTTGAATGGCCGCCTCGGCATCATGGGCCTCATCGCTATGGCCCCTGGCGTCCAGGGCGCGGGGGCACAAGACCAGCTCGCCGACCGCGGCCTCACCCCGTCAATCGGCACCGGCAGCCGCAATGCCTACGGTGGTATGGGTAACACCCTCGACGGCGCCGACAACAAAGAGGTCACCCTGCAGCGCAGCGAAGCTGAGATTCCACCGCTCGACGCAATCGCCCAGTTCAAGGTCCTCACCACGGGCGCTCCCGCGGAGTTCAATGAGCCCGCGCAGGTCATCGTCGTCAGCGCCAGCGGCGGCAACCAGCTCCACGGCGAAGCCCTCGAATACAACCGCTCCAAGGGCACCTCCGCAAAAACCTACTTTGGCGGAGCACTCCCCCGCCCCCCCTACGAGCGCAACGAATACGGCGGCGAGCTCTCCGGCCCAATCGTCATCCCGCATCTCTATAACGGCAAGGACCGCACCTTCTTCTTCTTCGCCTTTGAGGGATTCCATCTCAATCAGGCCTTGAGCCTCGATACCCAGCAACCAACCGCTCTCGAGCGCCAGGGTAACTTCAGCGAGTTTCTCGCCGGCGGTCCGTGTGCCCCCAGCTCCACCACCAGCACCCTGATCAACAACCCGGCGACCGGACTTCCCTATCCGGGAAACATCATCACCAGCCCGTTGAACTCCGTCGACCAGACCCTACTCAACGATCTCTATCCCGTGCCCACAACATCCGGCTGCGGTGTCAACACCTTCCAGCTCGTCTCCAATATCAGTGAGGCCACGCGCTACTCGCTCCATATCGACCATAAGATCAGCGACAAGGATCAGATCCGCGGCACATTCCTCCGCGCCTTCTATGGCCCCTACCCGGACTCCGAAGTCGACAGTCTGCAAGGTGGCTTCTCTGGCGATGGCGAACACAACACCAACACCATCCTTGGCTGGACCCATACCTTCACGCCGACGATGCTGATCGACACCTATGCCCAGTACTTCCATCTGCCCATCTACCGCACCCCGCAGAACGTCAACACCGACTTCGCGTCCATCATTCCCGCACTGGGTACGGTCGAGATCGAGGGCGCGCCGACCATTAACATCACCAACATCACCGAAGTCACCGAAGCCGGTTCGAAAGACCTGGAACAGGTTATCCAACTCGGAACGGCCTTGACCAAGGTACTGGCCAAGCATACCGTCAAGGCTGGTTTCTCCTACCTCTACGATGACCACTGGAACCAGTCCTGCGGCCGGGGTACATACAATTTTGACGGTCAGTACACGAAGAACGCCTTCGCCGATTTCCTGCTCGGAGACACCAGCTCAACGTCGAAGTCCAGCCCCAACTGCACGCCCTCCAGAAATCTCTCCAGCCAGTACGCCGCCTACGTGCAGGATGACTGGAAGCCCACCCCGAAGCTGACCGTCAACGCCGGCATACGGTACGACCTGCAGTGGTTCGAACCCAGCCCTTACGGCGAAAACTCGCTCTTCGTTCCTTCGCTCGACAAGGTGGTTGTCTTCGGCAACTCCTACAACGGCGCGATCTCCAGCTTCCTCAATGAGATTCCAATCGAACTCTCCGGCGCGGCCGGCATCTCGAGCAACCCCTTCAGCTACCTTGGCCGGCCGGACAAGAACTTCGCGCCGCGGCTGGGCTTTGCCTATCAAGTTGCGCCCAACACCGTCGTGCGTGGTGCCTTCGGCCTCTACTTCAACCTCTTGCCAGCCTCGTATATGTACAACATGTACGCAACGCTGCCCTTCGTCGGCACCGAGAACTACTCGCAGCCGGCGGG
>Ga0116129_1001068_pt1 | contig 15637 bp, 12 predicted proteins | sample June2015DPH_17_2_FD_89732 | JGI IMG/M metagenome (GOLD analysis project Ga0116129, IMG submission 89732) | Peatland microbial communities from SPRUCE experiment site at the Marcell Experimental Forest, Minnesota, USA - June2015DPH_17_10 | ecosystem: Environmental > Terrestrial > Soil > Wetlands...
GTGGCGCGACAGCCAAGTGTCGCTGCATAGCCTCGTGATGCGTGCGGCGCTCATCCTTCTGGCGGCAACGCTGGCGGGCTGCAGCTTCGTGGAATTCGGTGTTGCCAACGCGCCGGCGGTGTTCGCCGGCGTGCAGCGGCATCGCGATCTTGCGTACGGCGAGGATCCTCGCCAGCGCTTGGACGTCTACGTGCCGCGCGGGGCGGCGAATCGGCCGGTCGTGATCTTTTGGTATGGCGGTTCCTGGGTCAAGGGTGCCAAGGCCGAGTATCGCTTCGTCGGAACCACACTGGCCGAACACGGTTTCGTCGCGATCCTGCCGGACTATCGACTCTATCCGCAGGTCGCCTTTCCCGCGTTCGACGCGGACGGTGCGCGGGCGGTGGCGTGGGTGCAGCGGCATGCGCGGGAATTCGGCGGGAATCCGAGCAACATCGTGCTCATGGGTCACTCCGCCGGCGGCCATACGGCCGCATACCTAGCGTTGAATCATGACTTTTTGCGCGAGTTCGGCGCTGATCCTGCCTGTATCTCCGGACTCGTTGGATTATCGGGAACCTACGTTCTCGTGCCCGACACGGATGAACTGCGTGCCACCTTTCCGGCGCCGTACACGGAAGCGGACTGGCAGCCGATTCGCTTCGTCGACGCGCATGCGCCGCCGACGCTGCTGCTGCACGGCTTGGCCGACAAAGAGGTGTCGCCGCGCGAGGCGGAGGAGTTGCGCGATGCGCTGTCGCGCAATCATGTGCGGGTGCAGCTCATCTTGTATCCGCATCGTGGCCATTCGGCCACCGTGGCGTCATTCGCACCGATTACGCGCTGGCGCACGCCCGCGGTAAAGCAGACCGTCGAATTCATCGACGGCTTGACCCCCGGCGATCACTGCTCTTAGCGCGCGCTGAGGGACGCTGGCGTGGACATCATGTCGTTCGCAATGGCGTCCCGATCAAGGCGCCAGGTCGCAGGCCAATCACCGCAGTCGACCCAGCTCATCAGCTCGCTATAGAACGTGCGATGGAACTGCCTGTAGATGCTCCGGGGTATGCGCCAATGCGCCTGATAGGCCACGTGCACCGACTGAGTCAGCCCCGGATTGACAATCTCAGCCGCGATCAGGTGTCCGGCCTGCATCTCCGCTCTGAACGCGAGGGGTGCCAGGATTGCGAACCCACCGCTCGACTTCACGAGATCCTTGGTGACATCCAGGGAATCGATCTCGTCGGCAATGTTGATTTGAGAAGCGGTGCGCGCCGCCAGTTTCTCCAGTGTGATGGGCAGGGTTGCCGGTCGCGATGGGAGTATGAGTGGATAGCTCGCAAGATCTGTAAAGGGGACGCTCGCCTTGTTGGCAAGGCGAGAGCCGGGAGATCCCACCAAGATCAAAGCTTCACTCAGGATCTCTGAGTGCTTCCACCCGTGTCGAGAACGACCGAGCATTTTGCAAGGCTGCTTCGATCTGCTGAACAGGATGGCTCAAAGCCTCACGCAAATAGTCACCCTCCTCGGTCAGTTGCATCCCTCTCGGGACTCTCTGGAAGAGCTGCACGCCTAAGTCTGCCTCGAGGAGTTGCATCTGCCGGCTCAAGGCAGGTTGGGCGATGTGGAGTGAGCGGGCCGCGCTGCCGAGGGAGCCTTCGGCCGCAATACGCAGAAAGTAGCGTAACCTTCGAAGCTCCATGCCGCCATCTATACCAGTTCGGCATGGGTATGGCACGCATATTGTAATGGTGGCATGCCGAAAGCTGTGGCCTACTGGCTGAATTGTTTCTTAAGGCTGTGCTGTTTTTGGGGGAGGGTTATGGCTACCAGCGCTGAATACCGCCTTGGCGAGTACGCGTTCGCGCGTGGATGGTTTGCAGCGGCGCAAAGCTCGGAGATCGGGCGAGCCGTGTTCAATGTCCACTACTTTGGCCAGGACATGGTGCTGTATCGAGGTGAGAGCGGGCGGGTGGTGATGCTCGATGCCTACTGTCCGCACATGGGGACTCATTTCGGGAGTGCGCCTCACTCGGCGACGACGCAGTCGCAGGGTTTTCTGGAGGGTGACAACATCCGCTGCCCTTTTCACGCGTGGCGCTTCGGCCCGGACGGTGTGTGCAACCACATTCCCTATTCCGAGGGGGCGATTCCACGGCAGGCGCGGGTGAAGAGCTGGCACGTCGAGGAGCGCTACGGGATTGTATTTTGCTGGCATGATCCGCAAGGACTGGAGCCGGACTTCGGCATCGCCGATTTTCCGGAGTGGGGCAGTGCAGGGTGGGTAAGCTGGAAAGGACTCGAGCACGTCTGCGATCTGAAGCACCCGATCGAGATCTTCGACAACATGTCCGACGTCGTGCACCTCGATCGTCTGCATGGTGGGCACGTCACCGCGTACGAGAACGAATATGACGGTCACTTGATGCATCAGCGCCAGACCGGCAAGATTGACGAGGCAGCGGGGCAAGGGCCGGGGCAAGGGCTCTACGCGGCGACGCTGACGACCCTTTCCGGGTATGTGGGTCCGGGTGTTGCCTTCGGCCACTTCCTGGAATTGAACGCCAAGGAGATCATCTGCGTGACGCCGATCGACGACGGGACCTGCCGGTTGTGGCAGGCCGTCATGATGAAGATTCCTGCCGCTACGACGGCCGACAATGCGACGGTTGTCCGCCAGCGGCTCAGCGACACCATGACCAATGGGCTGCGACGCGACGGTGAGATCTGGGCCAACAAGAAACCTGCCATCAACATCATGCTGATGCCCGGCGATGGGCCGTTCCGGCAATCGCGCACCTGGTACAGCCAGTTCTACAATCCCCGCGCGAAGGCGGCGGCGATCGTCGCGCAGATCGCGGGGAAGCATAGCGCCAAGGGCATGCCGGCGTTTGCGCTCGAGGTCGCCGGCTGATTGAACAGCGGCCGCAAATGAACCTTCTTCGCGGAGCAGTCTGCATGTCTGATATTGCGTCGAAGTCGAGCATTTTGGGTTGGGATGAGTTTGTCGAAACTCTTCGCACCCTGCCGGATCGGATGCTCGCCAAGCTGCCCAAGGCCCGGCGCGAAGATCCGCGGATTCGTCAGGAAATCGCTCGCCTCGCCCAGGAAGTGCTGGCCTCTTGCACAATTGACGCGATTGGCGGCGATGGCGATTTTCCGGCCTTCCTGCCCAGCATCGGCATGGTGCTGAACACAGGCCAACCCAATGCCGATACCATCTATCGTAGCGCTCGCATCTGTCCGGGAGGCAGTTACCGGTTGCGCGGCAAGCGCGGATCGTTGAACCAGGTCAAGATCGGCCAGGTCGTTCCTCGCAATGCTGAGACGGGTTCGGGCCGCGCCTACCTGGACGTGAATGAGCTTAGAGTGGATGGCGAGGGTATGTTCGATGTACTCATCAGTCCCACCCGCCCGGAAGGTCATTCGGGTGACTGGTGGGAACTGGGGCCAAGCGCCAACAAGCTGATGCTGCGCATGGTCAGCTATGACTGGGCGAACGAGGAATCTCCCACCTTCTCCATCGAACGGCTGGACCGGCCCATGGGGCGGCGGCGGCCCTCGGCTGCGGATCTCGAGCGACGCTTGCGCGCGCTGACCCCGGCACTCGACTTCCTCGGCTTGATGTTCGTCGATCATGTCGAACAGCTCCGCCAGGAGGGTTTCGTGAACAAGTTCAAGGAGTTCGACGTTTCCAAGATCGGCGGACTGGTCGGCCAGTTCTACTACGAAAGCGTGTACGAGCTGGAGGATGACGAGGCGCTCATCATCGAGAGCCAGATCCCCGCGGTCTGCCCCTATCGCTCGCTCATCCTGACCAACGAAATCTACGAAACGACGGACTGGTACAACAATCACAGCTCGCTGAATGGCAGTCAAGCCGCTCCGGACAGCGACGGCATCCTGCGCATCATCGTCTCGTCCCAAGATCCGGGCGTCAGGAACTGGCTGGACACGGCGGGCTATCCGACCGGCATCATCCAGGGGCGATGGACGGACTGCGATTCTCAACCGCTGCCGACGGTGCGCCAGGTTAAGATGATCGAACTGATGAACCACCTGCTGCCCGACACGGCCATGGTGTCGCTTGGCGAGCGCGACCGCATCATCCGCGAGCGCCGCGCATCGCTGTTGCAGCGTCCGCACTGGTAGCGGGCGGTTCAGTACCAAGAGCTGACTAAAAGGTGGAGGAACGAAATGACGACGGGTGTGTTCGATCTCAGCGGTAAAGTGACGCTTGTCACCGGCGGCAGTAGCGGCATCGGCCTCGGCTTCGCGCGCGGCATCGCCAAGCACGGCGGTACCGTCGTGATCTGGGCCCGCTCCCTCGAGAAGATGGCGAGGGCAAAGAAAGATCTCGAGAGCGTCGGTGCTGCCAAGGTCACCACCCAGGCCGTGGATGTCAGCTCGCATGCAGCGATCGTCGCCGGCTACGAGCAGCTGCTTGCCGATCACGGCCGCATCGACTGCGTTTTCGCCAACTCGGGGCGCGCCTCAAAAAGCCGGTCGGTGCTGACGCTCGACGAAGCGGAATGGCACGATCTCCTCGCCACCAGTCTGCACGGCGCCTTCTTCACGCTGCAGGAGGGTGCGAGACACATGGTGAAGCGCGCCGAACGAGGCGAGCCCGGCGGATCGCTCGTGTTCTGCGGAAGCCTGTCGATGCTCCAAGGCGTCGCCGGCATCTCCAACTATGCGGCGGCGAAGGGCGGCATGGGCGCCGTGATCCGCGGCATGGCAGCGGAACTCGGCAAGTTCGGCATCCGCGCGAACACGATCGCGCCCGGCTTCATCAGGACCGAGATGATGGCCGGCATGCCCGACGACCATCCGCTCCTGAAGCACTTCGCGTCCAAGACGCCCATCCCACGCGCGGGCTCGCCCGACGATTTCGAGGGTATCGCCGCCTATCTTTGCAGCAACGCATCATCGTTCCACACGGGCGATACGATCGTGATCGACGGCGGCAGCTTGATCAATCCGCCCTATGTTTTCTGAACAAGGTGACCGCTTTCCGAACAGGTGACGAGAAGGGGATTCGACCAGAGCGATTGCGATGAATTTCGGTCTTGACGACGACCAGTTGATGCTTCGTGAAACTTTTGCGCGTTTTCTCGAGCGCGAAAGCAGCATGGTCCGCGTGCGTCAGGCCAACGAGGCGGGAGGCTTCGACGCCAAGCTGTGGCAAGGCCTTGCGGGGCTCAGCACGTTCGCCATGCGCGTGCCTGAGGCGTCAGGCGGGCTTGGCATGGGCACGCTCGATGCAGCGCTGGTACTGGAGGAGGCAGGCCGCACGCTTGCCTCGGGCCCGCTCGCCGAGGCGCTGATGGCGGCGCGGCTGCTGGGGCAGATCGGTGGCGAGGCGCAATCGGAACTCCTGAAGGAGGTGCTCGGCGGCGGCAAGTTGGTGACCCTCGCATTCCATGACATGGCGAGCAAACCCGTGCAGTGGCTGGCCGGCGGAGCACATGCCGACGCTGTCGTGGCGCGGAACGGGGACGCAGTTGTTCTGGTGACGCTCGCCGAAACGAGGCGCGGAGAACCGAACCTTGCCTCCAGTGGTATCGGAGAAGTGCGGCTCAACGAAGAGCCGCACGAAGTTCTGGCCGGAGGCCGGCAGGCCCTGGAAGTTTTCGCCGCGGCGCTGGAGGAGTGCCAGCTTCTCCTCGCCGTGCAACTCAATGGACTCGCGCGCGAAGCCGTGCGGCTCGCCGCGGCCTATGCGTGCGAACGCAAGGCCTTCGGCGTCCCGATCGGCACGTTCCAGGCCATCTCGCACCCGCTCGCGAATTACATCACTGAGATCGAAGGCGGCAAGTATCTGGTGTGGAAGGTCATCCACGAGATATCGATGCAAGAGCCGCATGCGGGCGCGCACATACCGCTTAGCCTATGGTGGAATGCGCAAACCGCAACGAGAGCCGTCATCCAGTCGCTGCGCACATTCGGCGGGTATGGACTCACGACGGAGTACGACATTCATCTTTACAACCTGCGGGCAAAGGCGCTGCAGTTGATTCATGGCGATCCCGTGCGTCATCTGCAGGAGGCCGGGCGGCGGCTTTACGGCGGCGCGCAAAGTATTCTTCCCGATGTAGGGCCGGTCTCAATCGACTTCGACCTGGGAGACGAAGCCCGCGAGCTTGCCCGCGAGGTGGATGAGTTCTTCAGCAAGACCCTCACGCCCGAACTGAAGGCCAAGGCGCATTATTCCTGGGACGGACACGATCCCTATGTTCACAAGAAGCTCGCAGAGGCAGACCTGCTGTTCCCGGCCTGGCCGAAGGACAAGGGAGGGCGCGGCGCGCCGCCGTATGCGCGTCACGCGGTGTCCGAAGTGTGGGAAAAACACGGCTGGGGTGGGCATGCGAGCGGCACCACGCAGATGGTCGCAGCCGTCATCGATCGCTTCGGCAGCGAGGAACTGAAGCGTGATGTGCTCAAGCCGATCCTCGCCGGGGAAGTCATCTGCAGCCTTGGTTATTCCGAGCCGGGTTCAGGTTCGGATGTCTTCGCCGCCCAATGCCGGGCGACTCCTGAAGGCAACGGCTGGCGAATCGACGGCACGAAGATGTTCACCAGCGGCGCAAACCTCACCGACTACGTGCTCATGCTCACCCGCACCAATCCGGACGTAGCAAAGCACAAGGGCCTGACGATGTTCATCGTTCCTCTGAAGACCCATGGGGTGACGGTGCAACCTGTCTACACCTTCCAGGATGAGCGGACGAACATCACCTTTTACGATGGCGTTCGCGTCCCGGACAGCTACCGACTGGGGGCGGTCGACGGCGGGGTAAAGACGATGAGCGCCGGTCTCGAGCTCGAGCATGGCGGGGGATTCTCGAAATCGCAGATCGCATTGATCCGGCATGCCGAATGTCTTTGCCGTGAGATCAAAGGCGACGATGGCCGGCCGCTCATCGGAGAGCCCCTTGCCCAGATGCGGCTGGCGCGCGCGACAGCGCACGGCCTGATCTCCGAAATGCTCGGCTTGCGCTCGGTATGGGCCGCAAGCGGACAGGCTATCCCGGGGGTCGGACCGATGGCCAAGCTGTTTTCGTCCGAGAAGTTTCTGGAAGACGCGAGCGACTTGCTCGATCTCACCGCTCCCCTGTCGCTGTCCAAACGCGAGGGCGCGGCGGCATTTATCAACCAATCCTACCGCCATGCGCACGGCACAACGATCTACGGCGGAACGAGTGAGATCCACCGCAGCATGATCGCCGAGCGGGCGCTTGGGCTGCCTCGCAGCCGCTGAACATCATCCTAAGAGAGCCAAGGAATGTCCGAATCGCCGCACCTACTGACCGATGTCACGGAAGAAGGCATCCTCATCGCCACGCTGAATCGTCCGGAAAAGCTCAACGCGATGACCCAACAGATGATGGACCTGTTCCGCGAGGCGCTGCTGCGCTTCCGCGATTCTGCCGAGTTGAAAGTCCTGCTGATCCGCGCGACCGGGCGCTATTTCTGCGCGGGCGCCGACCTCAAGGGGGGCTCGGGACCGAAGGCGATGAGCGCGAGAGGCATTCGCGAGAATCACCGACTCGGCGTTTATGGTGTCCAGGCGATCTATGACGAGATGGAACACATCGAAAAGCCCATGGTCGTCGCCCATCACGCCACCTGTGTGGGCGGAGGGCTGGAGATCTCACTTTCTTGCGATTTCCGCCTCGCGGCCAGAAGCGCGGCCTACTCCTTTCCGGAAGGGCTCATGGGAGTGCTGCCTGCCTCCAACGGCGTCAGCCGCCTGACCCGCATCTGCGGGCCACATTGGGCGCGCTGGCTGATCATGGCGAACAAGCCAGCGAACGCCGAACTGGCCTTTACCATGGGCCTCGTCCACCAGGTATTCCCCGACGAGACTTTCGAGCAGGAGGTCATGGATTTCTGCCGCCACCTTGCCAAGCAGAACGGCGAACAGATGGGTTCGGCCAAGATCGCCATCGAGTTGGCCACCGAGGTCGGTCCCGAAATGGGTCGCCACGTGGAGCGCATGGCCAACAGCGCCCTTATGCTTAACCCGGATTACCAGGCTCGCATAAAAGATTACGTCAGCAAATTGGGGAGCAAGGGGAAGTGACGGGCACGTGACGTCAGACTTGAACCCCTACAATCCGGGTCACGGCTAGCCCGGTACACGGGTTGAGGGCGTCCGGGCCGCGGCCATGTCCATCCACAGCAGCGGCACCCGGCGTTCCGTGATCAGCCACCCTCGGTCGAAACGTCGGCAGCGGTCTCAAACGCGCTGCGGCAAAGCTGGTAATCCCGCTCATCGATGCCGAGCGCGTAGATCTTCACGAGCTTTCCAATAGCATAATGTTCCCTGAGCTCATCGGCTGTTGGGGCAATGGCCGGACCGGCACAGTTCTTTGCAAAATCATTCATGGGTCATTCCTCCAATTCGAAACCGATCACAATCTTGCCCATATGCCGGCTATCTCGGGTTTGGTTGATCGTCGTGGATCGCGTCGATCGCCTTGATCAGATCCTTCGCGAGCGTCACATCAACGCTGCGCAGGTTCGACTGCAGCTGCGAGCTGCGGCTGGCCGCCATCAACACGGACGTGGTGAATGGCCGCTGGCGGACGAAGGCGAGCGCCATGTCCGCAAGATCCAGCCCGTTGCGGCGGGCGAGCTGGGCATATGCGGCCGTGGCCGCAAGTTTCTTCGGCGTGAAGCGCGCCTGTGCGAAGCCAGCCATGATGGCGGATCGGGTACCTTCGATCGGTGCGGCGCTTTGCGAATACTTCCCCGTGAGCAGCCCGCCGACCAGCGGTGAATAGGCGATCAGTCCCACGTGCTCGCGCATGGCGATTTCGGCCAGGCCGAGTTCGAATTGACGGTCGAGCAGGCTGTAGCCGTTCTGGATGCTGACAATGCGCTGCAGGCCTTGGGCGTCCGCCGCAGCCAGGTAGCGCATTACGCCCCAGGGCGACTCGTTCGCAATCCCGATATGGCGCACCTTGCCGGCCGCGACTTGCTCGCTCAACGCCGCGAAGGTCTCCTCTATCGGAACGAGGCTGGGCGCTTCCGGAAGGTGGGAGAAGCGCGTGCGGCCCTGCGTGGTGATCGGCCGCTCAGGCCAATGAACCTGGTAGAGGTCGATATAATCCGTGCTCAAACGGCGAAGGCTCGACTCGACGGCCGCCTGGATGTTTGCTCGATCGAGCCGTCGTTCCGGCCCGCGGATGTGGTCTAGGTTGCCCGACGCGTTTCCAGGCCCGGCGACCTTGGTCGCGATCACGATGTGATCGCGGAGCCCACGCGCAGAAATCCAACGGCCCAGGATCTCCTCCGAACGCCCATGCGTGTTTGCGCTCACGGGCGCCGGATAGTTCTCGGCGGTGTCGAAGAAATTAATGCCCGCTTCCGAGGCGATGTCGAGTTGGCGGAAGGCGTCGTCCTCCGCTGTCTGGGCGCCGAAGGTCATCACCCCCAGCCCCACTGCACTCACTTTGAGATCTGTTCGGCCCAGCCGGTTGTATTCCATAACGCCTACTCGTTAGCCTCGATGGGTTTGCCGCCGGCCTGCTCTCAAGGCAGTGCCTCCATGAATTCCACATGGGTCATCGGATGCGAGAACATGCCAAAGTCGTGGGCTAGCGCGGCCTGCTGCGCCTCGACGCTGACCGTTGCGGTGCAGTCCGTCAGCGTGATGACCTCGAAGCCGCGCTCGTAGGCGCTGCGCATCGTCGATTCGACGCAGCAGTTGGTGAGAAATCCCGCCAGCGCCACGCTGCGGATGTCGCGGCTACGCAGGATGAAGTCCAGATTCGTGCTCGCGAAGGCATCCAGACCACGCTTGCCCTCGATGACAATATCGCCATCCTTGGGCTGCAACGCATCGACGATAGCCGCGCCCCATGAGTCCTTGCGGAACGCGCGGTTCTCGACGACCCCTTTCAGGATACCGTAGGGATGCGATCCGAGTTCCGGGTATCCGGCCGCGAAGGCAATGGGCACATGCATGATGGTGGCGCCGGCCGAGCGAGCCTTGTCGACCATCGCAATGGTATTGCCGAGCATGCCGTTCGCCTGCATGACGCCCTTCACGGCCTCATGAAAAGCACCGCCCGAGGTGGTGAAGTCATTCTGATACTCGATGAGTACAATCGCTGTCGCTTTGGGATTCAAGGCCGTCTCCTTCAAGAATGCCGCGGTATTGCGTCAGGGTGACGCGCGCCGCTCCTAACCGCAATCGTGGAATTGCCGTTTCGAAACACTGCGAGGCAAATCAGGGGGTTGGCGGGGCTATCCAAGCGGGCGCGCGAGAAGCTCGAGAACCGTATGATTGAATTCGACAGGCTTCTCGTACATCACCCAATGTCCGGCGCCAGCAATGACCCGAAAATCCAGATCCGGATGGATGGAATGCAATACTTTTTCCTGGTCGACGGGTGGATGGGGCCGGTCGTGTGCGCCCCAAATGGCATCCAACCGCGCCGAGACCTGCGGCAGCGCTTCCAGCAGCTTGTCCGGCATGACCAGCGGGGCCGCGTTCAGGCGCGCCCGCGATCCGTTGGTTACTTGTAGATGTAGCGCCAGCTCATCGACGCTCGCCGGATGATGGAGCATGAGACCCAGCAAATTCGCGCGATGAGCGGCACGGCGTTCTTCGCCTTCGAGACCGCGCACTCGCCGCAGATCGATCTCACCCACCGGCGTGTCGAGACCGCCACAGCCCACTAAAATCACTCGCCGCACGAGCTCGGGGTGCAAGGCGGCAAGATGCGCTGCGACCACGCCGCCGAAAGAGAAGCCGACAATATCGAGGGGAAGCTCGGGCGCAAGCAGCTCGAGCAATCCCGTCGCGAGGACCTCCGCGATCGCTGCCTGTGCCGCGCGCGGCGGCATGGTCGACTCGCCGTAGCCAGGAAGATCCGGGGCCCAGACCGTGCGGTTGCGCGCCAGGGCGTCGATGTTGCGGATCCAATGCGACCAGGCCCCTTGCGCGCCATGAGTCAAAAGGACGGGAGGGCCGCTTCCCCAGGCTCGCCAGATCAGGAAACCATCACCGCAAGGCGTCTGGAAGCGCCGTGCGCGGCGCTCGAAATCAGCGACGACGGCGGGCGCTTCCGCGTCGGCTGTACGGTGCGCGTCGTTCATGAATGTGTTCCTCGTGCCATGGTGGAGTCATGCGACCGTGGCCTGCTTTACACGACATCGTCAACTCTAGCGCAACCGTGGTCGCGCCGACAGCGATGCGAGCCGTGAGCTCGAACGAGAAGCGCTCGCGGTGCGTTTATAGCCCCGTTTTTTACGGCTTGATCGCCTCCTTATGAATACGTATACTATTGAATACGTATACTGAATAGGCTACGTATACAAAAAGATGGTTGCATGCCGTTCGGCGCCTGCGTAGCCGCGACCCGGCCGGATCTCTGAATATATACGGGGGAGTCAAATGAAGCGTCTCATTCATATCGCGCTCGCAACAGCGAGCCTTTTTGTCTTCTCGTCGATGGCGTCCGCGCAGACGGCACCCGAATCGGTGCCGCGGCCTGCGGCGGCGGATGACATGCTGACGGAGGTCATCGTTACCGCGCGGCGCAAGGAGGAAAGTCTGCAAGACGTACCGGCGGCCGTAACTCCGATTACCGCGGGCGAGATCGACAAGCTCAATATTCTGCAATTCAGCGATATCAGTGAGGTCGCCGCCGGCTTTGAATCGAGCGGGGGCAACCTGTCCTTGCGCGGTGTCACTTTCACGACCGTATCGGCGACGTTTCAGCCGACCGTGGCCACGTACCTGAACGACGCGCCTGTGCAGGCCGCCGAGCTAACATCGGCTCTTTTCGATATTGGCCAGATCGAGGTGCTGCGTGGACCGCAAGGCACGTTGCATGGCATCTCATCGCCGTCGGGTGCCGTGACCGTGACGCCGCGCAGGCCGGACCTCAATGATTTCGGTGCAACCGCCGAGGCTACCCTGGCGACGCTGCACGAGAACAATCTGCAAGGCGCCATCAATCTACCTCTGATCACCGACAAATTGGCAGTCCGCCTCGCCGCCGTACAGGACTACAACGACGCCAACAACACTGTCGGATTGAACGGCAGCAGTTCCGGCACGCGCAGCATCAACTATGCGGATGCACCCTTCCAGCGCACGGACGCCGGACGCGTCAGCGTTCGCTTCGAACCCACCGATAGCATCAGCGCGGACGTGATGTTTCAACATATTGAAGTACGCACTCTGGACTTCGATTCCGCGGTGTTTGGCAGCGGCTCGCCTGGCGGAATAAACCCGAATGCGCCCGCCGGTTATAACGGACCGGTGATCGGCGAGTACGCCAACTTGGCGGTATCCGCCGGGCCGAACATCGGGGACACTTTTACCGATAACCTGACCGAAAACGTCAACTGGGACTTTGCCGGCCAGAGGCTCAGTTATGTGGGGTCCTGGCAAAGGTACACCACTGACGAACAATTTGGGCAAGGAGACCAGGGAAACACCATCCCCGGATATGCCATTCGGGGTTCCACCGAAGATTCGTCGGAAACCGTCGATACCGCTGAGTTGCGAATCGCATCGCAGGAGCGGATCGCGGGACTATTCGATTACGTGGCGGGTATCTTCCACGAACACAGTGGGGTCATCACTGCGGGTGACAATGGCGCCGCGGACTTCCTTTCGGGTGCTTTTGGACCACCGAGTGCGCTGCCACCAAGTCCCGTTTTCCCCAATACGCGCTATGAACTCGATTCGCTCGTCGATACTACTCAGGCCATCAAGGAGACGTCTTTCTTCGGCAATCTCACCGCTCACTTGGGCGATAGGCTGGAGATCTCTGCCGGCACGCGCCGCATTTTCTCATCGGTACAGAGTTTCGTCGGCGTTGTCACAACTCCATCCTTCGATGCCGTGGCGCTGCCGGCGGCCTTCTGCACAGCTGCGCACGGGCAATACGGTGCCACCTATCCCGGTATATGCGACGTGCCGGTACCTTCGCGGCAGGGTCTTACGCCGATCAACTACAACCCAAAGGGTGATCCCTGGATCTACGACTTTTCGATTTCATACCATTTCAATAAGGACCTTATGGCTTATGCGAGCACTGGCAGCTCCTGGCGCCAGGGTCCCGTGACGATCGGCATCGAAAATGCCTCCAACAATCCGGTCCTCAACGGTCTGACCGATCATCCTCCGGAGACATCCAAGTCTTACGAGGTGGGCTTGAAGTGGTCGTTCCTCGATAACCGCGGCCGATTGAACGTGGACTACTTTCACCAGAGTTTCAGTAATCTGGTCTATACCTCGCCCTTCGCGATCTATTATCTGGCCTACACCGGCGCGCCGGCTCCGACGGTCAGCACTTACGGTTCCTTTGTGAGCAGCGTGCCCGCCACGGTGGATGGTTTCGACATCGACTACGCGCAACAGCTGACCCGGCATTGGAGCGTGAGCGGCAACTTGACCTGGGCCGACAGCCGGCTCAGCGATGCATCGATTCCCTGCAATAGCGGGGCATTCAACGGTGTTCCAGACACCATCGTGCCGACGGTTGCATCCTTCCTCGCGGCGGGTCAAGTGGTCGCCCTCTGCAAGTCGAGCACCTCAGCGTCCACCGCGCCCAAGTGGAATGCCAACCTGCAGTCCGAATATGACTGGCCGGTGGTGAGCCGCGTCGATGCGTTTCTGCGCGGGCTTCTGAACTATCAGGCGAGCAATCCGAACATGAACCAGGACTATGTCGTGCCGTCTTATGCGCTTCTGAATCTTTATCTCGGTATTCGCGACCCGTCTCAGAAATGGGAGGTCTCGCTGTTCGCGAAGAACGTGACGGACACTTTCAAGGTCGTGACCTTGGGAGCGACGCCGGTGATCGCCCCGGCGGGACTATCGACAGTTTTTGGCGGCAGCGGCTACACGGCCGTGAGCTACACGCCGCCGCGGCAGTTCGGCATCAACCTGCGCTACTCGTTCGGCTCGGGTTGATTTCAGTTCGAGAGATGCAGTGACTTTTTAAGAGAGGGGTTCATATGACTTTGGTCAAGAATGGTTGCCTTGCATCCACGGTACTCGCCATCTGCATGATTTCAGGTAACGCGGTCGCCGCGGATGCGCCGGGAGCTCCCGCAATTGCTCCGGCCCCCGCAGTGAAGGACGATGGCACCATCACGGTGCCATCGTTCGAGCTGCCGTTTTCGTCCTTTGCCAGCCATGAGGCGGCTGAGTCATTCGTGCGCCGCCTGCGCAGCCCCATGCCGATCGTGTCCGATATCGTGAAGATGCGAGTTAATCGCCCGGTTCTTCGCAGAGAACTTGGGGACGAAGCCGGCCAAGAATCCCAAGGCGGCGCCGTAGGGCGTGCGCTATGTGACGACCACCCGCGCGCGGGCAATGTTCTGGATCCGCGCATAGGGCGTCTGCGTATTGCCTTCTCGCTGCGATGTGGCGCGCAGCACGGCGTAGTAGGTGCCCGGTCTGGAATAAGCGTGCGCAGCGGAAAGGCTGATGCACACCTGCGGCGCGCCAAGATCGGAGGTGACCGGATAAGTTCCGAGCCCTTCGAAGTCCCACTCGGCCGCAACCACCTTGCCGGCACCGAGCGGTACTTCGATGGTCGCTGTGAACGCGACGCTTTCGTTGACTGAAACATCGGCGCGGGCGCCGCCATTGGCCTTGAGTTCGACGACGGGCTGGATGCCTTTGCGTTCATCCGCGCGCGCCGACACTTTGACCTGCGATTCGACCATGTTGTACGTCGTCTCCGACGGCCGCGCGCCCCTCTCGACCCATTGGCTGAGGTCGCGCAAACCTTGCTGCAGGGCGCCGTCAAGCCTCACCGCATGCGCCTGAGCCACTTTGGTTGATGGATTGTCGTGCTGGGCGTGATCAATGAACCACAGCGCGAAGCTGTCCTCCAAGCCGGGTCCAAGCGACTTTTTCACCTGCGACCGGTACCAGTCGGCCGACCAGGCCAGGGCGTCGACATCCATGAGCGCTTCCACCAAGAGCATCTTGCCGTGGATGCGGCCGCTCAGCAGAGAACCGACGCTGTTCAGCGCGAAAAAGTGACCGATCAGCAGCTCACGCTGCGGATAGATCGGCTTGCCCTGGGCATCGCGAAATTGATTCCAGCCGTATTCCTCATCGGACGGCGGCACCTGGTGACGCTGATAGGTCTGGGCCGCGAGCAGCCAGGAATTGTCGATGTGGACTTTGTCTCCAGTGCGGATACTGTTCACGACAGCGGGGTCGGCGGTCGTGGCAAAGCCCACCGTGCTACCCTCCACCATGGCGATGTGAAGGTTGTTGCCCACCGCGGCGCCGCTCAGCACCACCAAATGTGCGCAGCCTAAGTCCTCATCTGGAACGTTTGCCAACGAGACACGCTTTGGCGGCCCGTCGAGCACGCGAGTCACGGTGGTCTCGAATTGGAATCGATCGGCCCCGACCGAGGATTTCGGATCGCTGCCCAGGTAGCCGGGTTTCGTCCAGAAGTCGTCGGCATAGCTGGGGTCGAGCGGCGGAATGACGCCGAACACATCGGAAAAATAGCCGATGTGCAGCGCCTCGTGATTGTACCAGCCGCGCGGCGGGAACCCCATCAACGTCGCTTCCTTGAGCGCCGCGCGCTCTTCCTCGTTCAGTCCTGCATAGAAATCCCCGTTCCCGCCCGGGTTGATGGCGTCCATCACCGCGGGA
>Ga0116129_1001069_pt1 | contig 15633 bp, 16 predicted proteins | sample June2015DPH_17_2_FD_89732 | JGI IMG/M metagenome (GOLD analysis project Ga0116129, IMG submission 89732) | Peatland microbial communities from SPRUCE experiment site at the Marcell Experimental Forest, Minnesota, USA - June2015DPH_17_10 | ecosystem: Environmental > Terrestrial > Soil > Wetlands...
ATCCGCGCAACCTAGAATGTGGCGTTTGGAATGGCAAGGATGGCTTCGTTTGGTATCCGTACCAAGTTTGGCAGGCGATTTCTTGACATGGAAATTCACTGGGACTTGAGCGAGATATTCGGCACGGCTCAGGCCTTGGAACCACTGGGCGCTATCCTGAATCATTCTCTCTGGACATAAGTCTTGGTACCGAATGCGGGAATTGCAATAAACCGGTGAACTACGTCAAACGTCCCGCGGAACAAGAAGGAGCAAGCGGCGAATGGCTCCATGATGATGATGGTAGCCCGAATTGCAGTGTGCCTGTCCAGGGCGACAAGACCCGCAAGGCCAGTCAGGTGGCGATTCCGAACGATGCGCTCTTTGCAGAATTACAAAAGTACGATTGCAGATGATACGTGGCAAGAACCGAACGTTACGGCATCTTCCATGACAAGATCGGGACAACATCTGATGGCTGGAGTGATCGAGGTCTGAAAACGCAATAGACGCGGGATTTTGAACGCGTCTGTCCGGTTTTCCTGGTTGTCCATTAGTAATCGACAAGGTGGACAATCTCTCCTTTGGGTCTCAGAATATGCCGAACACATGGTTCACCGCCGATTTCCATCTTGGACACGCCAACATCATCCGCTTTTGCAGTCGGCCCTTCGCGACTGTCGGAGAGATGGATCAAGCAATTCGCGAACGCCTTAACGCCTCGGTGAAAGCGAATGACATCCTCTACTTTCTGGGCGACTTCTGTATGGGAGGCCACGCACGCGTTGTCGCATACCGTCGCCGGATCCGCTGTCAGAAGATCTTTGCCGTGCCCGGAAATCACGACAAGCAGGCGCGCAAATTGAAGGAGGATTTTCTTTGGCTCGACAATCTGGCAGAAGTTTCGATTCACGGTCAACCGATCGTTCTCTGCCACTATGCCTTACGCGTCTGGAATCAAAGCACCGCGGATCATGGCACCTCTACGGACATTCTCACGGACGCCTGCCTGAGGTTCCCAACTCACTCTCCATGGATGTGGGAGTCGACACCCACGATTTTCGTCCATGGCACTTCGATGAAATTAAGGCGGCGATGAATGAACGCACCAGATTGCGTGAAGAGGGCCCCAAGGGGTTCGCGCAATGACTTGCATGTTGCTTGTTCTCTCGTGGCTTTGATCGTTCTCAGGCGGTTAATCGCCTAAAGATATGTTAGGCGTTTTTCCGCCTAAGAAATGGGTGGAATTTTTCCTGGAGAACTATTCCAAGCCGCCCATACGCGCTGACAAGGTGGTCGGAACAACGAAAACTCGAGATCCATGCTCCGGAATACATGCGCAACATCGTGCGGATCATCATCGAGACGGGGCTGCGCGTGTACAAGGAACTGATGCCGATGAAAAAGCAAAATCTGGATCTCGAAAACGCGGTGGTTTGGATCCCCGATTCCAAGACACCCCAACGGAATAGCGGAGGTGCCTTTAACGCCGATCGCCGTAGAAGCGTTTCGCGACCAACTTCGCCTCTCTCCGTGCAGTCCGTATCTTTTTCCGAGTGACGAGAACCCAAGTGGACATCACAAGACTCTGAAGACCGTGTGGCAAGCCACTTTGCGGCGCGCCAAGGTCCCGTGTTTCCGCATCTAGATTTGCGATCCCCCTACGCGACGCGGCTGAGCACCGGCGGCGTTGCCGACGAGTGGGTCACACAGTTGCTGCGGCAGGGAGACGCGAAGGTCTTCAAGAAGTATTCGCAGATGAAGCGCGAGGCTCTAATCAAGATGAATCGGCAGGCGAACGAGCAGAACCTTGATCAGAAGATTGATCAGAACATCGGTTATGACACAGCGAGGGTGAACTGATGGGTTTTGGCACAGTTTTGACACAGTTTGCACCAAAACGCAGCTGAATGAAGGCTTCCGAAATGGGAGCTCGAAATGGCAACTTCGCGGAAGTAGTTTAGAATCCGTAGAGCGGTATATGTCGGGGCGTAGCGCAGCCTGGTAGCGCACCTGCCTTGGGCGCAGGGGGTCCGCGGTTCAAATCCGCGCGCCCCGACCAACAGTTTTCCTTCCACCCTAATCCCGGGGGCAATCGTCTGCTGCGTCGCTCACTGAGCGATATTGAAAAGACCGAAGGTTGGCTTTATTTAGCGAAACCTTTTTGGCGGGTAGCTTTAACACCGGTTAATATCCGAAACCTACCAGCACGAGAGAGCCCACCACAATCCAGTGTGCCGGCACATGCATCAAGCTCGCGCCATAAATGAGCCCGAATCACGACGACGAAACCGGTGAGGTAGATTCCGAATGACATAACTCCCTTTATCCTATTCAACAGCAAATTACTCAGCAAGGAGTAAAGGCCCTCAATTTCCCCTATCGAAGCGCCGTTTCCATAATTGGAGACCCTACGAAACTCTAACGACTCCTATCCGCCATTCTTGGGATCGGATTTACGGACTCCTATTGGCGGCCGCTCTTGGCATCCCGGCTTCGGCACAGGTGGGAATTTACATTGGAAGCGCGCCACCGCCGCTGCTGCGTTACGAGCTGCGCGGACCGGAACCGGGTCCCGCTATGTCTGGGTCGAGGGGTATTGGGCTCCGCATGGGCATCGCTATGCGTGGGTGGCAGGACGCTGGGATCGTCCGCCTTACGAAGGCGCATACTGGAACCATCCTCATTACGATCACTACCAGCAAGGCTGCAAATGCATGAAGGCCACTGGGATCATGAGGATCACTCCGCGAACCACGGCGAGGATCACGGACACGACCATCACGATCACTAGCTTAGCTTGGGCCAGTGTTGTGGCGCTTTGGTTGGATGCGCTGAAGACTTGGACTTGCGCTTGGCCTTGTCTTCGCACGAACACGGGCGTTGTAGAGATCCTACGGGACGATGACCGCCGCGCCGTCGATGGCGTCGTTCTTGACGGCCGCGAGCGCTTGGTTGGCCTGCTCAAGGGAGAAGACAGTTACCTTGGGCTGCAGCAGGATTTCGGCGGCGATCTTGAGAAAGTCGCGCGCGTCGGATCGGGTCATATTGGCAACGCTGCGGATTTGGCGCTCGCCCCACAGAAGGCGGTCATAGTCGAATTCAGGAATCCGGTCGAGGTGGATTGCATTGATGGCGACGACGCCTCCCTTTCGCAGGCTAGCTAACGCGGCGACTACAACGTCTCCACTGGGCGCAAAGGTCACGGCGCGATCAAGTCCGACTGGCGGCTTGTCGGTTTCAGTGCCCACCCACTTCGCACCCAAAGATGCGGCAAGCTTGCGATGCGATTCTCCACGCGTCGAGACATACACCTCGCAGTTCCACGCATGCAGGACCGCGATTGCCAAATGCGCGGAGGCGCCGAAACCGAAGAGTCCAACTCGATCTTTTGGTTCCACGCCAGCTACGCGCAGGCTACGGAAGCCAATGATGCCAGCACATAGCAAAGGCGCAGCGTGCAGGTCATCCAGTTCCGGGGGAAGCTTATACACAAAGTCGCGGCGCGCCACGGCATACTCCGCATATCCACCATCGACTGTGTATCCGGTGAAGACCGGCGAATCGCACAGATTCTCGAGTCCACGACGACAGTACGGACAATCTCCATCAACACCGCCCATCCAGGAAACGCCCGCGCGTGTGCCGATCGGCAACTCGGCCGTGGCACCGTCGACGATGTCCCCTACGATTTGGTGGCCGGGGATCAATGCGTGCTTCCGAGGCGGCAACTCGCCTTCTACGATGTGGAGATCGGTACGGCAGACTCCGCAAGCTCGAACCCGAAGCAGTACGTGATTTTCTCCGAGGCGAGGTTTGGGAGCCTCTTCGATCTGGAGAGGCTGTTTCGCGGTCTTGAAGATTGCTGCTTTCAAGGGCTTTCCCAGCTCCAAGCAGGATACTAATCCCATTTTGGCACGGTGGCCCTTTAGTAATCACTAGGTTGCACATTTTTAGTTGCACTTTAACATTCGTGAAATATCTTTTGAGTAACCTAGTCATAGGAGATCGCCGCTATGGGCTCAGCGCGGGTTTCGAAATCGCTGCCGTTGCAAGTGGCTGCGGTCTGCTTTCGCAGGCTGGGCCCGGCAGTTGAGTTCCTGCTGGTAAACACCAGCGGCGGAAATAAATGGACCTTTCCCAAGGGTTCGACTGACACGCGACTATCGCACAGTCAGGCCGCCGAGCGCGAGGCCGCGGAAGAAGCGGGCGCTCTGGGCACGCTCGAGCCGCGCCACTTTCATCTTTATATTCATTCCAAGGGCGTGTTCTGGCAATCGGGCGGGATACAGGAATTTGTGGTCAAGGCGTTTTTGATGGAAGTCCACGAGCAGCGCAGACCAGACGAACCTCAGAGGAATCCTACCTGGTTCAGTCCGCGTGATGCGCGCAAGCGGCTGGCGAAAGGACGCGAAGTTAAGTACGCCCGCGAACTGGAAGCGGTAATCGACCGCGCCCTCGAACGCATTCGCTTCCACGGCGAGCTGTGGGGCAAGTATCCCGAAAGCCACACCGGCCGAGCGTCCGCCCACTCGTAGTACTAGCGCCCTCGCTGCAGCGTCGCCGTTGGCATTCTCGGCTGCTCGCCTGGAGTCGGCCATGAGCTTGTTTAACCCTTCGCAGCAGGGCATCCGGGTCCTCAAAACTTACCTGCTCTTGGATAGAGCCGGGGCGCACGCCACAATATTTGATGTACGGATGAAATCCTCCAAGCACTTCGCGCCGTTCTGCCTGTCTTCATGAGAACATAACTTCAGCCCATGATTCAGCTTTCTGGCGCCGGAAAACGTTTCGGCCACAAACTTCTTTTTGAAAATACCGACTGGCTCATTACGCCGCGCGACCGTGTTGGCTTAGTGGGCGCGAATGGCACCGGCAAATCCACCCTGATGAAGGTTCTCGCCGGGTTGGACACGCTCGACTACGGCTCTTTGATCGTCGCCAAAGGCACTACGGCGGGGTATCTGCCGCAGGATGGGCTTTCGCTTTCCGGTCGTACTGTTTTTGCGGAATGCATGGCGGTGTTCACCGAGCTTCACGCCATGGAGCGGGAGCTGGAAACGCTGACTCACCGCATCTCCGAACTCGACCACGCCAGCGCGGAGTATGCCGACGTCGCCGACCGCTATCACAGCCTGGAGCACGAGTTCCGTACCCGCGATGGCTACTCGATTGAAGCCGAAGTCGGACGGGTTCTGATGGGGTTAGGTTTTCGCAAAGAAGACTGGGAGCGGCAAACAGGTGAGTTTTCCGGCGGCTGGCAGATGCGCCTGGCGCTGGCAAAACTTCTGCTGCAGAAACCGAATTTGCTGTTGCTGGATGAGCCCACCAACCATCTCGACCTGGAAGCGCGCAACTGGCTGGAAGAATATCTGCACGACTATCCGTACGCTTTGGTGCTCATTTCTCACGACCGTTATTTTCTCGATGTGACGGTCAACAAGATCGCGGAAATCTGGAACAAGCGGTTTTGGTTCTATACCGGCAACTACGACAAGTTTCTGACGCAGAAGACGCAGCGCAATGAACAGTTGCAGGCCGCTTACCGCAACCAGCGTGACCGGATCGAGCAGTTGGAGGTGTTCATCAATCGCTTTCGCTACCAGGCGACCAAAGCGAAGCAGGTGCAGAGCCGGATCAAGGAACTGGAAAAGATCGAGCGCATCGAGGTCCCGCCGGAAGAAAAGACGATTCATTTTTCCTTCCCGCAGCCGAAGCCAAGCGGCCGCATCGTAGCCGAGTTCGAAGGCGTAGCTAAAAGCTACCCCGCCCGAAACGACGGCCGAACCAGCGGCGAGAAGGAAGTTTTCCGGGAAGTCAACTTCCTGATCGAAAAAGGCGACCGCATCGCTCTGGTGGGAGTGAACGGAGCCGGCAAGTCTACGCTGATCAAGCTGCTCGCAGGCGAGGAATTCCCGACCCAGGGCCAATTCCGGCTCGGCCACAACGTTCAGGAGGACTACTTCGCGCAGGACCAGTACAAAGAACTCGATCCGGACGCGCGCATGATCGATGATCTGGGCGCGGCGTCCCCGCGCTCGACGCAGACTGAGCTACGAGGCCTGCTTGGCTGCTTCTTGTTTTCTGAAGACGACGTGTTCAAGAAAATCGGCGTGCTTTCGGGCGGCGAGCGTGGACGCTATGCCTTGCTTCGACTTCTGCTGCATCCGGCTAATTTTCTGCTGCTCGACGAACCCACCAACCACCTTGACCTGCGCGCTAAAGACGTCTTGCTGGATGCGCTGATGGAATATACCGGCACGGTCGTATTCGTCTCACATGACCGTTACTTCATCGACAAGCTGGCCACGCGGGTTTTCGAGATTGGAGATGGGAAAGTCGAAGTCTATCCCGGGAATTACGAGGACTATCTCTGGCGTAAACAGGGTGGGAACGTAAAGCAGAATGAGGCTATCCGCCAGCAATTGCGGGCGGATCAAGCTCCTCAGCAAGCCGCTGCAAACGGCAATCAGGCGTCGGGTGAAGCCGCGCATGGCGTCGCCAAGGGAAAGCGTTTGAATCCCATCAAGCGGAAGAAGATGGAAGACCGCATCCGTGAACTAGAAGCGGAGATTCACCGCGCCGAGGCGCTGATCGCGCAATGTGAAACGGCGCTGCAGAATTTCGTCAGCGCGGAAGAGTGCCAGAGCCAATCTGAGGAGCTCGACCGGCACAAAACCGCACACGCCGCCTTTCTCGCGGAGTGGGAACAGCTCAGCCAATCGCTCCAGGAAGCCCAGTAACAGGGCCTTCGCCGCGGTCGTACACTCTCTTCCGTAATCTCGGAGGACTACTTACCGGTGTGCGATAGTCAGGTTGGCCAGAGGGACACGAACCCTCCGAAGGCCCAAGATCCCAGACCCCCGTATAGATTGGCGTCGCCAAGGCACGCCGTACGGGAATTAAGGAAGGTCGTATGCTCCAGTCCGCAGATAATTCCGCAGGCGTAAGGTCCACGTCGCCAGCCTCCAATCCTAACTCCTACAACCCGGTCAAAACCACCACCGCACCCATTGAACAAGCCACCATTGGCCGGTCACTGATCATCAAAGGCGAGATTACTGGCTCGGAAGCGCTCTATATTGATGGCCGGATCGAAGGCAAGATCATGCTCGCCGATCATCGCGTAACAATCGGCCGCAATGGTTCGGTGCAGGCCGACATCGTAGCCCGGGAGGTTGTGGTCATGGGCAAGGTGACGGGCAACATCGAGTGCACCGACCGCGTAGATATTCGGAGTGAAGGCGTGGTAAACGGCAATGTCCTCACCGAGCGGGTCAGCGTGGAAGACGGCGCGGTGCTGAAGGGCGGCATCGAGGTACGCAGCCAGCAGAAGCAGAAGAATCCCGCGCTCCAGGCTAAAACTCCGGAGGCTCCGAAGTCGCCTGTCGCGGAACCGACGAAGGCTTTGGCAGCCACTGCCGGCGCGTAACGGTTGGCGGAATATCAGAGCATGAAAGGGGCACGCTGAAGCGTGCCCTTTTTTCTGCAGGCTTTTATAGTTCCGATTCTCACCCCACCCAACTCCGCTCATTCAGTTGGAGTGCAGATCAACGACTTTCTTCTGCCGCTAATCGCTCGGCCATTTCCTTGGGCAAGCCGCCTAACAATTCGAGAAATGCCGCATTCGTCCAGCCGAAGCCTACAACGTTCATTTGATACCCCAGGTCCACGTGGGCCTCGGATGAACGCGTCACCACATTGTATTTCTCGACGATATAGCGGTCACGGCGGAAATTCTCCGCAACCATCGACAGGAATTCGTAAGACACTCTGTCCGCATCCGCGTTGTAGCCGTAACGGCGCAGACCCGCGACGGCTAGCATTTCGATATTTCCCCAGCCGTACGGCAAGTCCCACTGCGCTCCCGTATCTTCGGCGCTCATGGCCAGCCCGCCCGGCTTCTCGAGAGTGGGCAGATTTTTTTCGACCGCCTGCGCTTGTTTCTGCGTGGCCAGACCGGCCCACAGTGGATAGAACGTCGTCGCATAGCGATACGGGGATCTCTGACCGGTCGTGAGGTTGTAATCGACGAAGAATCCCGCCTTGTCATCCCAGAGATAGCGTGTGATGAGCTGCTTACGCTTCTCGGCACGCTTGCTCCACTTATCGGCGTCGGCGCCGCGGCCCAGCCACTGGCTGATCTGCGCCATATCTTTCTCGGTTTTGTAGAGCAAACTGTTCAGGCATACTGGCGCGTAGTGATGGGTAGCGGCGCCGAATGGACCAAAGCGAAAACTTACATCGAATCCGGATTCCCGCATTGAGCGGTCACCCTTGTAATAATCCGAACTCAGCTTGAACTCGCGCCGCTCGTCGCAACCCGCATGGGCTGTTGTTTGCGAAACATCGCAGACTTGCAGCGTATAAAGAGAGCCCGCCATGGACTGCGCGGCTCCAGGCAAGGTTCCCAGAATATAGGCATCCGCTTGTGCGGGATGAAAGAAAAAGTAGCTTGCCACCTTGCGGTAATACCCCGTTTCATCCTGCACAGCCTCCTGTGGCGGACCCTCCCCAAAATCGTAGTAGCGCGACAATGCCGTGTCACCCGCAAGATGAGGGTCGCGGTTCCACATTTCGTAATCTTTTTCCAGGTCGGCATAGGCCCGAGAGAGCCAGACGGGATCGGCACGTCCAGTTTTTTGTAGTGTCTCGTACACATCGACAAACATGGAACTTAGAAAAGGTGGCTGCGAACGAGTCAGATAATAAGTCCGGTTCGCATTGAGCATGGCTCCGTAGTTTTCAATCTCAAAAACAAAATTATCGACCATGCCCCGGGCTAGCTCGACGCGCCCCGCACGAAGCAGCCCACGAATAATGAAATAGCTGTCCCAGCCATACATCTCGTTGAAACGTCCTCCGGGAACTACATACTTGTGCTCAAGATAGAGCAGCCCGGGAGGCTGTATTTTGGTGGTGTCGATTTCGCCCAGGTGATCGATTTTTACGGGGAGATGTTCCACACGCACGTCGCACTCGCTGGCGAGCTTCCGCAGCGCTTGAGGCTCATTAAAACCGGCCGGCAAATATATTACGGGAGAGACTTTGATCTTAGGGTCGACCACACTCTTGCAATCGCTCACGGAGCGAGTCAGCGAATCCCAGGCGGAAGAGATGTAGTCCAAAATCGGATTGAGTCCTCCGGTTTCTCTTTGAGCGGGAGCGGACTCGTTACGAATATTTTGCCGGCAGTCAGCAGGTGGCGAGAGAATCCAACAAATACCCAAAATAAGGTTTAACCGGCGGAAAGATATCCTGCAAGATTGGGGTTTCATTCGCCTGGGAAAATACGGCTTCCCATCTTAACTCCAGCAGTAAGCCCCGCAAAATGTATTCGATAAGGAGAGAAAGGCTGTCAGGTTAGCTTCGAATCCGTTAGTACAGCGGCTGGTCTTGCATACCTCTGAAGTCGAAAACGGCTTTCGGCTTTAAAAAAAAACGATCGAGGAGCAGCCCGATCGTCTTTCCCATCAACTCGATTCAACTAACGACCTTGGTCGGCTTAAGATCCCCCAACGAAGCTACCCAACCCTGGTTTCCCGCCCACGGGTTCGAAGCAATTCGTTTCTACTAAAAATCAGCGTCTTCCGGCGTGCAGGTGCAATTTCCCTGTCCGCTGCCCAGCAGGTTCAAATAGAGGCATAGGTTCTCCAGCAGCCATTTCTCAGACGTGCCGAGGTTTGAGTCGGCTGCCTGGGTTTCGGCCACGTAGAAAGCCCCGCTGGTGGCTGTCGCCCTCTGGGTCTGCGTGGACCACACTCGCAACCCGGCTGTCGGCGTGTTCGTGTAATTAGTCGGACCACCGGCGGCGACCGAGGACGAAATTACCTTGATCATGCCGCGGGTGTTCACTTTGGTGGTCAAGCTGTTGGATGTGAGGTTCTTGTCCACGGACTCCGAAGTCAGACCGTCCGGGGTTACCGCGCAGCTGCAGCACTCCTGCAACTCCTGGCTGTCATCGAACACGTAAAGCGACGCCCACAGGTTGGCTCCAGTGTCGCCATCGTTAATGATGCGCAGGTTCTGATCCGGCGCACCAGTGGTATTCGCATGCGAATAGTAGGTGGTGAAATAAACACTGTTATCACCGACTTTTTGCGCCTGCGCAGTCCCCCCCAGCATCAGAGCGATGGCAACGGTCGGGAAAAGCAACAATCCAAGTGCTTTCATCTTGGGATACTCCTAAGTTAGGTGTTGGGGGCGCACAGCGGCTGGGGGGAGAATCAGTTATGGCACCCTTCCCGCACTTTCGGCCTTCGGGAAGGTGTTTGCAATTACCCACATGGATTAAGCCGTAAAGAGGAGGACTTGGACCCAGCATGATGCGAGCATCAAATCGCGCTCTAGCGAAAGGGTTTATGGGCTTTTTGGCAGTTGCAAAGCCCCGCCGCCGCGGCGACAATCGTACCATGCCAAAAGCTTCTCAGCGGGGTAATTCTAGTCCTAACACCGGAACGACTGTTCGCAGTCCTTTCCTGCCGGGGGCTATGGTGGTCGTGACGATGGGCAATCCCCGGGATAAATTCTGGGGCACAATTGTCGCTCTCACGCCCGAAGGCCTCAGCATGAGCGGGGTTGAGCTGGCTTCTTTTGAAGATCTGGTAACGATGGTGAGAGACGGCGAGCTCTTCACGCCAGCGGTCGTTTTCTTTCCGATGCATCGGATCGAACGGATCGAACTCGACCTCGCCGATGGAACTTTGCCTTCGCTATCGCAGCGTTTTTCGGCCAAGACTGGCCTTGATCCGGCGGCGACACTAGGCGCTTCCCTTGATCCCGTAACGAGCGATCACCTGGCCAGTCAGGCGCGCGCCACGCTTGCCGGGAAGAAGGGAACGGCATGACGCTGTCCCAGGTTTTCACGGCTCCAAACCAGCTCACGCTACTGCGGATGGTTTTCGTTCCATTTATTGTGATCGAACTGGTGGAGGGACGTTATTTTCGAGCTTTGATACTCTTCGTGATTGCAGGCTTCAGCGATGGCCTGGATGGCCTGCTGGCTCGTAAGCTGCATCAGCAGACTCTCCTCGGCCAGTATCTCGACCCTATCGCGGATAAGTTGCTGTTGAGCACCATGTTTCTTGTGCTCTCCATCCTGCACAAGATTCCATGGAAGTTTACCGTGCTGGTATTCAGCCGCGATATTTCCATACTGGCGGCCAGCGCGGTGCTGTTTGCTATCGCCGGATTGCGTGATTTTCGACCCAGCATTTTCGGCAAGGCAAACACCTTTTCGCAGATCGCCGCCGTTTTCTTCGTCATGTTGTCTTGCGTTCGGCCGGAGCGCTGGATCTGGATTACGCGCACCGTCTTCTTGCGCGCCACATTTTCCTTCACCATTGTTTCCGCCCTGCATTATGTTTTCCTGGTGCAACTCCGGCTACGAACTCCTCACGCCCTGGCGGCGCATTCTTCCGCACATGATCATGCCAGTTGAAGGTTTAAGCGCCGTCGCCGACCCTGTGTACGCTCGGCAGAGAGGCCGATCAGCGCGTGACGCCCCAATCGACCGTGAATTCTCCCGACTCATCTTTCACGGTGTAGCCCGATGGAGGCTCAAATAGGCTTGGATCCGGGTCACTTCGATTAATATTGATGAGCTTGTGCGTGAATTCTCCGCTGCGCGGATCATCCGCTTTGCTGAGGATAACCTCTCTGAGCTCCGGCGAGGTCCATGTCTCAAACGTAGCGCTGATGGGACGATCATTCCCGATCGCACCCACTGCCCAGGTCCTGGTGCGCCGCTTGCCCTCAGTTTGTATGCCCTCGATGGGCCGAGTTCCTAAATTTTCCGTGGTCATTTGGGGACGGGATTCGGGGTCGACCCCGGGGGTACCCGGCAACGGCTCAACCTCGCGAATGACGCCGGTCGACCCGATTGGAGCCTCGCCCGCTCCCCTAGCTACCGTAGTAATGCTTGTCGCCCCGCCGATCATGCCGGGCTGCCCTCTGGCAAAAGTGTGGGGATGGCGCTCTGCAGGCAACTCCTGGCGATGCGCTATCGGCTCGTCCAGGCTGAAGACGTATCTGACGTGAGCAACTGGATCGTTGATCTCAACCACGATCGGGCCCTCATGAGCGTTGCGCTTCTCCCTCGGACCACCGAATAGTACCGTTCCGGCCACGGCCTTTGGAACACGGGACGTTCGGTGCGGGTACGGCCCATCGAATCGCGGTAGACTTTCATTCCCGGGGGAGTGCTGGTGATATGGGCTCCATCGGCGAGCGTCTGAACGTGCTCAGAGACATTCTCGGCGGAGTAGGGAGCGCCTGTAACTACTGCTTCCACGTGCTCCGGTGTGAAAAAGCCCATCGTCCCGTGCATGCCATCCGGGCCGTTCGAAATTGAAGTCGAAATTGAACTTGAGATTTGGGCGAGAGCGAGGGCAGAGAAGAGTAGGACGCAGCTGAACAAAGCGAGAAGGCGTTTCATGTTTCCACCCATCTTTGCCACGAAGTATAACGAACCTCGGTTTCCGTCACGAGTAGAGTTGTGAGTCGGTAGAGTTGTGAGTCGGGCGAAGGCTCCCAGTTAGGAGGTTCCTGCACAAGCGTCCGCCCGCTGCCATTTGACCCTGTTTCACGCGTCCCCCTAGAATTAAAGGTTCGTCTCCGAGCGTGACCGTCGCCTATGGCTCTTCGCCTCTATAACACCATGTCTTCGCAGGTCGAGGACTTCCATCCTCTCCGTGAACGTGAAGTCCGCATGTATGCATGCGGACCCACGGTCTATGATTACGGCCATATCGGCAACTTCCGCACTTTTGTTGCGGTGGATATGCTGCAGCGATTCTTGCGGCAGTCCGGTTACACCGTGCGCTACGTGATGAACATTACGGATGTGGACGACAAGATCATCCACAATGCGGCCCGCGACGGCATCAGCGTTCAGCAGTACACGGCGCGATATGAGAAGGCGTTTCTGGAAGACTGCGCCCTGATTGCCATCGAGCAACCCAAGCTGGTACGCGCGACGGAACGAATTGCGCAGATGGCGGACTTCGTAGCCAAGCTGGTGGAGCGCGATATCGCCTACCGTACCGACGATGGCTCCTACTATTTTCGCATCGCTCGTTTTCCGCAGTACGGGAAGCTCTCGAAGAAGGATTTCGGCGGAATGCTGGATGGCGCTCGTGTGGATGTGGACGAGTACGACAAAGACAGCGCGCGCGATTTTGCGCTCTGGAAGGCACCCAAGCCGGGTGAGGCTTTCTGGGATTCCGCGATCGGGCCGGGACGGCCCGGCTGGCACTTGGAGTGCTCGGTTATGTCGATGCAGGAGTTGGGCGAAAGTTTTGATCTGCACGCCGGAGGCGAGGATCTTGTCTTCCCGCATCACGAGAACGAGATCGCGCAATCGGAATCCTTCACCGGAAAAACGTTCGCCCGCTTCTGGTTTCACGTGCGTTTTCTGCTGGTCGAGGGCGAGAAGATGTCGAAGAGCCTGGGAAACTTTTACACGCCGCGCGACCTGGTGCTGAAGGGACATAAGCCGTCTTCGATTCGATATTTGCTCACTTCGGTGCATTATCGCAACCAGCTGAATTTCACCTTCGATGGATTAAAACAGGCGGCGGTCTCAGTGGAACGGCTACGAAATTTTCGCCAACGTCTGACCGCGGGGAATTTCTCCTCCGGCGCAAACTCGGAAATGCAATCTCTCGCTGTCGAAACCGTCGAACGGATGAAAGCCGCGCTGGATGACGACCTCAACACCGCTCAGGCGCAAGCGGCACTTTTTGAAATGGTGCGCCATGCCAATACTGCTCTCGACGCGAACGGAATCAAGCAGGATGACGTTCCGCCATTTCTTGCCGCAATGGAAAAGTTTGATGCGATTTTTGCCGTGCTTAAAGATGACGACGGACCCAAGATGAAACAGGTGTTCGATTGGGCGCCGGGCGAAGGCCGGGAAAAAGATGTTAGCCCACAACTGCGGGGGGCGATTCAGTCCGGTCAGCTCTCTGACGCCGATATCGAAAAGAAAATCGCGGAGATGGAAGCCGCACGCCGCGGGCGCGACTTCAAGGCCTCCGACGCTCTGCGCGCGGAACTCGCCACCGCCGGCATTCTCATCGAAAATACAAAAGATGGCGTGCGCTGGAGAAGGAAGTAATTCCTCCGGTGTTAAGCTGAAAGCTGCGCGCGGCGTGCTGACAGCGTTTATGAAATCCCTCGACGAATACCTCCTCGATGCCGAGCAAGCCCACGGTCATCTCTGCGCCGGACAGGTGCTGGGCGTGCGGCTGGCGATGCTGGGTTTGATCAAACTCGGCATCGAAGATCCAAGGGGAAATAAAGAAGACCGCAAGCGGCTGGTCACCTTCGTCGAAATCGATCGCTGCGCCACGGACGCTGTCGCGGTGGTGACAGGTTGCCGCCTGGGCAAGCGGGCGCTGAAGTTTCGTGACTGGGGAAAAGTTGCGGCCACGTTCGTGGACGTGAACAGTGGAAAGGCGATCCGCATTGCGGCGAAAGAATCTGCGAAGACTCTTGCCCGCCAGATGCATCCTGAAATCGCCGATAAGAACCAGCAACAAATGCTGGCCTACCGCGAAATTACGGACGATGACTTGTTCACAACCCAGTGGGTGAAGGTCGAACTGCCGCCCGAAGAATTTCCTGGGTACAGAGGGGAGCGGGTGGTTTGTGAAGCATGCGGCGAAGGCATCAACTTCCGTCGCGAGGTCCGCACTACAGGGAAAGTTCTCTGCCGGGCCTGCGCGGGAGAAAGCTACTACCAGCCAATCTAGGCCGACCGCTCGTAGGCGTGAGCAATCCGCAGGATCGTAGACTCGTCGAAGTGCTTCCCCAAAATTTGCAAACCGATGGGCAGCTTTTCTTTCGTCTCGCCGCACGGAATTGAAATTCCCGGAATCCCCGCAAGGTCGGCGGTCACGGTATAGATATCGGCCAGATACATGGCCAGCGGATCGTTCGACTTCTCACCCAAACGAAACGCCGCCGTCGGACTCGTCGGCGTGACGATCACATCCACTCTGCAAAACGCTTCTTCAAAATCTCGCGTGAGCAGCGTGCGCACTTTCTGCGCCTTCAAATAGTACGCATCGTAATAGCCCGCGCTCAACGCGTACGTGCCGAGCATGATGCGGCGCTTCACCTCTGCTCCGAAGCCCTCATCGCGGCTGCGCCGGTACATCTCCGAAAGTGTCTTCACTCCCAGGGCGCGATAGCTGTAACGCACACCATCATAGCGGGCCAGGTTCGCGGAGGCTTCCGCGGTTGCAACCAGGTAATACGTGGGAATCGCATACGGCGTATGGGGCAACGAAACCGGAACCACCTCGCAACCCAGGTTTTTCAACTTGTCGATCGCCGATTCAACCGCTTGGCGCACTTCTCCGTCGAGTCCTTCGCCAAAGTATTCTTTCGCTACTCCTAATCGCAGCCCCCGCACGGGTTTTTCCAGGTCGGCGACGTAGTCAGGAACTGGCAAGTCGGCCGAGGTGGAATCCATCGGGTCGCGGCCGGCGATGGTGCGCAGCACAATCGCGGCATCTTTGACTGCTTTTGCCAAAGGCCCAATGTGGTCGAGAGAAGATGCAAACGCGATCAGCCCGTAACGCGAGACTCGACCGTACGTCGGCATCAGGCCTACCACGCCGCAGAACGATGCCGGCTGGCGAATCG
>Ga0116129_1001070_pt1 | contig 15625 bp, 15 predicted proteins | sample June2015DPH_17_2_FD_89732 | JGI IMG/M metagenome (GOLD analysis project Ga0116129, IMG submission 89732) | Peatland microbial communities from SPRUCE experiment site at the Marcell Experimental Forest, Minnesota, USA - June2015DPH_17_10 | ecosystem: Environmental > Terrestrial > Soil > Wetlands...
GATCCCTTGGAGCGCAGCAGGCGCGGAGATGAGATCAATCATCACATTCGCGAGTGGATGAATCGGCACGATGTCGATGACATCGTGCATCGTGCGCAACAACTGGGAGTGCCGGCCGCGAAATACCGCACGCCCGCAGAAGTGGTCCATGGCGAGCACGAACAAGCGCGTGGCCTGTTCGCGCCGCTCGCGATTGCCGACGGCATCGAGGGCAAGATTCTCGGTGCGCCGTTTCAGTTCCGCTGCTCCCCGCTGCGCGCCGGCGGACGTGTGCCTGCACTGGATGAAATGGCGCGGGAGGTTGCCGCATGAGCGGTGCGAAGGGACCCTTGAGCGATGTCCGGATCGCCGACTTTACGATTCATGCGGCGGGCCCTTTTTGCACGCAATTGCTGGCGCAGCTCGGCGCGCAATGTATCAAGATCGAAAGCAAGACGCGGCCCGATGCCTTCCGCAAGCCGCACGCGGTGTACGGGCGTATGTCTGCCGCCACGTTCGATCAAGTCTCGGTGAACAAGTTGTCGGTGCGGCTGAACCTGAAGCAGCCGGAGGCCGTGTCGCTTGCCAAACGCATCGTCGCCCTCTCGGATGTCGCTGCCGAGAGTTTTCGCGCGGGCGTCTTGAAGCGCTTGGGACTCGGATTCGATGAGCTGTGCGCGGTCAAGTCAGACATTGTTTTGCTGTCCCTCTCATCGAGCGGCCAGCACGGGCCGGACTCGCACTTCGCTGGTTATGCGCCATTGTTCGGCGCGTGGGGTGGTCTGGGTTGGATGACGGGCTACAGTGATGGACCGCCCGTGGAAATGCGACATGTGATGGACCATGCTGCGGGAGCGCACGCCGCAGCGGCCACCATGGCGGCCCTCTATCAGCGTCGACGCACGGGCAAGCCTCAGCACGTCGACCTGGCGGCCCGTGAGGTGTCCTCGGCCATGATTGGCGATGCTTTGATCCAAGCGAGTCTCGGAATCACTCCCGTGCGACCCGGCAATGGTCACCTGTCCATGGCACCTCATGGAGTCTACGCCACTCGGCACCGCGATCGCTGGCTGACGCTGGCCATACGCAACGATGCCGAATGGCAGGCACTTACCCGCGAGCTGGGACAGGCCGCGGCGGCAAGTGATCCACGGTTCGCAACCACCGATGCCCGTCTGAGCTACCGCGACGAACTCAACCGGCAACTCACAATTTGGCTTAGCGATCAGGATGCGGATACCACCGCTGTACGGCTGCAACGCGCGGGCGTGTGCGCGCACGTGTCATGGAATATGCAGGACATCGCATCCGATGAGCATTTGCGCGCGCGGGGCGCAACGGTCGAGGTCTCCGACCCCAACATCCCCCCGCGACTCGCGGTCGGCGCGCCGGCCCGTTTCTCGAAGACGAACGATGTCGGCATCACGCGGCTCACACCGGCGCTTGGACAGGACGAAGACTACGTTTTCGGCGAACTGCTGGGATTGAGCAAGGGACAACGCGCGGAATTGGAGCAACGGGAAGTGATCTTGTGAGCATTGCCGGTTCCGACTTGCGCGAGAGGCAAGACGCACTTCGCGTGATTGATTTTCGGACCAAAGAAGAACGAGTCGCCGATTTTCTGCGCGAAGGAATTATTTCCGGACAGTTCCCTCGCGGCTCGAGGCTCAAGCAAGCCGAGATAGCCGAGCAGCTGCAGCTGAGCATCACGCCCGTGCGCGAGGCCTTGAAACTGCTGGAGGCCGAGGGCTACGTGCTCGGCAATTCGTATCGTGGCGTGCGCGTAGCGCCTTTCGACGCCTCCGCGTCGGAAGAGATCCTCGAACTGCGCATGACGCTTGAATCTCGGCTGCTCCGGGGCGCGGCCGAGAAGGCAACATCCCGGGATTTCACCGAGCTGCTGGCACTTGCCGCAGAATTTGAACAGGCCTTCGACAGGGGCGATCGGGCGGGTGCGCGCGGCATCAACTATCGTTTTCACCGCCGACTCTACAGTATCGCGGACATGCCGCAGACGCTGCATTTTGTGCAAATTCTCTGGGCGCGCTACCCCTTTGATTTGATCAACGCGGTGGCAGGCCGCGGCCAGGAAGCGGCCCGGGAGCACGACGAAATTCTACGCGCTCTGTTGAATGGAGACACGGCGGCCGCCATGCTGGCATTACACAAGCATATCGAAACCGGCTGGTCTGTTCTCAAAAGACCGGCTGAGCGCGCATAACCTCATTCGCCGCAATCGCTACTTTGCCCTGCGACCTTCGATCACTTCTCTGACTGCGGTGAAATAGCAGCCTCCATAGCCGGCCTCGATGGCTTCCTTGTAATATGCCAGCGCCAATTGCATCGATCGTGCGGGAGAGCGTAACTCCGACGCAAGATCGAGCAGGTAAGAGAGGTCTTTCACCTTGTATTCCGGCGGAAAGGATTTTTGCGGATAGAGCCGGGGAAGAATGGATTTTATGGCGTGATTGCGCAGTGCGTAACTGTCGCCTGAGCCTTTGGAAACGGCGTCTATCATCAAAGCCGGATCGAAGCCGGCCTTTTCCGCGAGCACGACGCACTCGGCGATCGCAATGACGCTCACATCCAGAAGTGCATTGTTGACAAGTTTCGCGAACTGACCGCTCCCGACCGGTCCGGTATGCGTGATGTCGGAGCCGATATAGCCGAGCATGGGTTCAATCGCGTCGAACAGGGCTTTTGGCGCGCCGACCATGATGCTGAGTTCGCCCCGTTGAGCGGCCTCGCGCGTTCGGGCGACGGGCGCATCGGCGAAAGCAACGCCCTTCTTTGCCAGAACTTCCGATACCTTGCGCGCTGTGGCAACCGACGTTGTGCTCAGATCGACCACAGTCCCCGGCTGGCGGTCCGCGCTGCTCAGTCCGCCGGGCTGGATGCACACGGCGTCGACCTGAGGCCCCCCAGGCAGCGACATAAAAACGACATCGGACGAACGCCAAATATCCTCCATTCGATCAACCAATTGCGCTTTGGAATTGCTAAGTTCGCTGCGCGCTTGTGTCGAGAGGTCGAACGCAATCACCGGCCCTGGATGCTTTGCCGCCATAAGGCGGCACATGGGGCCGCCCATAACTCCGAGTCCGATGAATCCAATAGTTGTCATGTCGATCTCACCATTGTGTCATTCCGAAAGGAGCGATGCGATTGGCCGTCTGCGCGCAGTCATGTCTGCTTCTTGTCTGTGAGCGTGATGCCGAGCCACTTCTCCCACAATCGCCCCATCGACGCGTAGTCGAGCGCACCCAGCCCTTCGGCCACCGCCAACTCGTAGACACTGTGTGTCGCAGCGATTGCGAAGAGCGGCACGCCGAGCTTGCGCGCGGTTTCCAGAATTAGGCTGGAGTCCTTGCGAGCATTTACGGTCGACATGCCGCCGGAGAAGTCGCCCCTGCGCAGACGCTCGCCGAACCTGTGAGTCAGCGGCCGCATCAGGCCCGACTCCCGTTCCATCAGACGGTAGAAAACGTCGAGGGGTATGTCCTGCGCCGCGGCGAGTGCGCCAGCCTCGAGCAGCAACACATAGGCGCTATGGGAGACCGCGTTGGCCACGAGCTTTGCCCGCATGCCGGCGCCGCGCCCGCTGAGAAAGAAGATCTCCTCTGCGATAGAGCGCAGAAGGGTGCCCGCCAGGCCCGCGTCGCTTTCCGGTGGCCCGACAAGAAACGTCCCCCGGCCCTCGGAGAGCTTGTGCACGCCGCCAATGAGTGCGGCATCAACCACATTGGCACCCTTGGGAGCGAGTATGCCGTGCAAGGCTTCGACGTCTTCCGGGCTGACGGTGCTGGTCTCCAGCACCAGGGTGCCAGGGCGGAGCGCATCCCTGACCTGCTCGGCAACGGCGAGTGAGGCCACCGGTGTCGGCAGCGATAGGATCAACATATCGACCTGTGCGGCAAGATTGCCGGCGGATGGCGCGATTATCGGCGCCTTTACGCAAAGTTTGCCGGCCTGGACGCACTGCGCAGGTTCACGGTCGAATATGAGAAGCTCATGCGTCGCTGACAGCGCGCGCAAAAGCGCCTGCCCGGCGTTGCCGACGCCGATGAGTCCAACGCGATCGGAGGAAAGCTGGGAAGTCATAGCAACAGTATATGCGGTGATCACCAATCCGAAACAGCGTGGGCCTTGCTCAATGAACTATCGGTATAATGGAGCTTGCTCGGGAGCATGCGTAATTCGGGTTCCTCTTACACGCGCAAAGGCAGGGTGACATGCGAGATCAAGAGATACGTCAGGCCCTGAATCAGCATTGGGCCGCGTCTGATGTCAACGATTTTGAAACCGAGCACTCCATCTATCACGAGGACGCGGTGCTCGAATACCCACAGTCAGGCGAGCGCATCCGCGGTCGACGCAACATACAAATTACACGCAGCAAACAGCCGAGCGACAAGCGTTTTTCCGTCCGGCGAATCATTGGCGGCGGTGATCTTTGGATCACCGAGTACATCCTGACCTATGACGGCAAGCCGTCCTACACCGTGAGCATAATGGAATTCAGCGGCAATAAGGTTGCGCGGGAAACACAGTACTTTGCTGATCCATTCGAGGCGAGCGCATGGCGCGCTCAGTGGGTCGAACGGATGGAGGTGAGTCAACCGAGGCAACGCTAGTTGAGAGCTAGAATTGCTGCGGCAATTCCCGAAGGGTCAAGCCCTTGATGTCCCATTTGTTGCCATTGACCGCCACTGCCCTCTTTGTGTATGCCGATATGATGATACTTCCCTCGAAACCCCGCCTGTAGTAAATAGCTGCCAAATCGGCTGCCAAGACCCGTTTTGACGTTCCATCCTTCGACGACGAGGACGAAAGGAGCGGTCGAAATCCTTTGCATCATTTGTGGATCGACCACATTGACGGTGGGTTTATTGATCAGGCCCACCTTCACACCCTTTTCCTGCAATGAGATGACTGCGTCCAGCGCTCGGTAGACGGCTTCGCCGGTTGCGATCACGTAGCCGCCGCCGGGCGCGGACTCACGCACCACGTAGTCTGTTCCCGGCTCGAACGGCTGGCCCGCGTACAGCGGCTTGCCGTCGAGGCCGAGGATGTCGGGTACCGGAGCCCGCGTGGTGAACACGAACCGAAGCCCCGGATCATGATAAATGCGCTTGATGCACGCGGCGAACTGATGTTGATCGACCGGAAAGTAAAGTCGGGTTACATCATCTGAGTGCGCCGCTGCAACGCCCCCGTCGGCGAACATACTGTTGATACCAAAATGACAGGTGTTATCGCCCATGTCGTCCACGCCGCTGTGACTGAAATGCGCCAGCACATTCGCGAAATTCAGCCGCGCCATCGTAATTTCACTGACGCACATTTCAAGGAAGGCGCTGAATGTAGCGAATATTCCCTGTTTGCCCGACGATGACCCGAATCCCGCCGCGGCCGAGAAATTGCCGCGTTCCATGATCCCGCCACGGACAAACACCTCAGGGTGCGCCTTACGGATATGATGAAGTCCGCATGAACCTTCTAGGTCGTTATCGAAGACCCTCACCGACCGCAACCGCTCTTCCTCGCTCATCCCATCGAGAATCTCATTGATTCGCTTCCCAAAGTCGTCGCGATTCTTGCCTACGCCGCTCGATCCCCGATAATGCAGCGGGCTTTTTTCCGGTTGCGCCGCCTTGAGCACATCGATTGCGGCGCCATAACCTCCGCGCCTCTCGAGATATTGGATCGCAAGGTCCACCTTGATCGCCTCATGTGCTTGCGGCGTTCCCTGAACGCCTTCGATGCCGGCTGCCATGCGCCGTTTGACGACGAGTACACGCGGTCCCGGTTCCCGAAACATGCGACAGATATCGATATAGAGAGCATCAAGATCCTCGCCCATGGTGGTCTCTGTCGCGATTCCATATCCCGACAGCGTCCGGCTCAAATCGTAGCCCTCCATATATTCTTGAGGGTGTCCGGCAATGGTGACGTTATTGTCATCAACGAGCACTTTGACGTTCAGGTGTTTGCCGGCGGCCAGGCGCGCAGCCTCGGCGTTATCGCCTTCCATCTGACTGCCGTCAGAGCCGAGCATGACGACGGATTTGTCAGGGTTGGCCATCGCGATGCCGTTGCAGAAGGCCCAGAGGTGTCCAAGCCGTCCGGAGCTAAACATGACGCCCGGCGTGAGGAATTTCTCCGGATGTCCCGGGAGGCCGCTACCGTATTCCCTATAGTGCAGTAGCCTTTCAGGCGGCATGTCCCCATTCAATACGCTGAGCAAGTATTGTGTCGCCACACGGTGGCCCGCTTCGTCGTAGAAGATCGGGACGATTGGCGTTCCATTGGCAGTCAACGCGCGGATGATCATCACTTCTGGAACCGTGTCGTAGGCACCACCGGTGTGCCCTGATAGACCTTTGGCGCCGGCCAGTGCGGTAAAAAATACAATGGCGTCTCTGCAAAGCTGTATGTTGTGGTTCAGAGCGGCTTTTTGATCACCTGTCAGTGCGCTAACTGCGGGATCGAGTGCAAGCGGGCGCAGAGAACTTAGATCGATTGGGAATTGCTCAGGTTTCATGTGAATCTCCGTAGCCTGTCGGTGCCGGTTTTGTTGGCGCTTCGCATAACCTTCATTCGATCTCGTCAAGTGTACCGTGGTGATAGCTCGCTTCGCTCATCGATTAGAGCAAAATCAGGGAGATGAAGCGATTGGACGATGGTATCGGTCCGTCGGACCTGGCGGTGGCGATCCCGCGGCACCGACCCTGAGTCCGCCGGTACGGCTCAATGCACTTCTGCTACCTTCACCCACCGGCGATCCGCTGCCGCGCGACGTACCGCTTCCTGAATTCGCTCCACGTACCAGGCCTGCTCAAAATCTGGGCGCGCAACACCATGACCTCGAATTGCTTCGACCATGCTGTTCATCGCCAAGGCCATCGGGTATGCAGGCGCAATTTGCGTGCCGGCATCAATGCCAATGCCAGCCGTTCGCATGAAGGGCTCTGGTAGCTCCACCCTTTCCAGCGTGCCGCTCTCGAGGGTTCCCGCATGCAGCGTCGTATCGAGGGCAGTCGGAAAACTCGGAGCGGCCGCCACGAATCGACCCTTGCTACCAAACGCCTCGAGGCGCCAGCCCTCCGGCACTGTGGCACTCCAAGATACTTGAAGCTGCAGAACCATGCCGCTCTTGAAACGTATCAAGGCATTGGCGAAATCGTTTGTCTCAGGGTGGATGATTGAACCATCAGGAAAATGCCATTCTTTGAGTAGCTGGCTATCGTCAGCGGCGAGTTCGTCAATCTCGCCAAATGTATAAACCAGCATATGCAGGGCATGGCTGCCTAGATTTCGCACCGCCGACACTCCCATGCCCTTCTGCGAAAACCAGTTGTACGGGAACTGCGGATGTGGCTTGTTGAAGAGCGAGATATTGAACTTACACGTGCCGCCAAACGGCTGCCCGATGTAGCCGTCCTGCAGCATTTGTTTGGCGGCTCGGTGGGCCGGGATCCATTCGGAAAACGCATCGACGATGGCGGTGAGCCCGCTAGACTTCCACGCCCGATGCAGCGAGCGCGCATGATCCACGTCAGCCGCAAACGGTATCGAATTGTAAACGTGTTTTTTATGCCGAAGTGCGGCCAACACCATCGCAAATCTGATGCTAGGCCGCGTCCCACAGTCCAGAATGTCTATGTCCGGATCGGCTGCCATCGCTTCAGCATCGCAAAATGCGCGTTCGATGCCGAACTTCTTGGCGGCTGCTGCCGCCGTCTCCTGTCGCGATGTGCAAATTCCCACGACTTCGACTCCCGGGAGAGAGCGCCATGCGGGAAGATGAGCGAATGCGCCCCAATTAGCGCTCACAATTCCGACACGTAGCGTATTCACTATAACCTCCGCGCGTAGGAGGGATCGCGGTGATCGCGGCTGCCACGACTGACTTTCGAACCCGGCGTGACCAACCGGGTCTCGTCGAAATCGATGACCACGAAACGATCGTCGATCGCCCAGATCCCTTCTCGGCACGACCATTTGTCAAGATACCGGCTCCAGGCCATGTACTGAATGATCTGGCCGGCGTCAGGCGCCTTGAACCGCACAGTCACGATTGCGTACGTTTCGCTGCTGGCCCGATCGCCGTCAAGGTCGATGATGACATTGGTCATCTGGTGCGAATGTGCAAGTGCCTTGCGATGACTTTCGCAACACCAATCGATGAAGCCGTGACCGCTGCCTTGATAAATATCTTCGCCATAGTCGGCGGTGCCGTCGTTGTGCCACACCGAATATCCGATCTGCGGATCGATGCGGTCCACGGAGCGGCTATATCGATATATCTTGTCGGTTATTGCGAGACGATCCGCCAGTGCTCCGCGCTCAACCATGGTTGCCTCCAGTCGCCAATCCTCAATACTCTTCGCTATCAGGACTCATCCGCCGCGCAGAGGCGCCGTCTGAGCCAGCCCATCGTCAGCTGCGACGCGGCAGCGTCTCGGTCATCGAGCGCGAGCCATCCTCAAAGACGATCAGCACGGTACATCCTTCAGGTCCCACTTTGATTGGCCCGTAGCCGGTGCCACCTGTGACCAGCCGGACATCGCCCTTGCGGAAGCTGAGTTTGCCGACCGTTTGCTCGCCCTCGATGATGTACTCAAAGTAATTGCACGCATGGGTATGCGCGGGCACCTCTGCGCCCGGATCAAACTTGCTCAGAATTACGTTCGGTGCGCGTGGATTCGCATCATCGAGCGGAAAACGCGCATAACGAATACCGCTGCCGGTGCCGGGCCGCCATTCGATTTCGGCCGCGGGAATGTCGCGGTGGCTTTTGCTGGACATATCACTACCTCTCAGATTTTGGCTGGCTCTACGGGCCGCACATATTGCACGGTCCGCGATAGCTCCAGCAACTGCGCTCCATCCGCGCCTGCCTCGATGTCGGGGACGAGGCTATTGGGCGTAATGACCAAATAATCATCTTTGCAGAGCGTGCGGCCCCGCGTAGCCACTATGGTTCGCTGCATCACTCTGGTCTCCGAAAGTGGCGCCTCATTTCGCCGCAGGTGATGGCCGCGCAAAGGCCACCATGCAATCGGCATCATCGCCCGTGTAGGCGACGTCGATGATCACGGGCTTCATCCTGCCGATGGTTTCTGTATAGAACTTGCCGATTTCGCCGTGTCCGCGCAGCACCCCGCCAGCGGGTTCAAGAACCACCGCATTCTCCGCGAAGAGATCTACGACCTCGGTGAATCGGCCGTCCCGGACTAGTTCGACATATTTCTGTGTTGCACGGCACGCGGCGCCCGCAACATGGCTGGCGCGCGCAGGAACGTCGAGGTAAACATTTGCGCTGGTAATGGCCGGGTCGAGTTCTCCCCCCGCGATCGCAACGGGTGCTGCATCAACCCCCGTTGCGAGCGCCGGCACGACGATTGATCCGAGCATGGTGTTCGCACCGAATTTTCTCATGTTACGTCCGCCGCCTCACGGCCAAGGCCAATCACCTGCTCGGCCGCCAACCGCCCGATGCCGGCGCGGTCATAGCCCAACTCTTGCAGCACCGACCATGTGTGCGAGCCGAGTCCTTCGTAGGGCTTGCCTGCTTCACACGGCGTCTCAGAGAACTTCACCAACGGCGCATGTCTCCAATACCGACCGTCCGGCGCCTTGTCAAGAAAGGCGCGACTGCTGGTCGGTGTCATGAAACCGATCGCCAGCGCATGCGGGTCCTCGTGCAAAAAGCGCACATGCCCTGGGCCATCAGCCCTGACGCAGCCCACGTCGGCGGCCGTGAGAAAAGCCTCCCAGTCCGCGGCGTGCCGTGTTTTGAACACAGACTCCAGCTCCACGCCAAGCTCGTCGCGGTGACGCAAGCGAGCGGCCCAACTTGCATAACGGGAATCACGCGGTAAGTCTTCGCGGCCTATGGCACGACACAGGACGGCGAATTCGCTGTCAAATGGGGCAGCGAGAAACACCCAGCCATGTGCCGTTTCATAGAGGCGGTATGTCGCCTCGAGTCCCAGCTGCTCCTTACCCGGCACACGCCGGGGCGGCTTGCCGGCATAGTCGAAAGCATCGTCCGAATTGCAATAGACGTTCGAATTCATCATCGACGTCTCGATATACTGGCCTTTGCCGGTGAGCAAGCGGGCCGCCACCCCGAGCATGATTCCAGTCGCGACTCCGCTGCCGGCGATGGGATCCGGCGATTGATCTCCCTTCGGAATGTTTCCCTCGCCGGACTGAAACACCGAATTTCCCGAGAACGCCCCCATCGTCGGGTTGAAAGCCGCGCGCGGCGAATCGGGACCAAGTGAGCCGTATGATGCGGCGTAGACATACACGAGATCCGGTTTGAGTTGCTTGAGCGTCTCGTAATCGACGCGCAGACGCTCGGGCACGCCAGGCCGGAAGTTGTGCATGAACACGTCGGCGCGCTTGAGCAGCTCGTAAAAAATGGCGAGGCCTGCGGGCATTTTGAGGTTGAGCGCAACATTTTCCTTGCCCTGGAATGCCCTGATCATGTTCTCGTTGTTCGGCATCTTGCGGAATGGATCGCCGCTCAGGGGCTCGACTTTGATCACGCGGGCGCCGAGGTCCGCGAGCAACGCGCCCGAGAACGGCGCGGCCAACCAGCTGGCCGCTTCGATGATGGTAAGACCTTCCAGCGGTCGGCGTGGCCGGCCTCCCGACGGCTTGACCTGCGGGGCGGCCCGCGGCAGCGCGGCAAGCACCGCCTGCGTATGTTGACCGGGCCGCGGCGCCGGGCGCGCGATGAGAGCGGGCGTCTCGCTCATCTTGGCGAATGGACCGACCTGCTGCATTGCGCCGACGCGCGGATCATCGAGGGTTATCAAGTGGCCGTTGGCGGCAAACTGCACATGATGAATCGCCTCCTGCGTGGTCTGCATGATCTCACCGGCGCAGTCAGGATGGCGGCGATAGATCTCGCGCCACTCGAATGATGTCTTTTCCCTCATTCTTTCGACGATCATCAGGTTGAGCGCGATGCGATCGTCCTGATTGGCAAAGCGTGGCGCGTCTCGAAAGCGCGGATCCTCGCGGATCCAGCCAAAGCCAATCGTGTCGATCCAGACGTCGAACAAATCCTGCTGCGTATGTGAATGCATGATCCACCGCCCGTCCTTGCATTGCGTGCAGAGCTGGTTGGGCGTCGCCGTGTAGGGATCGGACTCATGCCGGTCCGCGACCAATTCGCCGCGGCTCGCCGCCTCTTTCGAGGTTTCGCCGGGATAAAGATCGGGTGGCAGCGTTTGACCCTCGAAGCGGCGCCACGCATTGTTGGGCGCGGTGACTCCCGTGAGCAGGCTCCCCTCGAGCTTCTGCCCTTGTCCCGTCATCTGCCTGACGCGCAGCGCCGCGATGATCGCCTGAAAGGTGAACATCGCCGTGTGATAGGCCACATCGTTGACGGCGCGGAAAGTGGGACGCAGGCCGCGCTGCCAACCCACCTGATCGCGCATGCGCCCCGACTTTGCATTGATGATGCCGTCGTGTGGCTTCAGATTCTTGTACGGCCCCTCCTGCCCGAATGCCGACAACGAGTAGTAGATAATCGCGCTATTGCCGGCCCTTGCGTCCTGGTAGCCGACGCCGAAACGGTGCGCCTCGCCCGGCCGAAGGCTTTCGATGAACACATCGGCGCTTCTCGCGAGCTGCAAGGCCTGCGTACGGCCGGCTGCGGTCGACCAATCGACCTCGACGCTTTTTTTCCCACGATTCCAAAGCAGATAGGCGGGATGTTCCCACATTGGGTCGCCGCCCGGGGGTTCCAAGCGGATCACCTCCGCGCCGTAATCCGCGAGGATCATCGTCGCGAGCGCCCCGGCCATGCCTTGGGTGAGATCGATCACGCGGATGTCTGCAAAGATTTCGGACATGGTGTTCAGTAGAAATTTCGCCGCAGAACCGTGACGGTGCCGTCCTCACGGGCCATCGCCATCACATGGGCGCCTGGAAAAGCGATCTTGCGCAGCTCGTTCTTCGGGATGCGCGGCCACGGATTCATATCGCGAATCAGGGTGTCGTCGGTTACGTGCACGGTGACCAGTTTGTCTTCTTCGGTACGGATCGCGACGTCGGTGCCATTCACGTCTTCGACCGCACCGATCACCGGCTGCGGAGCCCACGCCGGAATGGCGCGCACGTCGAGCGACATGCGGATTTCATTGGAGGGGTTCGGCAGTGCCGCGTGCGCCGTCAGATAATTGAAAATCAGTACATCGCCGACGCGAAAGTCCGAGGATCGCCACGCCCCCGCCGGAATCGAGTCGGGAGGGATGGCGTTGTTTTTCAGCGTGGTGTCGTGCAGGGAGCCCTGCTTGTGGGTGCCGGGCGCGACCGCAAAACTTCCGCGGTCCATCTTCACATCGCGGATCGGCATCCAACAGATCGTGAACAGCATGCCCTCATTGTAAAAGCCGTCTTGGTGGCGGCCGGAGAAGATGTCCTGGCCCTCCTTGAGGGGACCGGTGGGCACGGCTGAGCGGTGCGCCGCGATGGGTATCCACACCGGCTTCGCATCGAAGACGTCCCGCAAGATCGCGTTCAGCATGGGCGTCTTGACGACCTCATGCCAGACCGTGGTGCCCAACGCGTCGCAGGGCCGCCACAGCTGCGTGGTTTTTCCGGTCCAGAGAGGGGCTTCGTTCGAAAGGTCGATCAGCCCTTCCGCCGCGAGCGCCGCCCGGTACTTCTCCTGCGCCCAACTCATCAGTTTTGCATCCATGACGCCATGCAGGTAGAGCACGCCATCGTCGTTGTATCGCTGGCGAAGCGCATCGGCGTCACCGATCAACGACGTGCTGTCGGTTAGCTGCGCAACATCCATCATGGCCACCTCCCCATTCCAGTTCTGCCTGCGGATCCCTCCGCCAGACAATGAGCTTCGTGTGCCGCTGATGGTAGAGGCCGCGACGGCCCTGCACCATGTCTCAAAACGCCATTCTCTAAACCTTTGCGTCTAATGCGCCTTCTGAAACCTAATGAGGGAAACCGCCGGTTTCCCACAATACCGATCACTGCAGGGGTTGCAAACGCGGAACGGTCAAGCCGGCGTGGACTATTGAGAATTTTTCGTGGACGGATTAGTATCGATCCGCCCGGAGCGATGGGAGCATTCTGTCCCCGTAAGTAGCCACGGCGATACGTCGTGCATACGAGGCAGTGCTGCTGCGCTACTGCGCATCATGATGTCCGAAAACTCGATCTCATCCTATTGGTCTCTCTCCGAGTTCCTCAATTTGGTGGAACTGCGAAGCCAATGCTGGTGCTTTGTAGAGCTCGGCCGTACGGCAGGATTTGCAATCCCGCACAACGAGATGATCCTGTTTTATGCGGTGCTGAGCGGCGCAGCGACGCTTGCCGACACCCATTCCGGAGATACCCTACTTCCGTCAGGCGAAATTGTGATGATTCTTTCGGGCGAAGCGCACGCAGTTCGCGTCGAGCACGGCGGCACCACCAAAGTCCTGGAGTTCCTGCATAACGGCGAATACGTCGACATTCCTCCGACATTCACCTTGGGTCGTGGCCGCAACGCGACCCGCCTGCTCTGCGGTAGATTGAAGGTACGATGGCCCGGAGGTCAACGTCCGAAAATGTTGCCTCCCATGCTGAGGCTGAAGGCATCGCAGGGAATCGTCAACTTCCCGTCGCTTGAGGACTCGGCAAAGAGGAGTGGTGCCGCAGCTGTCCTGACCCATTCCGCCTTGGCTCTTTTCCTGGTTGCCTTTCGCAATCACCCCGAATGTGAACAGATATTCAACGATTCCAGTCTGCATGACCCCATCTCCAGAGCGGTGCAGTTCATGGAGACGCACCCGTTCGCAGAGTGGACGGTGGCGCGACTCGCGAGAAAGGTAGGGCTGGGACGATCAAAGTTTGCGGCGCTGTTCGTTACCAAGATTGGCAAAACGCCCATGCTATTTTTGGCTGAGAAGCGGATGAGGTACACCGCCCATCTGCTGCAAAAGACCGACTTGAAAATCGCGGAGATCAGCGAACGAGTCGGCTATCGCTCGGTCGCGGCCTTTACTCGTCGCTGCATTGCATACTTCGGGCAGTCACCTGGCAGAATACGCAAGGATATCGCGCGCACCGGCGCGACCGCATATTCAGGCGATCTTGCGTACCATTCGCCTTCGGACGACGAAGTGCCCCATCGAATGAGAATCGCAATGACCTCCGATGACCAGCTTTAGTGGACGCGGGCTGATCAATCTCGTCTAAGCAATAGTGTGCCGAAGCCAAAACCACCGTTACTCACGACGCAGACACGAGCATCTTTGACCTGACGCTCACCAGCCCGTCCAAAGAGTTGAAGGCACGCTTCGTGGATGTGACCGAAACCGTGGAAGCGGCCCGCAGACAGCTGGCCTCCGCTCGTGTTGAGCGGTAACTCCCCGCCTGGCCCGATGCGCTTCCCGCCCGCGACGAAGGCGGCCGCTTCGCCGCGCCCACATATGCCCAGACTCTCGAGCCACAACAACGTGTGAATTGAGAAGCCATCGTAGATTTGCGCCAGATCGATGTCTCCAGGTTTCAGCTCGGTCCGCGACCACAGCATGTCACCTGCCTTGTCCGATCGCAGCGATGTAAAGTCCCCTAAGTGCACACCCACTCCAATCCCCCCGAGCGAAATACCCATCGATTCGATCTCGACCGGCCCTCTCTTGAGTTCGTACGCGGCATTGCGATGAGACAACAGAATGGCAGTCGAACCGTCGATATGGGTGTCGCAGTCCAGGACACGCAACGGAGAAGAAACCATGCGCGACGACATGTAGTCATCGATTGTTATCGGTGCACGATAGATGGCATTGGGATTATGGACTGCCCAGGACCGACCGTTTACGGCGACGGCGCCCAATTGTTCCTGCGTAGCTCCGTACTTCTGCAAATAGGCCTGCGCATAGAGCGCAAAAAGGTTCGCCGGTGAATAGGCGTTGAATGGCAAGGACCACTGAAATCCTCCTCGCACCATCGTGCCGGTCTCGGAACCGCCGCCGAGTACGGCGGCGTGTCGCTTGACGGCGCGCGCACTCGCCTGCGCCACCGTACGGAATACCAGTACGTGGCGGCATAGGCCAGAGGCAATGGCCTCGATGGCTGCCACGATTGCTCCCATGTGGTTATGCCCTTCAGTTGTGGAGCACACCCACGTCGGGTCGAGCCCTAAGGCGAACATGGCGTCCGTGGACCCGACCGGAGAAATCCCGCTTGGATCGTTACTGGCGCCCGGATAGGTCACTAATCCGTCGATGTCTGCCGCTGTCAATCCGGCATCCGTGATTGCCTGTCGGCAGGCATCGACCGTCAGCCGCAGGGCGCTGTGAGCGGACGGCCGTCCGACTGCAGACTGGCCGATGCCGGTAATGCAAACGCTCTTCTCGGGATAGATACTCGATGGCATCGATCAAGTCCTCGGCCTGAAGAGCGGCAGGTAGATCTCCCCGAATGGTTCGAACGATACCTCGACCTCCAAACCAATGCGCACGTCCTCCGCAGAACAGCCCACGATATCGGTTAGCACGTAGAGTTCCTCCTGCTCCGCCAACTCCACGGCTGCGAAAACATAGGGAACGGGAAGGCCGGGAACCCAGGCCTGATAATTGACGGTGAAGGATGCGACGCGCGCACGCCCTGA
>Ga0116129_1001071_pt1 | contig 15620 bp, 16 predicted proteins | sample June2015DPH_17_2_FD_89732 | JGI IMG/M metagenome (GOLD analysis project Ga0116129, IMG submission 89732) | Peatland microbial communities from SPRUCE experiment site at the Marcell Experimental Forest, Minnesota, USA - June2015DPH_17_10 | ecosystem: Environmental > Terrestrial > Soil > Wetlands...
GGTCCGAAGACGATTGTGCGCGATGGCGTGACGGGAAGGATTGCAAAGGACGCGGAGTTCGCTCGCGCGGTGGTCGAAGTGCTGGGAGACCAGCCATGGCACGCCGAGATGCGGCTGGCGGCACGTGCCCATGCGCTGACGATGAGCTGGGATGCGGTCTTCGAAGGGGTGTATGCGGGATATAAATCGCTTGCTCCGGCCAGCGGCGCATATCACTGAGAAGATCGGATGGTTGCGACGCGGCCTTTGGTGGGGAACTTCTCAAATTGCAGGATGTCGTGGCCGGGAACGACGCGATCCGCTGAGCCGGCTAACTGAATCATGCGGGATTGCTGGGCGATGTTGGCGGCGTGATCGGCATCGCTGAAGGTGGCGCTGGCCAGGTGAGCCGACAAGTTGAGATAGAAATAGACATTATCGGAAGCCAGGACGTAGGGCGGGTTGCCATCGATGCGCAGATACTGAGAGGCATAGGTGTGGCGCGAGCCGGTGTACGCGCGGATGCCGGGAAAGATTTCGACATTGTCGCCGTTGATCAGGTGGACCCGGCCTTCGGTATTCAGTTTCAGCAGTTCTTCCACATCTTCCCGATCGATGCCGCCGTGATCGCCGCCGGGCTGCCAGGCATTCATGGTGTAGTAGCGATACTCGTCTTTTTGAATCCATACCTGGGCCTTGGGGAACAGATCGAGGCCGCCCATGTGGTCCCAGTGGGCGTGACTGATGACGATGTCAGTGACCTCTGCCGGCTGCACTCCGGCCAGTTTGACGGCTTCGTCGGGACGCAGATAGTCCTTCATGGGGAACTCTTTGAGATGGGTATCGCGATCGAATCCGCTGTCGAACAGGATGGTGTGGCTGCCGCCCCGAATCAGCCAGACGACCATGGCCAGGTCGACCTTTTGGTTTCGGGGGCCGCCGACGACTAACTCATCCACGGGAATATTGGGCGCGGTTGCGTAGTGGATGGCCTGGATGGAGTAGTTGGGCGCGGTGGGCGGAGGAGGGAACAGCGCGGCGACAACGAGGGCAGCCAGCAAAAAACGCATGATATTGCTCCTGATAGTTGTTTAGACGACGAATCGCGTTGGCGGTTGCCGATGACAGGTGAGGCTGCCAGCCCAATATGGGTCGCTCGTCCTTATATGCTGTACAGCAAATATTCTAATTTTGCGTACATGCTTTTGATTCTATCGTTATTTGCTGCACAGTAAAGAAGTGATGATTTCGACGTCCTCATTTGAAGAACCTCTTGTCTCCGCGTTCGAGCGGGCTCTGGCAAGTATTCCAATGATTGAGGTTGCCAATTCCCAGCAGCCATCGAAACCTCTGAAGATGCCCATTGAAGTAAGAAGGGATTCCGTTCCTCTCTGTAACGCCACGGGTGCTGCTGAGCCGCATGGCTGTGAGATGGGGCCTGATTGGCCTGACACGAGTCGGCAAAGTAGCCGTCTTTGAAGAACATTTCTGGCGATTGAGAAATGCATATGCGCTCCATGCGGTCATGGTACCAGCCGGCGTCTTGCTCGATCCGCCCTTCCGCATCTTGATACTCTCAATTTGTGCAACCGCTAAAGCCGACAAAGTGGACTGATCGCCTTTTTCCGATTTACGTGCGGGAAGGGCGCAGCCAGAAGCGATACAAGGCTGGATACATCGGCTGTACTGGAGAGATTGTCATCCCTGCGGAATATGAGGATGCGTATCCGTTTCGGAATGGGCTTGCCGCTGTGAAGCAATCCGGTCGCTGGGGCGTGATCGATCCAGGTGGAACTTTCGTCATTTCCCCGACCTACCGGCGTCCTCTTGTCTTCACTGAGGGACGAGCAGAACTGCCGACGCTGGACGAGAAGGATGGGGATAAACGCGGTGTGATCTCTTCTACTGGAGAAATCATCGTAAAACCACGATACCGGAGCGTTAGTCATTTCAGCGACGGTCTAGCCTGCGTGTGCGATGGTCAACTCTACGGCTATATCAATCTTGAGGGAAATCAAGTAATCCCACCTTTCTTTGAGGACGCCCGGGCTTTCTCAGAGGGTTTGGCTGCAGTGAAGCTAAACGGAGCATGGGGCTACATCTACCCCGACGCTTCGACGGCGATTCCAATTCGATACATCTGCGAGCGCGGGATGGCCGGACCTTTCCGAGATGGTCTGGCACGGGTTGCGCGCAATGGGCGATGGGGTCACATCAACAAAAATGCTAAGTTTGTCGTCGAGCCACAATTTGATATGGCGCGTGAATTCTCCGAGGGCCGCGCTCCGGTCTTCTTGGATCACCGCGCCGGATACGTTAATCGAGAAGGAGAAACCGCCGTTCCAATCTCATTCTTGCGAGTCGGTCGGTTTGCTGGAGGTTTGGCCGCTGTAGATACAGGTTCTGGACAAGCCCACAAATCAATTGCTGACGCTTGCGAGACCGGATTCATCGATCGAAACGGGGAATGGTTGATTCCGCCCAGATTTTTCGCCGCAGGCACATTTCAGGATGGCCTATGTGTCACCCAGAACGAGAAGTGCATCGAGTATGTGAATCGTGAAGGCACTGTGGTGTGGAGTGGCCCTTGGGTCGAGCATCTCAATTTCGATCCCTACCACATTCTGCCTCCCGCACCGTAACCGTTATTACGTTGCTGATTTTTTGGCAAGCTTCAGTCGCAAGGCTGCTGAAATGCGATTCCTTGAGCTGATATTTCCGCCGGCTCAGAGAGCCACTGCAGTGGGATCGAGGAGCGCCTGGAGAGAACCGCTTCTCTCCCGCAGGCCCAGCGGCGTGCAGAGACGATCCGAGCCTTCGCAGGTGCGCGGAAGCGCGGATGAGCATAGAGGGCTCCGATACCTTCGATGACCCCTATTGCTATCCCGGCACGACGGTTCTCAAGAATCTGCTCAATATACAAGACCAAGACATACTCGACGCCGTTGAGAGGGGAGATTTCAACGCTGCGTTCGGAGGGGCCCCGCACTCATGAAGGTCGATGGTTACATTTGAGAAGTGCAAAAGCAGCAGCCAGTTCAGAACTATAGGCAGCCCGGAAGTACTCTGATGATGTCATCGGAAAAGGCCCATAAGACAACATTGTCTGCCTGACGCCCCAAGGGCCACCTCCGGTGTTTTGAATATGCCCGACGCTCCGATTGCGACATCTTGGCGCTGGTTCGTTGCCGGGATCCCAGGGACAGGTGTTTGTCCGCGGAGTGCTTGATCCGACGGTCGAGACGGTGCATCTGCCGAAGTTGCGGCGGGCGAAACTATTCGGCTTCTTCCTTCGGGTCCGGCACAAAAAAAATCGGCCGCACCTCGCCTGACGCCCGGCAGGCAACGGCACCTTTGCGCGCCCACTCGAGTGCCTCGTTCAAATCAGCAGCTTCAATCACCGAAAAGCCGCCCAAGTACTCCTTGGTCTCCGTGTACGGCCCGTCGGTGACCGAGACCGTGCCATCGGGCTGGTAGCGCAGCGACTTCGCGTTGCCTGGGGGGAAAAGACCGCAGGCGAACTTCAGGGCGCCGGAAGCGGTCAATTCGCGGTTCGCCGCGTGGATCTCCCCGATAGTCTCTTCGGTTTGGGTGGACGGGTCAAAGTCGTCGGGGAGGAAGATAGCAACGAAATACTGTGGCATGTGTTCTCCTTATTTGCTCCAGTTTGTTTCCGATGACTGGTTTGCTGCCCGCTCAGAAGCCGCAACTCATCGTTCCTTTGACCTATAGTCGTGGGGGAGACGGAATATCTACAGCCATCCCAATTTTTATTTCAACTGCCGAATCCTCTCCTCGAGGAAATGCCGCTCCGGTTCCTGCTGGGTCAGGGCCAGAGCTTTCTCATACGAGGACCGGGCCTCAGCTGTCCTGCCGAGCCGGCGGTACATATCTGCACGGACTGAATGCGCCAGGTAGTAATTTGCCAATTCGCCATGTTTCAACACCGCGTCGATATGCCTCAGACCGGCGGCTGGACCATCCCGCATGGCAATTGCCACGGCGCGGTTGAGATGGACAACCGGCGAAGGCTGAATGCGAACCAGCTGGTCGTAAATCGCAACAATCTGTCGCCAGTCGGTGGCAGCGACCGATTCGGCCTCCGCATGAACGGCCGCAATCGCAGCCTGCAGTGTGTAAGGGCCGAAGCGGCGGGAACTCAGGGCCTTGTTGAGCAATGCCACTCCCGCCGCGATCTGTTCGCGGTTCCAGAGCGAGCGGTCTTGATTTTCGAGCAGAATCAGCTCTCCGCTTGGAGAGCTTCTCGCCGCACGCCGCGATTCCTGGAGCAGCATCAGGGCAAGCAGCCCCTTTACCTCCGGCTCTGGCTCAAGTTCGGTCACGAGTCGTCCCAATCGAATCGCCTCGCCGGTTAGCTCGGCCCGCGTCACCTCTGCTCCCGCCGCAGCCGAGTAACCCTCGTTAAAGACCAGATAGATGACCTGAAGCACCGCGTCCAGCCGCTCGGGCAGCTCTTCGGGCGTCGGCACCTCGTATGGAATGGGTGTCTCTCGAATCTTTGCCTTGGCGCGCACGATGCGCTGGGCGAGCGTTGCCGGTGTAACCAGAAATGCCCGGGCAATCTCTTCCGTCGTCAGGCCGCAAATTTCGCGAAGAGTGAGCGCAACCTGCCCTTCCGCAGGCAGAGCGGGATGGCAGCAGGTGAAAATCAGGCGGAGGCGATCGTCCTCGATCTCTTCATCTGCTATCTCTTCATTCCCGCCTGGTGCGTTGTTGACGCGCGATTCGATATGGGCAACAAGATCTCTCTGTGCTCCATCGAAGCGCGCGCGCCGGCGCATAGCGTCGATGGCCTTGAAGCGTGCCGTAGAAATAAGCCACGGGCGCGGCTTGTCCGGAATGCCAGCCAGCGTCCAGGACTCCAGGGCGGCAGCGAACGCCTCGTGCATCGACTCTTCGGCCAGGTCCAGGTCTCCGAGGAGGCGCACGAGCGTCGCCAGAACCCGGCCCGATTCCGACCGGTAGAGATTCTCAATGGTCTTGCTGAGTTGTTCGGGCACAGGCGGCGGCATCTACGCCAAGCTAGCAAACGGAGTGGCTCAATACAACTGCGCCCAGGATTCCCCCACCTACACTTGATCGGCGTTCGTGTGCTGCTTGACGTCGCAGATCAACGCATTCTCGGCCAAGCTGCTCACCCACTTGGATTTCTACCGCGACCTCCCGGCTCCTGCTCACTCCCGGCTCCTGCCCAAAGGACCAAGCCAGGAACGCGCTCGGGAAGGCGCTGTTGCCTAGGACGACACCGATCAGAGTACCGGGCGCCCGAACTCCCTTTCGTGTGCTCGATGGCAGTATCAACGGGGGAAGAGGAGGTGGGAAGATGCCGCTTGGCGCAAAAGCTCCAAAGCAGAACTTCCGCGCTTTGGGTTCAGGTGCCCGCGCGTCCCCGCGCGTCCGTCGGGATCCCCATCGTCGCGGCTGCTAGCAGGCCTCAACCTTATCTTCCAGCAGGAAGAAAGAGCCGGCTCCAGAGGTCGGCTGGCGCGGCATCGAGTGGCGGTCAAGCTGCCCGCCACCTCTTTCCATTGTTCAAGAAGGTCTGAAGCCAGCCCGGAACCTAGAGCGTTCGCCTAAGCGATGATCTGTTCAAACCATCGGACGAAGGCGCGGGACTTGGTGCTGGTTAATCGACCCGAGGGATAGATCACCCAGAGGTCGATCGGGGGCAGGCTCCACTCTTCGAGGAGGGGCACAACACCGCCCGATTTTAGCTCAGGCGCAAACATCCAGCGCGAGGAGATGGTGAAACCCAGACCTGCGACTACCGCAGCCCGCACGCCTTCAGCGGCGGTGAGGGTGAGTCGGCCGCGAAGGTGCACCGAGGTTTTCGAATTTCCCCGCTCGAACAGCCATTGGTCGCCGCCTGTCCTGTGGGTATAGATGATGGCCTCATGTTCTCTTAGATCCTCCGGCGCCGTTGGCAAACCCTTTCGTGCCAGATAGCCCGGGCTGGCCAGCACCGACCGCACGCCCTGCCCGATCCTGCGAGCTTTCAGGGTCGAGTCGGCAAGAACGCCCATACGGATGGCGACATCGATATTCTCCGCTACCAGGTCGATGGGGCGGTCATCCATCACGAGTTCGAGATTGAGCTTAGGATGAGCATCCAGAAACTCGTTGAGCCGGGGAACCACATGCAGCTGCGCGAACGTGACGGGTGCGCCAATCCGTATTCGCCCTTCGAGCCCGGCGCCAGCGCCCTGGGCCGCCGCTTCGGCTTCGTTTGCCTCGGTGATCGCGCGAAGGGCACGCTCATAAAATGCGACGCCCGCTTCGGTAGGAGACAGCCGACGGGTCGACCGGACCAGAAGACGTACACCCAACCTGTTTTCCAGCTCCGCAATGGTCTTGGAGATCGCCGGCTGGCCAAGTTTGAAGCCCCGTGCGGCGGCCGAGAACGAGCCCGTCTCCACAACCCGCACAAACATCTCCATTTCGCGCATTCGACCCATATCTATTCCATTGAGGAATAGATTCTATAGCTTTAGGCAGCCTTCTGTTGGCCAGCAGGAATTTCTATATTGGTCAGGCCACGAATTGCCCCAATGCCAAAAGAACCGAGAGACACCATGGAAACGACAGACCCCGTCTATTTTCGAGCCTACCCTAGTTTGAAGATGACCCGGGACGCCCGTGGCGTGCTGGTGGTCGAGTTCCACAGCCATGGCGGACCGTTGACCTTCACGGCCGAGGATCATACCGACTTTGTCGACGCTTTTTACCGCATCGCCCGGGATCGGGCGAACCAAATCGTGATTCTGACGGGAACAGCAGGACAGTTCATCCCGGAAATCGACTTTTCCTCGTTCGGCAATGTTGCGGATTTCGATGTCTGGAGCCGGGTGCACGATGAGGGTGTTCAGATTCTCGAGAATCTGGCCAACATTCGTGTGCCCGTGATCGCAGCGGTCGAAGGATGCCTCCATGTGCACTCCGAGTATGCCTTGCTGGCGAACGTCATTGTGGCCGGTGAGGGGGCGACATTTCAGGATCTTCCCCACTTCGCCGGCGGCATTGTGCCGGGTGATGGAATCTTTACCATGTGGAGTTATCGTGCCGGGGCAGGAAGAACGGAAGCATTCCTGTTGAATCCACAGCCGCTGTCTGCGCATACTGCACACGAGTGGGGTGTGGTTGCCGAGGTTGTACCAGATGGCAAGGCGCTCGCTCGAGCGCAGGAGTTGGCCTCGCTCTACCTGAAGGCTCCCGAAGTTACGCGTCGCAACACACGCGCGCACTTTTTCCAGCCATTGAAGGAGCGCATTGTGCGAGAAGTCGGCTATGGGCTCTCGCTCGAAGGCTCCTCCGCGGCGGCGCTGGCGAAATCGATAGAGACCACTTCATGAGCGGATGGCTGGTTAGGCAAACCAGACGCATTCACAGATATCAGCGAAAGGAGAGTTCATATGAACAGCACAGCAGATGGTTCCCGGTTCTCCAGCAAGACGGCCCCGGAGCAATACGATCTTGTGATCCTCGGCAGCGGCGCCGGATCGAAGCTCGCTGCATGGACTTTCGCCGGAAAGGGACAGCATGTCGCGGTGATCGAGCGGAAATACGTCGGAGGATCGTGTCCCAACATCGCCTGCCTGCCCAGCAAGAACGTCATTCATACGGCGCAGGTTGCCTCGTACGTTCGCCGGAGCGGGGAGTTCGGCATAGCCAGGGACGGGTTCCGGGTTGATATGTCCAGGGTGCGCGACCGCAAACGCCAGATGGTATCGGGCCTGGTCGAGATGCATCTCGACGAATACCGGCGAAGCGGAGCGGAACTCATTATGGGTACCGGACGCTTCATCGGTCCAAGGACGATTGAGGCTACCCTGCCCAATGGAACAACCCGTCAACTCCGCGGGACCAATGTAATCATCGGCACAGGAACGCACGCTGCACTCGATTCCACGCCAGGCCTTGCCGAGGCGCAGCCGCTCACGCATGTCGAAGCACTCGAACTCAATCAGGTGCCTGAGCACCTGCTGGTGATCGGTGGCGGCTATGTCGGGTTGGAGCTAGCCCAGGCGATGGCTCGATTCGGCAGCAGGGTCTCGGTGATTGATCGCCATGGACGACTGCTGCACCGGGAAGACGACGATGTGACCGAGGCTCTCGGTCGCCTCTTTGAGATGAAGGGATCGAAGTCGTTGTCAATGCCGAGATCAAGAGGATTTCGGGAAGGTCAGGCGAGTCGGTAAAGGTCGTTCTGGAACAACGTGGAATGGAGAAGACACTGGAGGGCTCTCATCTTCTGGTTGCCGCAGGTCGCATTTCGAACACCGATGGTCTCGGATTGGATCTGGCCGGTGTCGAACTGACTGATCGTGGATACGTGAAGGTGAATGAGCGGCTTGAGACAACCGCGTCCGGCGTCTGGGCGGTCGGGGAAGTAGCTGGCAGCCCGCAGTTTACCCACATCTGCGAGGACGATTTCCGCGTCTTCAGCGACAACGTTGCGGGCGGCAACCACCGAACGACGGGCAGGCAGGTTCCATTCTGCCTGTATACGGACCCTGAACTGGCCCGCGTCGGCTTAAGCGAGAAGGAAGCGAAGGCGCAACGGATCGCCTACCGCTTGTACAAGGTTTCTATGGCGGCGGTACTGCGGGCGCGCGCACTGGTCGAAACACGAGGATTTTTAAAAGCACTTGTGGGAGTCGATGACGATCGCATCGTTGGCTTCACCGGCTTCGGTGTTGGCGCCGGGGAGATCATGTCTTCGGTCCAGATTGCGATGATTGCCGGGCTGCCCTATACAGCTCTCCGCGATGCCGTACTGGCTCACCCGACACTTGTCGAAGGGCTTCACTCATTGTTTTCGTCCGCGCCTTCGGTGCCCAGCGAACCATTCGCAGACCAGGTCGCTGTGCTCGAACCGGCTTAACAAATGCTATTCGACGGCCCTAATTTCACCTTCTCAGTGTTCAACAGAGGATCGTCCTCAAATGGCTTATCAACATTCTGACTGAGTTCGGTGTTCTCAAAGATGACCTTGATGATCATCTGATTCGCGCCTCGGTGGCGGTCATCTTCCTGTTCTTCGGGATATCAGAAGCCGCCTGAGCATGAGGCCCAGGCATTGATTCTCTCTCAGTCATGGCTCTCGGCTTCTGGGCGTGTACCCGGTCTTCTCTATCCAAGGCGCCACGTCGTTTCCGGGTGGCGCAAATGGCGCCTTGGCGGGCTCTTATTCGCCGGCTTCGAGAAAAGAAAGATGGATTGAGTTCTCGTTGCTGCGTCCTTTTTGTCTTCTGAAGCAGGATCTGGTGAGAGTGGCGCATCGAAGCAAGTCACGTTGCTTGAAAAAGCAATTGGGCTAAACACAACCTGAGTCGAACTTCAAAAGGAGGATTGCGGTGAATAAATTAAGCGGTAAAGTCGCGGTCATAACGGGGGCTTCGAAAAGTATCGGAGCTGCAATCGCTGAACATCTGGCAGCAGAAGGAGCTGCGGTCATCGTGAACTTCGCGAGCAGCAGCTCGGATGCGGATGCGGTCGTCGCCCGCATTGCCAAAAGCGGTGGAAAGGCGGTTGCCGTTCAAGGCAATGTCTCTCAACCGGACGATATCAAACGTCTGTTTTCGGAAACGAAGAAGGCATACGGGAAACTCGATATCCTGGTGAACAATGCCGGCGTCTATGAGTTTGCTCCGCTGGAGGCCATTACACCGGAGCATATCCGAAAGCATTTGGATCTGAATCTTGCCGGTCTTTTGCTGACTACCCTGGAAGCAGTCAAGCTGATGGGGCCGCAAGGCGGGTCGATCATCAATATTGGCTCCATCGTAGGGCCGATGCCGGCGCCCCAGGCATCGACCTACAGTGCGAGCAAAGCTGCTGTAGATGCAATCACCGTTTCGCTCTCTCAAGAGCTCGGGCCACGCAAGATCCGGGTGAACTCCCTGAATCCGGGCATGGTCGAGACCGACGGCTTACGCGCTTCGGGGCTCGATGGGGGAACGCTCCGAGAGTAACAGGAAAGGGAAACTCCCCTTGGCCGGATTGCTCAGCCGGAAGATATTGCTCTGGCAGCCACGTTCCTTGCCAGCGACGATGCACGCTGGATCACGGGTCAGATCATCGTCGCGGCGGGCGGTAAACGAATGTAGACGCGGGTGAGCCTTGCAAACGATGCATTCGCCCTTGAGCAGGGCAGATTCCCCAACCGCGATGCCCGCCGCGTCGTTGCGGTTGAATCCGTTTTTATCCTGCAGCAGCAGCCAGCAAGTGAACGATGGTGTGCCTTCGGCAAACCTTGCACGCAATCCTTTTAGAGGATGGACCACCAGGATTGCTATGGTTGCCGCGACCGCTCGAACGGCAATAACCGTCGCACTCTCTGCTGGCAATGCCCATCATGCGCGGGAAGGGGGGGACAAGCGCCAGACAAACTGGCCTGAAGGAATGCAGGCAAGGCGAAACGAGCCGCGCGAGAGGGAGTTTCATGGAGTGGCTTTTGGGAGTTTTCGATTCCTGATGCGGCTCAAGTACGCCCGCTCTGACAGAGGCCGTCGACCCGGCTCGTCTAACATGATTGGAGGCTGTGACGAGTTGGCAAAGACAGTCTCCATTCTTCTGAGGAGTTCGGCTCCCGATGACGCTTCATCGCCTAGAGCATCTCGCCTTGATCGCGCTTTCCTTTGCCTGGGTTGCGGCCTGTGCCGCCGAAACCCGCACGCCGACCAAGGACGGCATTCTCTACGGAACCGCCGACGGCCAACCCCTCACCATGGACTACTACGCACCGCATGGCACGGGAATTCATCCGATCGCGATGATCATTCACGGCGGAGGATATCACGGCGGCGACAGCAAGAATGGCAGCGAAGCCTACCTGGCCGATTTTCTCGCTCCGGCGGGCTACGCGGTCTTCTCCGTCAACTATCGCCTGGCGCCGAAGTACCCCTACCCGTATATGGTGTACGACGTCGAGCGCGCCGTCCGCTACATTCGTTATCACGCCCGCGACTGGAGCGCCGATCCCGGCAGGATCGCCCTCATCGGCGGCTCGGCCGGAGGCTACCTCAGCAATATGGTCGGCCTGCTCAATGCGCCCGGCGACCCGCATGCGGCCGATCCGGTCGACCGCGTCAGCGCAAAGACCGAGGCCGTGGTAAGCCTCTACGCGCAAAGCAGCTTTGAGTTCGTTCCGCTCAATGCGGACGTGCATCGCTTCCTCGATCCGTTCATCGCCGAGAAGGGCGAGAAGGAAGCAATCCGCGAAGCCTCGCCCATCACCTATGTCGCGAAGGCCGATCCGCCATTTCTTGAGATTCTCGGCACCCAGGATGAATACATCCCCATGTCGGAGGCGACCAACCTCAGGGCCGCGCTGCATGCGGTAGGAGTGCGCTGCGACATCATCGTCATCCCCGGCGGCAAGCATGGCACCGGCGGATGGAACAAGCTGCCCGACGTGCCGGACTGGGAGCGCCAGATGACCGCATGGCTCAATGCACGGCTAAATCATAGCGGACCGATCGGCGATGGCATCCGGCCGCGCGTATCGCCTTCCGCGCCATGAGTCGAGCTCGTTTCTGTGCGCTCAGTTGCCCCCCCCGACAAAGTCCCAGAGCAGGTTCGCTCATTGAACACCGGTTGGGCGCCGATCTCCGGGACCGGTTTCCGGAACCGGTTTCCGGAACCGGGCAGGGGCCGGTTTTCTCGTCTTCGGTCGGTCACGGAATCCGATCACGCTGGCCGACATTTCATTCCTCAGAGGATGATGCCCCTGAGGAATCCGCAGCGGCGCCCGGGGGGTGCGATGTTCCCAAAGGGATCTGCCGGAGTATCGACGCCAGAGCACTAGGAAGACTCAGCCTCGGAGGGCCGGTGAAGAGGCGAAGGCACTTATTGAGCACAGGATGGGATCACCGTGGAGGAGTACTCCCATATTTCGCCCTCATCGCTCAACCACCGGCGGCCAATGGATGCAGGTTCAGCGAGCGGCGCGGGCGTTTTCGAGCGATGAGGAACGGTATGCCAGACACTCATCGAGCGAATGTGAATCATATGGCCTCGCAGCAGTCGAACAGGCCGGGCGCTCCCGCTGATCATGATCCGGTTTGTCGCTACCGGATGCCAATCAGCAAACCGGCGCTCATGCCGATTGATTGCTCGTGGCCGCCGGCAAAGCTATAGTCGTAGGCGGGTTCAAGAAACCAGCCAAACCGATGTCTACCGGTCGGCCAGAACATGAAGTCCCCTGCCAATTCGCCGGCAATGGAATTGCTCGTCTTCCCCTTCGTTCTGAGATGAACCCATTCCGGGCCGACCCCGAGCATAAACTCCGACTTGCGGGATAGGTCCCAGGGCTTTTTGAAGAGCAAGTCGGTGTCCCATTCCGTGGAATTTCGCGTGTAGAAAGGGGACACGCCTGCCTCCAGTTCGAGCCAGTTCTCAATCGGCGTTGTCTCCGCGGCAAGGTTCGGGGCGAACGTGGCTGCGCCGCCTCGGATATTCCAATCTGTGGCGGCCCCGATCTCGAGGATGGCGAGAGGTTCCTTATCCTCGCTGGCCTGTGGTTGATGATCGGACAGTTTTTTAGCGGAGTCTTGCCCGGATGCGGGCAGACAGAAGAATAGGAACAGGCTTGCTGCAACGAGCACAGTTGCACGCATAGGCGGCCTCCGGAGTAAGTTGTGGAGTTGTTCGATCCGCACGCGATGGGCGGGAATCCGACAAGCTATGAGGAGAACGAATGGCGTGGTGGTCGAAACAGTGCTGCATGAGGCGCCTGGACATCTGAAGGTATTGAGGGCCAGACACGCGAGGACACCTTGTCCACCAGATCGATCGCCGTGGCGGTGATGGGGACCCCATGAAAGATGCAGCACCAGCAAGAGCCGTTGCAGTCGTCCGGAGCATCAGGCAGTCGCTGGTGGAGCAGAGATTGCGGCGACTGAAAAGCAAGAAAGTCCGGCCCATCGCATCGATCGCAATGCGGCGAGCGAACCATCAGGCAGAGCAACATCGCACACAACAGCCATGCAATGCAGGCCCGTGTTGGGGCAGGGCAATCCATGAGGTTCAAGTATAAGTCCCAACCGGCTGGATCACCAACGGAGGCATTTCATCTTCTTGTCGCGCTTGCACGCGATAGGGAGGCCTGGAAAATCTGCAATCCCAGCAAGCTACTCGATGGATCAGCTTGCCGATGGACCGGCTACCACCTATAGAGCGTCTGGAGAGGGAGTCGATGTGCCATCCAGCATCGAGTTGGATGAGAACGACAGACCAAGTCTCAGCAAGAAATCATGTCTCCTTGCCACCATCGCATCCACCTGCTTTCTATGGACCGGGTAACACGGAACGGAAGAGGCTGCGAGCGGTAACCAAGAGCGCTCTTGACAGGGAACAGCGGAAACAGGTCCGGGTCCAGGTCCGGGTTCCGGTTCCGGTCCAAGTTCAGGTCGCGATCAGCAAAGTCGCTGGTGAACGCCTTCGCCCGTTCGATCTTCCGAGCCAGCCCAGTCAGCAAAGGGATGATTGCGGCCTCTCCTTCTCGACCATCGTGCCGGACGAAGAAGTCGAGATTCTTGCCGATGGCGGCCAAGCGGATCTGGTCAGCGAGGACGGCCAGGAAGAGAAGTTTCCTGATGGCAGAGTCTCTCGCTCATCAAAAACGGAATAGCCTAAGATTCTCTCCTGCAATGGGCAACCGATCGAAAAGTGCTGCTCAAGGAACCGGGCGAACCCGCGCCACGGACAAGCGAGCCCGAGCGCGACCTCGAGCTGAGGCAGAAAGCGGGTGTGCGCCCGTTGGGCTCCGGCTGAACTCCGGGCAATGATTCAGACTCGCTGGCCGGTTTCGAGCTCGAGGGTGAACGGGGTTTCCTTGTCGGTGAGCATGTCCCAGCCCTGGCCGTCGAGTTGCTTGCCGCGGATGGCGGTGATGGTGAGGCCTTCGTCGGAGAGTTTTTCCGATTGCCAGGCTCGGCCGTTGGCACCCCAGGCGAGGAGCTGGCGATGGCCGACGAAAAGCAGCAGGCCATGTTCGAGTAGCGGGCGAACCTCGAGGACGGGGCGGAAGACGATCATGGTGAAACGGGCGGGGTCGGTGGTGTCGATCAGGTAGGAGTAGCCGCCCGACACAACGCAGATTTCGTCGGGATTGGGTGCGGACCAGAGACCTGTGGGGACCTCAGGGGCGCGGAAGCCGAGAGCGCAGGTGGCCAGGAAGGGCTGGGTGCTCTGGTCAGGGTGAATGAGGACTTCGAGGGCGTCCCGTTCCACTTCTTCGGCGTAAAGAGGGTAGTTGAGGTGCTGCTGGGGCAGGATGAGCGGACGGGAAGGGAGGATTTCGGCTCGCCAGCGGTGAGGAAACGTCAGGTCGATGATGGGATCTTTCATGGCAAGATCCGGCGAAGTGCGACCTGGGATGACGCCTGAGCCATACTCCTCAGGAGCGAGGTGCGCGCCCCGCGGCGGGTGTGACCGAAACAGATCGATAAGGCAGGGCGGGTTGGATTCCTGACGCTCATAGGGAGGCCTGATAGTTGAGGACCCACTGCTTCTGCTCTTCGGTTTCGGGGACCTCACAGCCTCTTGCGGATTCGATGGCGGCGAGGGCGGCTCGGGGCTTCCAGCCAAGATGGATGAGGGTGCAGGCGGTGGTGAGCGGGGCGCGGCCGATGCTCCCCCAGCAGTGGATGCCGATGCGGTGGCCATTTCGGAGGCGCTCAGCAAGGCCCTGGACAAAGGCGCGGAAGGCGCGGGGATCGCCGGGGACGTGATGATCGGGGACGGGATGGTGAAGAAAGTCCATGCCCAGGCGCCTGGCGATCAAGGCTTCTTCCTGGAGCTCGAGCATATCGATCTGGTCGTCACTGAGCATGGAGACGAGTACGTCGATGCCGGCCCGGCGGAGCTTGAGTAGCTCCGCGTACAAGGCGTGGCCGCCGCGCGGGCAGAGGACGATGGCCAGAGGCATGGGCAGCAGCTCTGCAGGCCCCCCGGTTTCCGATCCCAGGGCCCCAGGCGCCCTGGGGGCATGCACCGGCTGCCCGGGATGGCCCGGCGCCGATGTATCCGCAATGATCCAGTAAACGCCGTGCACGCGTGCTTAGACTCCGAGGAACTGTTCAATGCGGTCGTGAATGGTGGGAATGGCGAGTCCCATGGAGGCGCCTTCTTCGATGAGGGGAATGACCTTGTCGAATTCGGGGCCGGAGTGCGAGCCGGTGAGGGCGACGCGAATGGGATGGAACAGTTCCTTGCCTTTGACGCCGGTGGCTGCCTTGATTTCGTTGATCCAGCGTTTGAAGTCTTCCGTACTGACCGGACCCTTGTGGGCACGGACGCGGCTGGCGAACTCGGAGAGCACGGAGCGGGCGGAGTCGGCGGCCAGCACAGCGGCGTTCTCCGGATCGGCGTGGGCGGCGTCGGGATCGAAGCCGAAGATGAAGGCTGACTGGATGGGAAGCTGGTCGAGATGATCGACGGCAGGGAGAAACAGAGCGAGCAGGCTGGCGAACCAGGCTTTGCGCTCGGCGATCATCTCGCGCGAGGGCAGATCGAGATGGATGGGCGGGTCGAGGTGCTCAAGCTCGTAGATGGTCTCAGCGGTATAGAGTTCGGAGGCGGACCAGAGCGGGAAAACATCGGGCTGGTGGAGGCAGTAC
>Ga0116129_1001072_pt1 | contig 15612 bp, 15 predicted proteins | sample June2015DPH_17_2_FD_89732 | JGI IMG/M metagenome (GOLD analysis project Ga0116129, IMG submission 89732) | Peatland microbial communities from SPRUCE experiment site at the Marcell Experimental Forest, Minnesota, USA - June2015DPH_17_10 | ecosystem: Environmental > Terrestrial > Soil > Wetlands...
CGAGACCGAGCGCGAACATCAGCGAGGTCACCGGAATCTTGCGGCGGCGGTCGATGCGCGCGAACACGATGTCCTTGGCGTCGAATTCGATATCGAGCCAGGAACCGCGATAGGGAATGACGCGCGCGGCGAACAGAAGCTTGCCGGACGAATGGGTCTTGCCCTTGTCGTGATCGAAGAACACGCCGGGCGAGCGATGCATCTGCGAGACGATGACGCGCTCGGTGCCGTTGACGACGAAGGTGCCGTTCATGGTCATGAGCGGGATGTCGCCCATGTAAACGTCCTGCTCCTTGATATCCTTGACCGACTTTGCGCCGGTCTCCTCGTCGATATCGAACACGATGAGACGCAGCGTCACCTTCAGCGGCGCCGCATAGGTCATGCCGCGCTGACGGCATTCGTCGACGTCGTATTTCGGCGGCTCGAACTCGTAGCGGACGAATTCCAGCATCGAGGTGCCCGAGAAGTCCGAGATCGGAAACACCGACCGGAACACCGCCTGCAAACCCTCGTCCAGCCGTCCGCCGACAGGCTCGTCGACCATCAGGAACTGGTCATAGGATGCCTTCTGAACCTCGATCAGGTTCGGCATCTCGGCGACTTCCCTGATATGTCCGAAGAACTTTCGAACGCGTTTGCGACCGGTGAATGTCTGCTGCGCCATCGTGGCCTCTCATTTCGTCGCCTGTCAGGGCGAGCCTTCCGAAGCGCGATTTGCATCGCCCCCGGGTTGAATTTCCATACATTTCCAAGACCCGGAAGCTTCTGTCAGGATTTAAGTCCTTAATCGAAGCACCAGACCTTCAAAACGCAAAACGACGCGCGGGCGCATCGCTGCACCCGCCCGTCACAACCGCTTCCTCACGGACTGAAAAAGCCCGAAATTGTCTGTCTCCCAACGGCTTGCGCAGAAACGCCGCCGTTCCCGCCACCAACCGTGTTTTCGTGCTGCCGCCCCGATATGGAACGGCGATCGTGGAGATTCGAGGGGGTAATCCTTCGAATCCCCACACATTCCTGTGTACAACGCGCCCGGGGGTCACCCCCGTTGTTGCGATCCCGGATCGCGCTCGGCTCCGCCTCGCTTGTCCGGGATGGAATTGAAGCAAGCGCGCTTACTTCAATTCCACCTTGGCGCCAGCCTTTTCGAGCTGGGCCTTGACCTTCTCGGCCTCGTCCTTGTTGATGCCTTCCTTCACAGGCTTGGGCGCGCCCTCGACCAGATCCTTGGCTTCCTTGAGGCCGAGGCCGGTGATGGCGCGGACTTCCTTAATGACTTCGATCTTCTTCTCGCCGGCGGCGGCAAGAACGACCGTGAACTCGGTCTTTTCTTCCGCGGGCGCAGCGGCAGCGCCACCACCGGCCGGCCCGGCCACCGCAACAGCGGCAGCCGCGGACACGCCCCACTTTTCTTCAAGGAGCTTTGCGAGCTCGGCAGCCTCGAGCACGGTGAGGCTCGAGAGGTCGTCAACAATCTTCTGTAAGTCAGCCATTTATCTGTTTCCTTAAGCGTATCGGTTCGAACCAGGTTTGATTTGCGAAGCGCGTCAGACCGCTTCGCTCTTTGAGGCATAGGCCTGAACCACGCGCGCAAGCTTGGCCGCGGGCGCAGTCGAGAGCTGAGCGATCTTGGTCGCCGGCGCCACCAGGAGGCCGAGGATCTTCGCGCGCAACTCATCAAGCGACGGCAAGGCGGCAAGCGCCTTCACGCCGTTCACGTCCAGGACGGTTTTACCCATCGACCCGCCGAGAACGACGAACTGTTCGTTGGTCTTGGCGAATTCGATGGCAACCTTCGGCGCCGCTACCGGATCGTTTGAAGTCGCGATCACGGTCGGCCCCTTCAAGAGGGAGCCGATGGCAACGACGTCTGTGCCTTCAAGAGCAATTTTGGTCAGACGGTTCTTCGAGACCTTCACCGACGCACCCGCCTGCTTCATCTGCATGCGCAGTTTCTGCATCTGGGCCACGGTGAGGCCGGAATAATGAGCTACGACCGCAACGCTGGTGGTCTTGAAAAGACCGTTCAGCGCCTCGACCGCCTGCTTTTTTGCCGCTCTTTCCACAGCAAGCTCTCTCCGGTTGGCGGCCTTTGCCTGATGGCAGGACCGCCGGGTTGCACCCAATCGTCCCGCCTGGAACCTGACCTCAGGACTCTACAGAGTCCCAAAGACACGCCGGGCAAGACGACATTTGAAACGCCTGCCCTCCCGCAACCTGACCGGCCACGGGGTGTCGAGGTTCGAACCATATCCGCCGCCCGCCGCGCAAGACGCGACGTAAAGCGAAATCCGGTCTTCACCCGTCTGTGCAGGCCATTAAATTAAGCCGTTGGAGAAACACCTGGTTTCGCCGCGGGCACCTGCAGTCTTGGACAGGATCGAGGCCATTCGGCATGCCGAAGGCCCCTGCCCGCATCCTTCCAAATCGATAAGGTTTCCTTCCTTTCGAGCAATCCATGCGGATGTCCTGAAAGGAATGATCTCCTATCGTTTCGGGTTTTCAGAATGCGAGCACAGACGTGCCAGCAAAGGCCAGCATGCCCGGAAGGGACTATTTAACGAGTCTTTTCCGACTTGCCAAGCATTAAATCGCGTCCGGTGCATTCAGTCCCAATTTCACCAATTTCGGCCCGGAACCACCCCTTCACACGCCCCGAACCGCATGGCAGGGGTTGGCCGGCGAAAAACGCCTCGAGATTTGCGATCACGCAATCCTGCATCGCGACATGCGACTCCAGCGTATGGCCACCGAGATGCGGGGAATAGACCAGGACTTTTCTGGGCATAGGCTGACGTCCTGAAGTCAACGATGAGGGGCGGAATCGGTTGCCCAATTCCGCCCCTGGTTCTCTCGCTGCAAGCGGTTAGCCGAGCAGAGTGCCCGGCTCGACCTTGACGCCCGGCCCCATGGTGGAGGAAACCGCCACGCGCTGGATGTAGGTGCCCTTGGAGCCGGAAGGCTTGGCCTTGGCGACCGCGTCCGCAAGCGCCTTGACGTTCTGCACCAGCTTTTCTTCGGTGAACGACGCCTTGCCGATGCCGGCCTGCACGATGCCGGCCTTCTCGACGCGGAATTCGACCGAACCGCCCTTGGCGCCCTTCACCGCATTGGTGACGTCCATGGTGACGGTGCCGATCTTCGGGTTAGGCATCATGCCCCGGGGGCCGAGCACCTTGCCGAGCCGGCCGACCAGCGGCATCATGTCCGGGGTTGCGATGCAGCGGTCGAAATCGATCTGCCCGCCCTGCACTTTCTCAACCAGATCTTCGGCCCCGACCACGTCGGCCCCCGCCGCCTTGGCCTCTTCAGCCTTGGCGCCGCGCGCAAACACGCCGACGCGCAAGGTGCGCCCGGTGCCGTTCGGCAGCGTCACCACGCCGCGCACCATCTGGTCGGCATGACGCGGATCGACCCCGAGATTGATCGCGATCTCGACGGTCTCGTCGAATTTCGACTTGGCGCGTTCCTTGACCATCTTGATGGCCTCCGCGAGCGGATAGAGCTTTTCGCGGTCGACGCCCTCGCGGGCCTTCTTCAAACGTTTTCCGATTGCCATGACCCGTTACCCCGCAACTTCAAGACCCATCGAACGGGCGGAGCCCTCGACCATCTTCATGGCCGATTCGATGGTGTCGCAATTCAGATCTTTCATCTTCTTTTCGGCGATCTCGCGCACCTGCGCCTTGGTCACCTTGCCGGCCTTGTCGCGGCCCGGAGCCTTCGACCCGGACTGGATTTTGGCGGCCTGCTTGAGAAAGAACGACATCGGCGGGGTCTTCATCTCGAAGGTGAAGGAACGATCGGCGTAGATCGTGATCACCACCGGAATCGGGGTATTCTTCTCTTCCTTCTGCGTCTGCGCGTTGAACGCCTTGCAGAACTCCATGATGTTGAGGCCACGCTGACCAAGCGCGGGTCCGATCGGGGGCGAAGGGTTCGCCGCACCGGCCGGCACCTGCAATTTCAGGTATCCGGTCACCTTCTTTGCCATCTGTCACTCCTGTTTTGCCGATCGAAGCCGGCCGTTTCAGGTTTCGTGGTTCGGATCAAAACGGTTGGCGACCGCCCTGTCCTCCCACGGCCTTTGCCGCGAAGACGCGCTTCGCTTTCGTCGATCAGACCTTTTCGACCTGAGCGAATTCCAGTTCGACCGGCGTGGCGCGGCCGAAGATCGAGACGGCGACCTTCACGCGCGAGCGCGCCTCGTCGATTTCCTCGATCACGCCGGAGAACGACGCGAACGGACCGTCGGCCACGCGCACATTCTCGCCAATCTCGAACGACACCGAAGCCTTGGGGCGTTCCACGCCTTCCTGCACCTGATGCAGGATCCGCATGGCTTCGGCCTCCGAGATCGGCATCGGCTTGTTTTCCGCGCCGAGGAAGCCGGTCACCTTCGGGGTGTTCTTGATGAGATGGAAGGCTTCGTCGGTCAGTTTCATTTTGACCAGCACGTAGCCCGGGAAAAACTTGCGCTCTGCGTCGATCTTGCGGCCGCGGCGCACTTCGGTGACCTTTTCGGTCGGCACCAGAACCTGCTCGAACAATTCATCGAGCCCGCGCTGCTTCGATTGCTCGCGGATCGATTCGGCAACCTTCTTTTCGAAGTTCGAATAGGCGTGGACGATGTACCAGCGCTTGTCCGTGGTTTGCGTTTCGGCGCTTGTCATCAGTGGATGCCCAGCAAAAAGGTGACGAGATAACGGATGAGCTGATCCGCGGCAAAGAAGAAGATCGAAGCCAGCGCTACCATCACGAACACCATGATCGTGGTGATCGTGGTCTCGCGGCGCGTCGGCCAGGTGACCTTGGCGGTTTCCGAGCGCACTTCCTGCAGGAATTTGAACGGGCTGAAAGCCATCGTCTGTTGATCCGCGTCCCTCAGGACGATCTTGGTTTTAAGGAATCCGAACAGCCCTCTTGCGCCCAGCCCTCTTCTGAAGGATGAGCCGGCAAGCGGGCTCGATTGTTTCCGGGGAATTCAAGGCCGCGCCGGATATCCGTCAAAGCGGGCCGACAGCAGGTGGCGGCTGTGTACTGCGGGCCCAGCCAAAGGTCAAGGCAGCCGAACCGAGGGTAGGTTTGTTGGATCGCAAGCCTGTTGGATCGCAGGCCTGTTGGATCGATTGCATGGTGGACTGCATCGGTTGCAGCCGGCGCTGCTCCTCTGCGAGCGCCACCGTCGACTGCTTCTTGTTGCCGGCGTCGGCCGTTTGGCGATGATCTTTGCTTCGCATTACAATTTAAGATACCGGCCCGCGCGGTATCAAGTCCTGATCAGAATCAAGATCGTTTTCGGCATCTAAGTTCTTGATTTAACTGACAGCGCAGGTTCGAGCCCTGCCGGGCGTTGTGCTAGTGCGAAGCTTCTCGACCAAGGGCCTTGTTGCTCGCAAACGCGTGAACTGACCTTGCGGCCGCGAAATCCCATGAAATGGTCTTGAAGCCGTTTTTGCATTTCAACGAAGACGGCCGGAAACGGTTTGCGGTCATTCTCCATTGCGTGCCCCGCCCTGGGGCCGGATTGGAGGTCGCAAATGACTGCACTCGCTCAAGCGCTTTCCCACGCGTCAGGAACCCGGATTGACGTCAAATCGCTCAGGATCGTCGCCATGTTTTGCGGCGCCGGTCTGTTGGTATCGCTGCTCTTTGCGTCCTACGGACTCGATCTCGGCCCGGGATTTTTCTGATATTCAGTGTTCCGGATAGTGTCGCAGCGGCCACCCCTTCAGAGAAGAAGCCGGCGGGCGTTACGCCGTCGGCTTCTTCTTTCGGCTGCCGGCCCGGCACGTCCGGTTCCGCCGAATTCGTAGCTCTAATGGTCCGGGGATTCGGTTAACGAAAGGTTAATGCCCGCTGGCGTGAACTGGCGGGCTTGTTGTCATCGCCTCAGCCGTGCTGCGTGTGCGGCAACCCGCTGGCGGTTGCGCTTCTGACCGACCGAACGGAGAGAGAAGCGCATGGTTCGCACAATTCGATTGCCAGCGAGCGGTCACAAATCCCTTGCGGCAGGACGCCGAAATTTTTCTTTAGGTAGAGCAAGAGGCCAACGAGCGCGCGGCTCTGTCGGCATGACGATGGCGGATTTTTGGGTGGTGGGTTGGTTTGATCGTGGCAGCGGAAAACCACAAAAAATCCCGCCCAAATGAGTTACCATAGGACGGGACCAGTTCGGGAGGTCAGCGGTCACTCAAACCGCTGATAATCCCCTTAGTACATGATTCGAGAGCTTCAGAATGCCGCCTGAACGACCCAAGCCCGGATTTTGACAGGAATAAACCGCCTGCCGCTCGCCGGGCCGGCGGTCGGTAGTGCCCTGTTCCGCACGATTCGAATATCCAATTTCGCCGCCGAACGGCCGGAGCTCGTCACGCCAAAGGACGCCGGCGCTTACTCAACCAGGCGCGACGATGATTGATCACGCACCCGATTTCATTCTCTATGCCGCCGGCCGCCGTCTCATTGGCGGGCCGTGGGGTGCATTGGTCCGTTGGTGCCGCTATCGAGCCCCCATGGTCCGCGCCGGCCATCAGGATGCGTGGCTGCCCGTGCTACGCAATCGCGCGGACGTTCGCCGGCAATGGCCCGACGACCCGGCTGCTGATCATCTGTGGTGCGAGTTCTGCGGGACGCTTGATGACGTGTCGCGGGGGCCGGCGATATCTCTTGATGACCTCGACGCCGATCGACGTCGCGATGCTGATCGGCGCGCGATTGTACAGGCGTGGTTGCGGGAGTTCGGCGACCGTGCCGTGGCTGCTGCGGAGTTAGCCGACGAACGCGCCGCGACCTCGGAAGCCATTTGCCGGGCGGCCGGCAAAGACGACGTGGTGTCGGCCCGTGAGGCGGCGTGGGTTGTCCGGCGGATGGTGGGGATATCGATCCCGGGTTGCGACTGGCGGGTTGTGCCGGCGCCGTGGGACGGGCAACGAAAGGTCTTCCGCTGGCGGCTTGCGAGGATGTCAACCGATCAAGTGAGCTAGCGGCCGTTAGCTTTCATTACAAGGCTGCCAAAAGCCGAGCACGCCGCGCCGGAATGGAGGCGGCCAAATTCGCGCAGATCGTTTGTCGTGTAGCCGACAAGGAGAAACGAGTTGCGGCGTGAATTCCGCCATTGTGTTTAGAGACGCTTAAAAGTTCTCGCTCATATTGGGCTGCGAAGGTGCAGAGCGGCGCGGCGGACGCTCAGGGGCACTTCACGGCACAATCCCAAGCTCCAGAATAGAGCCTCACACAAAACCAGCGCGATCCTCTGAAGGCCCTTCAGGACTTCCCTGAAGGAGCATGGACGTGCGCGAATGCGACAGTGGCGACGCAAATTGCAGATCCGCAGTGAGTGGGAGCGTTGGCTTCGAGATAGTTCCCTCGATCCCGAGGAAGCAACGAGCCGCGATACTTTGAAGTTCTTTTACGAACTGCAGGAAAAGAAATCTCCCTTGTTCAAATTCCAATCAAGGGGGCGTGACAAATGGAAAATTGTGCACCAGTGGCTGCTCGGCGACGAGCGCGCTTCGGATCATCCGGAAGCCCCGGCACAGAAGCCTGACTAAGGAATATCGCCCTTCCCCGAGCCGCCGGTACTATTGCGCAACGACACCAGGCGGAAGCGTTCAAAAAACGCCGGTCAAAAACTGCCGGATGCTATCGCCGGACTGTCGGCTGGCTTCTGGGGGCCCAGAAACGTGTTGGGTCCAAGTTGGGTCCAAACGCCAAAGGTTGCTGGATTGTTCGCGAAGATATCGTTCCAAGCTTTTGATTTAACTGGCAGGAGTGGCAGGGCTCGAACCTGCGACCCCCGGTTTTGGAGACCGGTGCTCTACCAATTGAGCTACACTCCTAGCGCTTTGAATCCGTTGGGTGTTTCGACGAGCAGAAGAGAACAAACCGAGCCCCCTACTACCTTTTTACTACCCAACGTCATCAGTGCGCTTGTTTATCGCCGCCCGCATAACCCCGTCAACCGTTGCCGCCGCCTCGCTCTGCATATTCGGCATCAGGTGCGAATAGATGTCGAGCGTGATCCCGATGCTGTCGTCTGGCGCGCGCTGGACGGGTACAAATCCGATGACATGTTCGCTCATGGCGACGCATTCCGCGCCAGCAACCACATGGTGTGTGCACGACCTTTACACCGGAGGCGGCAGTATTCGGCTCGGGGTGGTTATGCTCAGATTGTTTCCCCAAGCGCCGCCAGCGCGACCACCGACATAGAGGCCTGCCCACGGATCCGACGGCGGCGGCGGAGCAGCTTTGGTGTACATACTCGCATAGGCCGAGCTTGTGCTCGGCGGCGCGCCAAAGTGCCAGTTCAATCCGATCGTAACCGCCTGGAATTGCGCATGCACGGTAGCGCTGGGAGACGTCACCGTTTGGAGGGGCGGAGGTGCCGACAAACTCGCCTGATTGAATGTTCCGAGATCGACGTACTGATATTCGAGATTAATGCTCAGATTGCGGTTGATCATATATTCGACGCCGGCTCCTGCCACCCAACCGACCCTGACGCCGGAGATTTGGCCATTCAGAGAACCGATCGAAAACTCCTGACCTTCGGTGCCCAGGTTGTAATTGTTGGTGAGGCCGACATTGCCGTAGGCAAGTCCGCCGGTGCCGTAGAAGAGGAACGAGCCATTTGCCCAACCGACCCGCGCGCGGGCTGTCCCATACCAGTCAAGTCGCGCACTCGCGTCGGCCGATGGAAGCACAAAGTTGGGGGGGAAGAACGAGTTCGCGAACGTACCCGTAGTCTCGCTTCTTAGGCCCGTGCCCGAGAGGTCGCCTTCAAAACCGAAGACAAAGGCACCGCGCTGCCAATTATAGCCGGCCACCGCGCCCGCCAGCCAGCTCGAATTGCTGGCAGGATCAAAACCAATTGGCATATCTGGAGGCGGCGCGGCAAAGGCAGAACCCGAAAAAGCTGTAGCGCAAGCGGCAACCGCAATCGATTTGATTTTCATTATTCTCCCCCAGCCGAGAGCATCCTTACCGTGCAAGATCGGGATTCGCACGTCATCTCGCAGGAAACACGCCCAATTTTGCGGAATGCAGCTAAAATGACACACCACGATGTCCAACTCTTTAGACCAGCGCGGCAACTGGTTCCGAGCCAATATGGCCGCAGCCCCGATGCATTCGGCCAAGTCGCCCAATTCCTCCGCGCGCGGACCTTGTTCGCTGCGCGGCTCGACCGGACGACCGCTTCCCGCAGAGGAGACGGCACATCGGCGCGGCGGCAAACCCGAGGCTGTTCTGCGGCAGACGCCCTGTTCAACCCAGCCGTTCTGCGCCAGACTTGGCTGCCCCCTGCCGATCGACATCCGGCAAACGACAAGAACAAACGGGAGAGACCATGACCGCGCAAACCGCCCCCAAGCCCGCACCCGCCCCGCAGACGCCGCCGCTGCCCCAGACAAAACCGCAATCGCTCGGGCTCTCCGCCGTTCGGTTGCAGAAGCTGTCGGATGCGTTCAAGCGCGATATCGACAAGGGGACGATCCCCGGCGTCACCATGATGGTCGCCCGCCGCGGCCAGATCGGCTGGTTCGAGGCGCTCGGCCGGCAGAATCCGGCGGCCGCTGCGCCGATGGCGCTCAACAGCATCTTCCGCATCTTCTCGATGACCAAGCCGATCGTCTCGGTCGGCATCATGATGCTGCTGGAAGAAGGCTATCTCCTGCTCAACGACCCCGTCGCGAAATATATCCCGGAGTTTTCCGGCCAGAAGGTCGGCGTCGAGAACAACGGCAAGCTGGACCTGGTGCCGCTGACGCGGCCGATCACGGTTCAGGACCTCTTGCGGCACACTTCGGGCATCACTTACGATCACACCGGCAACAGCCTGGTGCAGCAGCTTTATCAGCAAACGCGGCTGCGCAGCCGCAAGATCAGCAATGCCGAACATGCCGCGACAGTCGCCAGCCTGCCGCTGATGTGCCAGCCGGGCGCGGAATGGAACTACAGCCGCTCCACCGACATCCTCGGCCGCATCATCGAAGTCGTTTCCGGCAAGACCTTGAGCGCGTTCCTGACCGAACGCATTCTGGCGCCGCTGCAAATGGCCGAGACCGGGTTCCACACCGGGCCCGAAAATACCAGCCGCCTCGTCGAACCGTTTGCGGCCGATCCGTGGAGCGGCGAGAAAGTGCAGCTCTTCAACATGCTGGAACAGCCGGTGATGGAATCCGGCGGCGGCGGCCTGGTCTCGACGTCGATGGACTACGCGCGGTTCTGCCAGATGCTGCTCAATGGCGGCACGCTCGACGGCAACAGGATCATCGGCCGCAAGACGCTGCAGCTGATGGCCAGCGACCATCTCGGCCCCAAGGTCAAGGCCGAAAGTCCGCTGCTGCCGCCGGGCCATGGTTTCGGGCTCGGCTTCGCGGTCCGCACCCAGCAGGGCATGGCGCCGTTCGCAGGCTCGGTCGGCCAGTTCTTCTGGAGCGGGATGGCCGGAACGTTCTTCTGGATCGATCCGCAGGAAGAGCTGTTCTCGGTATTCATGTCGCAGGGACCCGGCCAGCGCGAATATTTCCGCACGCTGTTCCGCAACCTGGTTTATGCGGCGGTGGAGTGAGGTTGCTGCGTCCCGGCTCTGCGGAGCAGCACGAAGGGTGCTGTACCGCGTCCGGGACACGAGCTCAGCTGATCGTCGCGCCGCCGTCGATGACGATGGTCTGGCCGGTCATGAAATCGCCGGCCGCCGATCCCATGAACACGGCGGCGCCCGCGATCTCGTCGGGAATGCCGATGCGCAGCAGCGGCGAGCGCGCGGTGGAGGCCCTCAGCGTCTCCGGATTGTCCCACAGCGCCTTGGCAAAGTCGGTCTTGATCAGGCCGGGCGCGATGCAATTGACGCGGATATTGTGCTTGCCGTATTCGCAGGCCAGATTGCGCGCAAGCTGCATGTCGGCCGCCTTCGAAATCGCGTAGGCGCCGAGCACGGTGGAGCCCTTGAGGCCGCCGATCGACGACACGATGATGACCGATCCGTCCTTGCGTTCGATCATCTGCGGCACCACCATGCCGATCAGCCAGTTGTTGGCGACGATATTGTTGTCAAGGATCTTGCGGAACTGGTCGTCGGAAATGCCGCCGAGCGGTCCGTAATAGGGGTTGGATGCGGCGTTGCAGACCAGCACGTCGATCCGGCCGAACGCGCGGTTGCTTTCGTCGACGAGATGCTGAAGGTTTTCCTTGCTCGATATGTTGGCCGCGATCGATGCCGCGGTCCCCTTGCCCAACCTGTCGTTGATCTCCTTTGTCACCTGATCGCAGACATCCTGCTTGCGCGAGGAAACCACCACTTTGGCGCCATGCTCGGCCATCCGCTCGGCGATGGCGCGGCCGATGCCGCGCGTCGAGCCGGTGATGACGGCGACTTTTCCCGACATATCGAACAAGGTCATGTTTCTCTCCCAGCTATTGTCCGGAACTTCCAGGATGCACCGGCTTCTGTTTCACTCGCAAACTAACCAGCGTTTACGCCGTCGCACAACCGGATGTCAGGCGAGCTTGCCGGCGCTCGCGATTTCCGGTCCCGCCGGCTGATGCATCGCGTCGTGCGAGGCATCCGCTATCCACGGCTGCTGGTTGACCATCGGCAGCCGCCAGCCGTCATGGCCGGCGCTTGCGAGATGATCGAGCCGCGTCACCGAGCAATTGTCGATGTCGAAGGCGAGGCCCTTGTCCGGCTGACGGCCGAGCGCAAGGCCGATCGCCGCCTTGATGGTGCCGCCATGCGCGACGGCGATGATGTCCCGTCCCGCGTGCTCGATATTGACGCGCATGATCGCAGCCTCCACGCGGTTATAGAGATCCATGAAACTCTCGCCGCCCGGCGCCGGCTCGTCGATCGGCCCGAACCAGGTGCTGCCGACCGGCCGGCTGGCCAGGAACGCCGCGCGGTTCATTCCCTGCCATTGCCCGAGGTTCTGCTCGGCGAAATCAGGCTCGTGCCGCAGGTTGTCGGGTTCGGGGAATCCCGCCGACCAGATCGCAACCGCGGTTTGATGCGTCCGCTTCAGATTGCTCGCATACCAGACCGATTTGCGCGGCAGGATCTTCCCGACCGCTTCGAACACCACGCGGTCGCTGGTATCGCAGCCGAGGTCCTTCTGCCCGTAAATGCAGCCATTGTCCTCGCGCACCGGCGCGTGCCGCACCCACCACCACCGCGTCGCAACCACGCTCCGATTGGACATCGCCAAAACCCTTCCATACTGTTCAGCGTCGCTGTACGTCAGAGTGCACACGGTCTCAAGTGATGTCAGCGTTTGAAACCTTGTTTGAAATTCCGCCGGTGCCGGGCGTCGATAATCATAAAGCTGCAAGGGAGAAAACCATGGGCCGCCTCGAAGGCAAATCCGTCATCATCACCGGCGCCGGCAGCGGCATCGGCCGCGCGGCTTCGCTGTTGTTTACGAGGGAAGGCGCCAGGCTGATCGCGGTCGATCGCGCCGACGGCGTGAAAGACACGGTCGCGCAGGTGCGCAAAGCCGGCGGCGCCGCCGAGGCCGTGATGGCCGATGCCGGGTCGGAGAAGGACGTCATGGCCTTCATCGACAAGGCGGTCTCGGCCTACGGGCGGCTCGATGCGATCTGGGCCAATGCCGGCATCTCGGGCGGGCTGGTGCCGCTCGCCGAGCAGACCGTGGAACACTGGCAGGAAATCCTGCGCATCAATCTGATCGGAACATTTTTGGCGATCAAACATGCGATGCCGCACATGATCAAACAGAAATACGGCTCGATCGTCTGCACCGCGTCGGTCGCCGGCCTGAAATCCGGCGCCAGCGGACATCCCTACGGCGCCAGCAAGGCCGGCATCATCAGCCTGGTGCAAACGACGGCCTATTCGCTGTCCGGCACCGGCGTGCGGATCAATGCGGTGTGCCCCGGCCTGATCGAGACCGGCATGACCAAGCCGATCTTCGACAATGCCAGACAACGCGGCACCGACGGCAAGATCGGCCAGCTCAATCCCCTAAAGCGCGCCGGCCAACCGCATGAACTCGCGGCGATGGGACTGTTTCTCGCCAGCGACGACGCATCCTACGTCAACGGCCAGGCAATCCCGGTGGACGGCGGCCTCACCGCGTCGATGCCCTATGCGGGAAAGCCGATTTGAGCTCGTCATTGCGAGGAGCACTTGCGACGAAGCAATCCAGTTCTTTCCCTACCTGGCTTTCTGGATTGCTTCGCGTGCGCTCGCAATGACGGCAGTCATTTCGCCCCGGCCTTCTTCGCGTATTCCCATGATGCCTGCGACAGCGGCACCGTGCGCTTGGCCGACTCGATGGCCTTGGCGTTGGCCGCGGTGCCGTCACGGATGCGACCCGCGATGCCCTGGGTAATTCCGGCGAGCCGGAACAGATTGTAGGAAAAATACCAGTTGAGGTCGGGAACGGCGCTGCCGGTGACGTTGCAATAGATCTGCGCGGCCTCATCCACACTCGGGATGCCGAGCGCCGCAAGATCGGCATCGGCGAGGCCGGGCATGGTCCATTGCATCAACAGATAGGTGAAGTCGGCCATGGGATCGCCGAGCGTCGACAGCTCCCAGTCCAGCACCGCCTGGACCCGCGGTTCGGTTGCGTGGAAGATCATGTTGTCGAGGCGGTAGTCGCCGTGAACGATCGAAACGCGCTCTTGCGGCGGCACGGTCTTCGGCAACCACTCGGCCAGTTTTTCGAATTCGGGAATGTGCTGGGTCTCGGACGCGCGGTATTGCCTGGTCCAGCGGTCGACCTGGCGCGCGAAATAATTGCCGGGCTTGCCGAAATCACCGAGTCCGATTGCTTGAGGATCATACATGTGCAGTCTGGCAAGCGTCTCGATCTTGCTGATGAATATCTTGCGCCGATCACCCGGCGTCTGGCTCGGCAAGGTCGGATCCCAGAACACGCGGCCCTCTTCCATCGACATGATGTAGAAGGCTGAGCCGATCACGGCATCGTCGGTGCACAGCGCATAGGCTTTCGCAACCGCAAAGCCCTGCCTGCCGAGGGCGGCAATGACCTTGAATTCGCGGTCGACCGCATGCGCCGACGGCAGCAGTTTGCCGAACGGCCTGCGGCGCATCACATAGGAACGCCCCGGCGTGTCGAGCCGATAGGTCGGGTTGGACTGGCCGCCCTTGAATTGCAGGACGGTCAGCGGTCCCTGGTAGCCATCGACGTTTTGGCGCATCCAGCCGTCGAGGCGAGCTTCATCGATCCGGTGCCGCTCCTCGACCGGCCTGGTGCCGGAAAATTCCTCGTCATTCCTGACACCCTCGGCCACGGCGGCGCTCCCTTGGATTTTTCGTGGCTTCATCCTTCGAGACGGCGTTCGCCCGGATCAGGCCCGGGGCAGGCTCTCAGGATGAGGTCTTCTTAACCCCTCATGGCGAGGAGCACGGCGACGCCGCGCGTCTCGAACCATGTGGCCACGGCACCAAATAATACAGTGCGAAGTCGGAGCGTTTGCATACTTCCGAAGTTCAAGTCTGGCAATGGCGCGGTTATGGACGGCGCCTTGAGGCACAACAGCCGGTTCCTCTCGATGCCGGTGCGGGACAAGCCCGGCAACCAAACCATGATTTGTGGATTCGGGATCAGTTCGCCGCCATCAGACGGTTCCAATCGAACCTGTAGGAGGTCTGGACGAATGCGCCGAGCTGCTCGACCTGAGCGCGGAAGTATTGCGGCGCGGTTGGTGTCGCGGCGCATCCGAACGTGCAGTTGAACTGACCGCTCGGACTCGTCCAAAGCCCCCAATAGCGCCCGCCGACACCGACGCTCCATTGCGGCGTGAGATAGTAGGACAACGTGGCTTCGACCTGCACGCCGCTGCCGTTCGCGTTGGCTGGAAAGATCTCCGCGAGCGTGCCGGTATTGCCGACGAAATGCTGGTCGATGTCGTTGAATCGCACCCACGGCAGATAGGCGACGTCGGCGCTGAGCTTGACGCGATCCGTCAACATGGTTTCGGCAGACATGCCGACGCGAACCGCGCTCCATTTATCGTTTTCGGTAACGACCGGAGATCCCGAGGCTGGAACCGGCGGCGTACAATTAACGGAAGCGATGGCCGTGCAGCCGAATGCGCTCATTTGCTGGTTGAAGGCGAAGTAGCCGCCGAACACCCCGACCTTGTAATCGCGGCCACGCAGCACGTCATAGCCCGCATCGATCGCGCCATAGGCGATATTGCCGTTCACGGCAGGGGACAATGTATCCGAGTAGGCGGCGAGCTCGCCGGGAAGCGGCAGCACCCAATCCTCGTCGTTGAGGTTGCCGCCGTTGGTAATGCCACCACCGACATAGCCTTTGACGAACACGTTCCACGGCGTGTCGATCCGGCCGAAGAACTCGCCGGAATTTGTCTGCATATCTCCATAGTTGAGCCGCGAGAGGTCCGATGTGATCGGTTGCCCCGCGCCCACGTTGTTGCCGAAGTCCTTGTGAAACTGGCCGACGCTGCCGAAGTAGCGGCCGCCACCCTCGATCTCCCACCCGTCTGATTGCGGCAACGCATAGGCGGCTGGCCCCGTCCGCCAACCCGGCGCCGACGGATCCGCGCCCCATTTGTAGTTCAGACCGAGCTTCACTTCCTGGATATTCTGCG
>Ga0116129_1001073_pt1 | contig 15606 bp, 14 predicted proteins | sample June2015DPH_17_2_FD_89732 | JGI IMG/M metagenome (GOLD analysis project Ga0116129, IMG submission 89732) | Peatland microbial communities from SPRUCE experiment site at the Marcell Experimental Forest, Minnesota, USA - June2015DPH_17_10 | ecosystem: Environmental > Terrestrial > Soil > Wetlands...
CAGACGAGGCCAACCATAGCGGTTCCGATGATCATCGGCACCTTGTCGTTCGGCAGCCGCTTCATCAGCGTGGTGAGGTCGGGCGAACCAAAGCCGAGATGGACGATGGGAGCGTCCGAACTCAAGATCGCCGGCCAAGACTTGGCGATTTCTGCAGGGTCATAGCGCATGTCGTAGATCTTGGCCGTGACCTTGACGCCGAGCTTGGATCCGACATCCTTGTTCCACCAGTCGGTCACCGCATTGATGCCCGACATGGCATTGGGCATCACGTCGGCGAACGGACCGGAATAATCGGCGCTGACGCTGAATACGTAATCTTTCGCTTGAGCCGACCAGCTCATGATCGTGCTCAGGACCGCGGCAACGACCAGTGATTTAATCTTCATGTCATTCCTCCCTTGTTTTCTTAAGCGTTCGCGGTTGCAGCGATCCGCCAAATCCCTTTAGTTGCGCGGAAACGGCCAGAGTTGAAAGCTGGTGCGTAGCACCGACCAGCGGTGCTGCAATCCCCGCGGCTCGAACATCAGCGCCAGCAATATCCCGGCGCCGAGCACGATCGAGGTCAGCGCGAACAGCGCCCCGCCGGCGCCGCGGCCCGATTGCATCACGGCGTTGGCGATGCCGTGCAACACTTCCTGCAGCAACGTCACGAAGACTACGCCGAGGATGGCGCCGACAGGACTATTGATACCGCCGACGATGAGCATACCGAGATACCAAACGGACGCAAACAGCGTGAAACTGGAGACCGTGACGAACTGCAGGAAATAGCCGGTGCAAGCGCCGGCAACGCCGGCGAACAGCGAGCCGGTAAAGAATGCCAGCAGCTTGGTGCGAAAAACGGGGATGCCCATGACTTCGGCGACCACGTCATTGTCGCGCACTGCCATCATGGCGCGGCCGAACCGCGATCGCCGCAGGTTAAAGGCCGCCACCGTCAAGATCGCGACGATCGCAAGCGAGAAATAATAGAAATGTATCGGCGAGCTGAAGGTCTTGCCGGCAAAACTGATCGGCTCGATCGCCATTCCCGCGAGCCCGCCGAACCAATCCGCCGGCAGCGCCAGAATGACGATCGGGAAGATCACCTGCGCGCTGAGCGTGGTCAAAGCGAGATAGATGCCTTTGACGCGTGTCGCCGGCAGCGCGAACACGATCGAGACCAGCCCGGTCACCAGCGCCGCCGCCGGGATCACCACATAGAACGGCACATCATATCCCGACAGCTTTGCCGTGACAAAGGCGCCGACGCCGACAAAGGCCGACTGCGCGATATTGATCTGCCCGGCCATGCCGACCGTGACATAAAGGCCATACACCGCCATCAACGTGATGAACATGTATGTCATCTGGCCCAGCAAATAGGCGCCGGCGGCGGCCGGCAGGACCAGCAGCGCGAGGACGAGGATCAAGAGCCAGACCCGCGAGCGCGTGGTCTTGAGAATGCGGGCTTCGCCCGCATAGTCATCGAAATGGACGCCGGTCGGAAGCATTTCAAAGCCTCTCTATTCTCTTCCAGCCGAACAAACCCTGCGGTCGCACCAGCAGAATCGCAATCATCACGGCATACGGCAAAATCCCCGATGCCGCGCCGTTGGTGAGGGGATCGAGATAGGCCATCGACAGCGCCTCTCCGACGCCGATGAGAACGCCCGCCAGCGGTGCCCCGCGGATGGATTCCAGTCCGCCGAGCAGCGCCACCGGCAAGGCCTTGAAGCCGATTTGGGCGACATCGAGCGAGACGATGCGTCCCGACAGCAGGACCGCCGCGGCGCAGGTTGCCACCAGCGTCCCCAGGATCCAAGCGGTCGCTATCGCTGACTTCACGGAAATTCCGAGCGACAGCGCGATGTCGTGATCTTCCGCGACCGCGGCAAGCCGCAGGCCGTGGCGCGAGTGCAGAAAATATAGATGCAGTCCGACCGAAAGCAGCAGCGTCAGGACGCCGCCGAGGAACAGCCGGGTGTTGATCAGGAACGGTCCGACCGTAAACACCCCTTCCGGAAGCAAGGTCGGGAACGAACGCGTTTCCGCGGTCCAGACCAGTTGGGCAATGCCGTGAAGCAGGATCAATAGCGCAATGCCAGCCATGAAGATGGTGAACGCAGGCTGGCTGATCAGCGGGCGAAACACGAAACGTTCGAGTGCCAACCCGAGCCCCACGCATGCGGCAATGGTGATCGCAAGTCCGACCACCAGGGGCATCTCATATCCGATGCTGCGAAGCCCTGATGTGAAGGTCCAGAGCAGGAGCGCGCCAAACACCAGCACCTCGCCCTGGGCCAGATTGACGATGCGGGAAGCACGGTAGATCACCACAAAGGAAATCGCGACCAGTCCGTAGACGAGGCCGACCAGCACGCCGTCGATCAGCACCTGGACAAAGCCTGTCAACCAGTTGCCCCCGCTATTCGATTGAGCGTCACCTCTGCCCGCATCATGGCAGTTGTCGCGTCCTGATATTTGACCTCGATCTCGGCGATCACGGAGGCGTCGCCGCGATACAGCGCCTCGATCATGACGCTGTATCGGGCGTGAATATGCTCGCGCCGGAGCTTGCGCGAGCGCGTCAGCTCGGCTTCGTCGGCGTCGAGCTCTTTCGGCAAATTGGCAAACGCCACCACGCGCGCGCCGGCATCGACCAGGCGGTTGACCTTGGAAATGGCGCCGGCGATTTCCTCGCGGATGGCCGGAAGCTGGCTCAGCTCGGGGAAGGTTCCGAAGCTAAAACCGTTGAGCTCGGCGAAACGTCCGGCGATTTCAGCGTCGATATTGATCAGCGCCACCACACAGGGCCGGGTTTCATCGCCGATGACGATGGCGTCGCGGATCAGGTACGATGCCCGCAGATGGTTTTCGATGAATTGCGGCGGATAGGCCTGGCCCCCCATCAACTTTCGTAGATCCTTCAGCCGGTCAAGGAAAATGAGTTCGCCATTCGCTTCAAGCCTGACAGCGTCGCCGGTCTGAAAGCCCTCGTCCCGGCTACCCATGTCCGCGGTGGCAGTGGCATCGCCAAGATAGCCGGAGAAGGCCAGCGCCTTGACGCGGAGCTGTCCGTCGGCGTCGACCCAACCCTCGATCGGCGGCGAGATCGAGGGATCCGATGGCATCAGCGTTCCCATGGTATGCGGATTGGTGCTGCCGGGACGGTGGGTCGAAATCAGCCCGAGCTCGGTCGAGCCGTAGAGATTGCCGAGGGGCACGCCGAAGGCGCGGAAGCGCTCGAACAATTCGCCTGACAGCCCCGACCCGCCGGAAAGAACCCCGCGCGCGCGGGTCAGCCCCAGCATTTCACGAACGCCCCTGAGCACCAGCAGATCGGCGATCGGCCAGACGATCCAGCGACGCAGCGGGCCGCCCTGCCCCTTCGATTGCGCAAGGCCTTGCGCCAGCCCCCATCGATAGAGCCGGCGGCGGAACGGACTTGCGTCCATCATCCGCGCCTCGACGTTTGAAGCCTGCATTTCCCATTGCCGAGGCGTGAACATCAGGAATTCGGGGCCGATCTCGCGCAGGTCGTTCTGAACCGTCTCCGGCTTTTCCGCGAAATGCACCACCATCGGGGCGAGCAACACCAGCGCGATACCGAAGAACTGTTCGGCCGCCCAGGCCGGCGAGATGTAGGACAAATAATTGCTGCCCGGCTTGACGTCGAGCGCTCCCATCAACCGGTGGGCGTTATCGAGAACGAAGCCATGCGACAGCATCGCCGCTTTCGGCCGGCCCGTGGTGCCCGACGTGTAGCAGTACACCGCGACGTCGCTCTGCAACCCCTTCGATATCTCGCGATCGACCCAGTCGGCATCTTCGAATGACGCGGCAAGCTCCCTGAGCCGGGAAACCGACGTCAGCCGCGCATCGCTCTGGTTCCACAGGCCGCGTGGATCGACATAGATAACGGCACGAATCGAAGTTTGGCGCGCCAGGCATTCGATGGTCTTGTCTACCTGCTCCTGATCCTCGCCGACCACCATCGCCGCAGAAGAATGCTCCAGCACATAGGCCAATTCTTCCACGCTCGCATCCGGATATACGCTGACGGCGATAGCGCCGATCGCAAGCGCAGCCAGCTCGAACACGAATTGTTCTTCGATATTCTCCGAAATGAAGGCAAGCACTTCGCCGCGCTTCAGGCCGAGCGCCGCAAGGCCGCGCGCGACGAGAAGGACCTCCCCGTAAATGTCTTGCCAGGTCTTGGTCCGCCAGATCCCGGCGCGCTTCGATTTCAGCGCAGTCATCGTGCCATAGGCCTCGGCATTGTCGCGCAATAGCTGCGGCAGCGTTCGCCCGTCGGACTGTCGCGGGGCGCGCACCATCTCGGCGCGCAGGACATGGCCGGTCATGCGGCGGCTCCCCCGAGATAGGCTTCGATCACCCGCCGATCGGCGCGCACGGCATCCGGCGACCCGCTGGCGATGACCTCGCCGAAATCGACCACCGTCACCCAGTCGGAAATCGCCATCACGACTTCCATGTCGTGCTCGACCAGCACGATCGGAATCTTGAGTCCTTCGCGGATATCGAGGATGTAGCGGGCGAGGTCGGCCTTCTCCTCCGTGCTCATGCCGGCCATCGGCTCATCCATCACAAGGATGCTCGGCTCGAGCGCCAGCGCCCTGCCGAGATCGACGCGCTTGCGCATGCCGTAGGCCATCTCGCCCACGATCGCATGCCGCATCTCCTCGAGTTCCAGGAACTCGATGATGGCTTCGGCCTTGGCCGCGAATTGTTCTTCTTCACGCCGGCCGCGACCCCGATAGATCAGGCTGTCGAACAGATTAGTCGCCATCCCGCCGTGGAAGCCGGTCAGGATATTCTCCCTTGTCGTCATCGAGGGATAGGTCTGAATGCCCTGAAAGGTCCGGCTGAGGCCGAGCGCGGCGCGGCGATGCGGCGGAAGCGCCGAGATGTCCTCTCCCTTCAGATAAACCGCACCGCTTTGCGGCCGGTAGAAACCGGAGAGGCAATTGAGCAGGCTCGATTTGCCGGCACCGTTCGGCCCGATGATTGCGTGGATTTGACCTTCGAGCACGCGCAGCGAAACGGCCTTCAGCGCGTCGACAGCGCCGAACCGCAGCGAGAGGCGGCTTGCTTCAAGCAGCGCTATCGGTTGCCCTTCGGGCGGCATCTCGTTTCCTTGTTCCAATAACCGTTCGGCTTTCAGCGTGGTCAGCCGAAAGACACGTCCAGGCCGCATTCGCGCGCGATCAACAGCGTCTGGATTTGCGAGCTGCCGTCGCCGATGGTGCAAACACGATTATCGCGCAGATAGCGGGAGACTGGGCAGTCATCCATGAAGCCCCAGCCGCCATGGATCTGGATCGCCATGTTGGCGACTTCCGAGCCGGTTTCGGTCGCCAGCAGCTTGGCCATCGAGAGCGCCATCATGTCGTCGCGGCCCTGGTCGACCAGCCAGGCGGCCCGGTAGGTCACGAGGCGGGCGCTGTCGACCTTGACCGCCATCTTGGCGATCATGTCCTGGATCAGCTGCAAACGGCCGAGACTGTTGCCGAATGCCTTGCGCTCCTTGGCATATTTGATCGAGTGGTCGAGACTGGCTTGCGCCAGCCCAAGCGAACAGGCCGAAAGAAACAGCCGAGCCGCGTGATAGCCCTTATGCAGCACCCAGCGGCCGCCGTGCACCTTGCCGACGATGGCGCTTTCGGGAAGCTGGCAATTGTCGAGATAGAGCGGCCGCGTGTCGGAGGAACGCCAACCCATCTTGCGGTATTTTTCGCCGCAGGTGTAGCCGGGGGTGTCGCTCGGCAGCAGAAACAGCGTGAACTTCTTGCTCTCTGCCTCGCGCGGACTGGAAACGGCCAGAATGATTGCGAAGGAGGAAATATCGGTGCCGGGGTTGGTGATATAGGCCTTCTCTCCTGACAGCGACCATTTGCCGGCGCTGACTTCGGTCGCGCGGGTCTTGAAACCGGCCGTGTCGCTGCCGGCGTCGGGCTCGGTGCCGGCAATCGAGCACATCCTGCGACCCGCGACGATATCGGGCAGCCATTGTTGCTTTTGCTGCTCGCTGCCGAACCGCGCCACCGTCAGGCCGGTCGCGATCGAGACCATCGCGGAAACCGCGAGCGACTGATCGGCCCGGGCGATCTCTTCGATGGCCAGCGCAGCCTCGAAAACCCCAAGGCCCATGCCGCCGAGTTCTTCCGGAAAGGGAATCGACATCACGCCGAGCTCGCCCAGTTTCTCGAACAGGTCGGTTGGAAACACGGCTTCGCGGTCGAGTTGCTCGGCGCGCGGCGCGACCTCGGCCTGGGCGAACTCCCGCACTCGTTCCTGAAGCGCGATCTGGTCCGGGGTTAAATCAAAATTCAAGACGACCTCCATCGATTTTATTGTTGTTTACGGCTCGCGGCTTCACTGCGCGGACCTACCCGCTAGCGGTCGATTTGGCTTTTGCGTCTGGAGACGCGGCCTGCAGCGGCGGAAAGCGCGGCGGGCGCTTTTCCATGAACGCCGCCATGCCCTCCTGCCATTCAGGCCCGCCGATCAGCATCGACAGCGCTTCAAGCCCGATGCTACGGGCGGTGTTCAGATCGGCATCGCCGCACATCCGCACCGCCATCTTCGATTGCGCGACCGCGCGCGGACCAAGCAGCCTGAACCGGCCGGCCAGTTCGAGCGCCGCCGGCATCAGATCGGAAGCCGCATGTACCGATGTCAGCATACCACGGGCGAGCGCCTCTGGTGCTGTGACATGACTGCCGAGCAATATCCACTCCAGCGCCTTGCCGCGACCGACCAGCCGATGCAGCTTTTGAACGCCTCCGGCGCCGGCCAGCGCCCCGATGCGCACCTCAGGCACGCCAATTTTGGCATGATCGGCCATCAGTCGAAAATCGCAGGCCAGCGACAACTCGCAGCCGCCACCGAGCGCAAAGCCGTTGATTGCCGCGATCACAGGGATCGGCAGGGTTTCGATGCGATCGAACAGCACGGCGATCAGCTCCAGATAGCGATCGCGCAGCGCGAAGGTGCCGCCGCCGATACGGGAATCTTCCTCCGTGAAGTAGCGCAGATGGGCGCCGGCGCAGAAGGCGCGGCCCTGCCCCGTGATGATGAGCGCGCGCGCTCCGCCGGCAACAGCGGCGTTTAACGCATGGTCAAGTTCGACCAGCAGTTCGAGACTGAGGGTGTTCAGCTCGCGCTCGCGCACCATGGTCGCGAGCGCAATATCCGGCTGCGGCCAGCTCAGCGTCAGCGCGTTGCCTGTTAGGCCTTGGTCAAGCTTGGTCATCCGACTCTCCCCGGAGTAAGCACCAGCCGCCCGGTCGACAGGCCGGCTTCCACGAGCCTGTGGGTCTCGGCGGCGTCTTCCAGGCGATAGACGTCGCCGACCGCGGGTTTGATGCGGCGCCGGGCCACGAGATCAAGCGCGTCTGCAAGCTGCGACCGCGACACCCCCTTGGCGCTGAGGATCGAGACATTACGCAGAAACAGTTGCGCTGGATTGACCGACATGAATTCGCCGGTGAGCTGCCCGACCAGAACAATGCGACCGTCATCCGCCACGCTGCGGCGCACCGGCTCAAACATCTGGCTGCCGACATTGTCGATGACGACATCGACGCCGCGGCCGCCGGTGAGCCGACGCACTTCACTCGAGAAATCCGCGCCGCGCTCGGCGACGATGACTTCGTCGGCGCCGGCCTCGCGGATTCGCTTAGCCTTGGCGGGCGTGGTCGTCACCGCGATGGTGAAGGCGCCGGCGAGACGCGACAGCTGCACGCCATGCAGGCCAAGCCCGCCGCCCGCTCCCGTCACCAGCACATATTGCCCGATCCGCACTGCGCCAACATCGCGCACTGCGTTGAGTTCGGTCCCGATCGTGCAGGCGACGATGGCAGCCTCCTCGGCGGAGACGCCCGGAGGCACCTCGACCGCGGCATCGGCATCGACGCAAACCAGTTCGGCGTAGCCGCCGTTCAGTCCGGCATCGCCCAGAAAAATCCGCTCCGGACAGGAGGTCTCATGGCCGCCGCGGCAGTGGCGGCAATGGCCGCAGACGTGGTTGTGGATGGTGGTGGCGACGAGATTGCCCAGGCGAAACTCGCCCGCCTCGGAGCCAAGCTTCTCGACGCTGCCCGCCACCTCGTGGCCGAGGATGACAGGCATCGCGACGCCGCGCCGGAATGTACCGTTGCGCACTACGACATCATGGAAGCAGACGCCGCAGGCGGCGATCGCGATCCTGATCTCGCGCGGCCCCGGCTCGCGCGCCGCCACATCGGCGACGCGCAAGACATCAGGAGGACCGGCCGTTTCGACGACGATGGCGCGCATCGGTCCTTCCGCTCAGTTGGCCGCGAGCCAGCCGGAGATGATCTTCCACTTGCCGCCCTCCGCCTTCATGATCGCGCCCGCGAGCGCGCCGGCGTGCTGGTCCTTGGAGAAGGTCAGGGGCGCCATCAAGCCGGTGTCGAAGTCTTTCATGGCCTCGAGTGCTGCCACGATCGATGGCTCGTCGGTCTTGCCGCCGGTGCGCCTGAGTATTTCGGCGAAGAGCTTGCCGGCCTGGTAGCCGTGCATGCTGTAGGTGGTCGGGCTGGTGCTCGGCTTGTATTTCGCTTGCGCCGCGATGAAGGCCTTGACGGCGGGTTTGTCGGAGTCGAGCGGCTCCATGACGGCAATGGCGATGGCGCCTTCGGCGAGCGGCCCGGCGAGCTTGAACGTCTGGGGATCGCCGAGCGCGTTGTGGCCGCTGAACTGCGGCTTCCAGCCGAGATTATTGGCCTCGCGCATCACCAGCGCGGCATCCTTGGGGATGCCCATGAACACCACATGCTCGACGCCCGCCTCCTTGGCCTGTGCGACCACGCCGCTGAAATTGGTGGTGCCGCGATCGAACGGAAGTTTGACCAGCGGCACCTTATCCTTGCCGAAGCGCTCGGCGAGGCCGGCGACGGCGTCCTGGCCGAAATCGTCATTCTGATAGATCGCCGCGACCTTGGTCTGCTTCAGCGTGTTGAGGATGTAGTTGGCGAGCACGACCATCTGCACCCGCACCTCGGGCAGCGTGGTGAAGACGTCGTGATTGAGCGGCGTCGTCAGCGAATGCGAGAAGGCGTAAGGGAACAGCATCGGGGTCTTGCTCTCGGTGACAAAAGGCAAAAGCGCCGAGGACGGCGCCGTCCCGGTGACCCCCAGGAGTGCCACGACCTTGTCCTGCTCGACGAGCTTGCGGGCCGATGCGATGGAGCGCATCGGCTCGTAACCGTCATCCTCGGCAATGAATTGCAGCTTACGCCCGCCGACACCGCCCTGGTCGTTGATTTCGCCAACCGCCACTTCGACGCCGTCGCGAACGCTCTGTCCGAGCAGCGACAGCCCGCCTGAAAACGGCGCGCTCATGCCGACCTTGATGGTTTCCTGGGCGGCTACCGGCAACGCCGCGAATGCCAGCACGGCACCCGCGGCGAGAACAGCGCACCGCGCCAATAGTCTCGTCAGTGTCAGCTCTTGCATGGTCGTTTCCTCCGTCGCTGTTTTGTTTATTGTCGAATCAGGTCCCTCGATCACCGCTCGAGTTTCATTCCTACGACCTCACGGTCCCACAACGTCTCGCGGTTCTGCTCGGCCCAAGTCTTGAGCTTGTATTTCTCGATCTTCTCGCTCGCGGTCTTGGGCAATACCTCGATAAAATGGACGAACCGCGGCACCATGAAATGCGCCATGTTGCGGTTGGCAAAGCGCACCAGTTCCTCTTCGCCGACCTCGCAACCCTCGCGGCACACCACGAATACCATCACCTCGTCCTCGCTGAGCTCGGACGCGACCGGCACCGCGGCAACTTCCAGCACCGAAGGATGTTTGGCGATCAGCATCTCGACCTCATAGGCCGAGATGTTCTCGCCACGGCGGCGAATGGCTTCCTTCTTACGATCGACGAAATAGAGATAGCCGTCGCTGTCCACCCGGCCGCGATCGCCGGTATGCAGCCAGAGGTCGCGGGTGTCGCGCACCGTCGCCTCCGGCATCTTGTAGTAGCCGGACATCACGATGCCGCGCTCAATGGGGCGGACGCAGATTTCGCCGACTTCGCCCACCGGCAGCGGATGGTCCTCATCGCTGACGATTTGCAGTTCAGCGAGGCCGCGCGGCTTGCCGGCGGAAGCGCCCTTGTTTTCGGGATCGTCAGGAGTGAACATGGTCACGGCGAAGGTCTCGGTCATCGCATAGACCGAGGTCACCTGAACGCCAAAACGCTCGGATACTTCCCGATACGATTCACGCGATAGCGGCACGATCATCGCCTGGCGAACACGATGGTCGCGGTCGCGCGGCGAGGCCTGGGCCCGCAAAAGAATGTTGGTCATCGCGCCCAGCGAATTGAACTGGGTGGCGCCGGTCGCCCTGATCTCATCCCAGAACGTGCTGGCCGAAAAGCGCGCCGAAACCGCGAGTGCGCAATCGGCCCAGAACGCCGCGTAGCACGAATACCAAAGCGCGTTGCCGTGGAACAACGGAAGGCAGGTGTAGAGCACATCGTCGGGGCGATAGCCGAAATTTTGCGCCAGCGAGCGGCCGACACCGTGGGCCTGCGAATGCGGACTGATCACGCCCTTCGATGGACCGGTAGTTCCCGATGTATACATGATATATTGCGGGTCGCTGGCGAGTACCGCGGCGATGTCAGGTGCCTGGGCCGGCGCCCCGGCAAACGTCGCGAGATCCACGCAAGCGCCGCCGCACGCCGCAAGCCTTTCGGCGCCGCCGAGCGTAAAGAACGTCCGTACCCGATGGTCGGTGCCGAGCGCCTCGGCCACCCGATCGGACAATTCAGCCGATACCACCACGCCGATGGAATCCGATTGAGTAATGAAGTAGCGCAAGAGGTCGCCGCGCGCCGCGGTGTTAAGCGGCACGGTGACGGCACCGAGCTTGCCGAGGCCCCAGATGGTCCAGATGAATTCGGGACAGTTCGCCATCATGACCACGACGTGGTCGCCCTTGCCGACGCCGCACTCGCGGAACCCGTTGGCATAACGGTTGGAGAGATCGTGCGCCTGGGCATAGGTAAAGCGCTGCCCACCGAAGATCAGCCAGGTGGAATCGCCGACGCGCGCGGCCTTGTCTGCGAGCAAGTGTCCGATGGTACGTTGCTTTAGGGGGTAGTCGTGCATCACTCAAACACCCAGATAGGCATCGACCAGAGCGGTCGAATGTCGGAACTGTTCCCGCGGACCTTCCATCACCACGCGCCCATATTTGAGAACGTAGAGATAATCGGCGAATTTCATCGCCAGCCGCGCATTCTGTTCGACGACGAGGACGGTGATGCCGGCCTTCCGCGCCTCCTCCAGCTTGGCGAATACCTGCTTGACGATGATCGGCGCCAGACCAAGGCTGAGTTCGTCGGCCAACAGCACTCTTGGCGCCGCCATCAGCGCGCGGCCGATCGCCAGCATCTGCTGCTCGCCGCCGGACAGGGTGTAGCCGTACTGGCGCTCGCGGCGCTCGATCAGCGGAAACATCGTCATGACGCGGCTGTAGTCCGCAGAGACATCCTGGCCGCGCCGCACATAGGCGCCGACCATGAGGTTTTCGTTGACCGTCAGGTCCGAAAAGATACCGCGGCCCTCCGGCACATGCGAGACGCCACGACGTACGATCTCTTCGGCGCTGAGGCCGGTGATGCGCTCGCCATGCAATTTGATGGTGCCGGACGCGGTGCGCGCGATGCCACTGATCGCCCGCAACAGGGTCGACTTGCCCGCCCCATTGGCGCCGAGAATGGCGACCAGACTCCCGGCCTCGACTTTGATCGAAACGTCACGCAAGGCTTCGACCGAACCGTAGCGCACATTGAGACCGCTGACCTCAAGCATCGGCGACCTCGCCGAGATAGGAGGACATCACTTTAGGGTCACTGAGCACCTCGGCGGGCGGCCCGTTCGCGATGAGTTGCCCGAGGTCGAGCGCCATCAGCCGGTCGCAGATCCGCGACACAAACGGCATGTTGTGCTCGACCACGAGAATGCCGAGGCTGAATTCCCGGCGCAGGCCGAGCAGGATTTCGCCGAGCCGGAGGATCTCAGTGTCGTTGAGGCCCGCGATGGGCTCATCGAGCAGTAGAATGCTGATATCCATCAGTAGCGCTCGTCCAAGATCGATCAGCTTGCGGTGGCCGTAAGGCAGGCTGCGCACCATGTTGTCGGCGCTATCGGCGATGCCGAGCCTTGCCAGCACCTCGGTCACCCGATCCGCCGCGTTGCGTTCCTGCTGCTGCACATTCAGCAGCCTCAGCAATTCGGAAACCAAGCCGTAATCGAGCGAGCGGTGACAGGCGATCAGGAGATTGTCATGAACCGAGAGGTCGGCGACTAGTTCCGGTTGCTGAAACACCCGGCCAATGCCGCAGCGCGCTACGGAAGAGGCAGACAATGACGACAGCAGCGTGCCGTCGAGCTGGATGCGGCCCCGGGTTGGCCGGGTGATGCCGGAGATGCAGTTGAGCAGCGTGCTCTTGCCGGCGCCGTTCGGGCCGATCAGCCCAACGATGGACCCGGTCTCGAGCGCAAACGACACCTCCTTCAGGGCGTGGATGCCGCCGAAATCAACCGACACAGACTCGATGGAAAGGCGGGTCATCTCAAGACCTCCGCCCGAGACGGCGCAGCATGCCCCACAGCCCCTGCGGCATGAACACCATGACGATGACCAGCAGCAGGCCGAACACGAGGCCCGGCGCATCCTTGATGCCGCGCAACAGTTCGGGAACGATGACATAGAAGATGGCGCCGAGGATCGAGCCGCCGATGGTGCCGAGTCCCCCAATCACGACCATGCTGAGGAAGGAAATCGACAGGCCGACGCTGAAACTTTCCGGATTGATGTAGCGCACGAGATAGGCGAACAGGCCGCCGGCGATCGCAGCGTAGAAGGCGCTGATCGCAAACGCGGTCACCTTGTATCGCGACGCGTGAATCCCCAGCGAGCCGGCGGCGATCTCGCTGTCCTTGATGACGAGCAGCGCGCGGCCGGTGCGTCCGCGGCTGACGTTCCACGCACCGAACAGGCCGACGGTCATGAGAATGAGGGTCAGATAGTAAAGCCCGATGGCACCAAGCTCATATCCGGCGATGCTCGGAGGGGTCAACGCCAGGCCGCCGCCGCCGCCGGTCAGGCTGCGCCATTCGAAGGTGATCTTCTGCAGCACGACGCCGAAGCCGAGCGTTGCGATGGCAAGATATATGTTCTTCAACCGCAGCGCCGGCACGGCCGCGAGCGCGCCGATCGCGGTGGTGAGCAAGGCGCCGAGCAGCAGCGACAGCAGATAGGGCAATCCGGCCTTCTGGGTCAGGATCGCGGTCGCATAGGCGCCGACCCCGAAGAAGGAGGCGTGGCACAGGCTGATCTGCCCGGCATAGCCGGTGAGCAAATTGAGGCCGAGCGCGACCAGCACGAAGATTTCGGTCAGCGTGAGAAGATAGAGGCCGTAGCCATTGAGGCCGAGCGGCGCTGCGCAAGCGAAGAGCAGGCAGATGCCGACAACCGCCGTGCCCCAGCCGGGCGAGGCCCTCGGCCTTGCGACGCGCATAATGTCCATGGCGGCGCTCATACCTTGCGCACCCTGACGTGTCCGAACACGCCCTCGGGCCGCACGGTGAGCACGGCGATAATGACGATGAAGGTAGTAGCGTCGGCGAAAGACGGCGAGACATAGGCGCCCGCCAGATTTTCCGCGACGCCGATCGTGAGACATCCGAGGAACACGCCGATCAAGCTGTTCAAGCCGCCGAGAACGCCGCCGGCGAAGGCCTTGATCAGCAGCGCGCCCATCAGGTTGGTATCGAGGAACAGCGAGGGCGCGACCAGCACCCCGGCGACCGCGCCCACCAAACCGCCGAGGCCCCAGGCAATGGCCGACGTTCGCGTGATCGAAATCCCCATCAGCCGCGCTACGGTCTGGTTCTGGCTCGCGGCCCTCAAGCCGAGGCCGGTCCAGGTGAAGCGGAGAAACAGCGTGAGCGCGACGATGATGACGAGGGCGACGGCGAGATTCACCGCGCTGTCGACGGCAACGGGAACGCCGCCGATGATGAAAGGCGGCGAGAACGCAAAGGGCGACGGGAAGGTATAGGTCTGGTGGCCCCAGATCAGTCCGGCGACGCTGTTGAGCACGACATTCAGCCCGAGCGTCGCAATGATGGCCGACAGCACGGGGCCGCCAATCAGCGGGCGAATGACCACCTGCTGGATGACGATGCCCTGCACCAGCCCAAAGGCGATTGCGATCGGCACCGCCTGCCACCAGGCCAGGCCGAGGCCGTCCATCAGCCAGTAGGCAAAGAAGGTCGACAGCATCGCCATTTCGCCCTGGGCGAAATTGGCGATGTCGGTGATGTTTAGCACGATCACGATCGCGATGCCGACCATCGCATAGAGACAGCCGGCCGCTAGCCCTCCGACAACCAGATTAGCGATCATGACAAGAATACTCCGGCATGCCGCTAAAGCAGCGGGCGGGTATTGCCCTGCGATCGGTCGGACGTCCGCCTTGATGTTTTTCTCACGACTTTCCTCCTGCTTTTATTTTCTTTTGCGGCGCTGCACGCGGTGATCCGGGCAGCGTCGCTACCCGTCTCGCCAGCGACAGCCGTCCGACCGGCTCGTAAGATACGGTCATCGGCAGCGTACCGACGTCGGTCGTCAGCGCTGCGGCCGGTGCCGACGATAATGCACGTTCGATGATCTGGCTCAGCGCCAGTGTCAACTGTTCCGGCTTCCAGGCGCCGTTTGGCTTGAACCATTTCGGTACCCAGTTCATCGCGCCGAGAATGACGAAGATCGCAAGCTTGGGATCGCAGGGCACGACGCTGCCATCCTCGATGCCATCCTTCACCAGCGCGCGCAGCGCACGCTCGAACCGGTCGCGCTGCCGCACCAGCTTCGAGCGATCGCCGGGTTCAAGCGCCTGCTCCTCCATCAGGCCGACGCCGCAATTGAGTTCGTCGACCAGATGCGAGACGTAGCCGGCGATCGTCAGCACGAGCCGGTCGCGCCCGTTCTTGCCCTGCTTGCGCCCGCGATCGAGGCTGGCGAAAGCTACATCCATCGACTGCTCGAAACAGGCCGCCAGCAAACTGTTTTTGTTGGGAAAGTAGTGATAGAGCGCGGCCTTGGTGACGCCCAGGCTGGTGGCGATCTCTGTCAGCGAGGTCGCGTGATAGCCCTTGAAATTGAACGACGCAGCCGCCTCGCGCAGCACCTCCTGGCGCTTGATCCCGTGCACATCTTCTTTGGTTGGGAACAAAGTCCGCCTCCCGGAACGATCAATCTTGCCCAGCGATACGCTAGCCGGTAGTCTGTTGTCTGACAAGTCGGTTTGCTAACCGCTCGGTTAGTTGGTAACAGCAGCTGGCAAGACCGACAAGGACCGGACCGTGACAAGAAAAATCTAAGGGGTGCGCGCGTTGGGCCTTTATCTGGAAGACTTTGAAATCAACGCCACACGCCGCACCCGCGGCCGCACCATCGGCGAAGGCGACGTCACACTGTTCGCTGGATTGGTCGGCGACCACAATCCGCTTCACGTCGATGAGGAATTCTCCAAGTACAGCACATTCGGCACCCGCGTCG